>Ga0233450_10006508_pt1 | contig 9874 bp, 10 predicted proteins | sample 011ome_30_FD_189956 | JGI IMG/M metagenome (GOLD analysis project Ga0233450, IMG submission 189956) | Coastal salt marsh microbial communities from the Groves Creek Marsh, Skidaway Island, Georgia - 011501CT (spades assembly) | ecosystem: Environmental > Aquatic > Marine > Intertidal zone > Salt... | reverse complement strand
GAGTTCCATACTACTTTGTATACCTAGATACAGTTCAATTGCACCAAGTATGCCCATCATCATTCCAATCAAACATGTAATACCACTAATATAGGGCTGTTCTAATATGGGTTGTAAACCAACAGATGCTGTAGCGTTAATGGAAGCTAATATGATCATGGGTAATCGGAAATATTTTCCATAGGATTTAAAATGGTAATATCGACGTCTATGATATTCACTTAAATTTACGCAATTAATGCGCAACTTTTCACATAGTTTTTCGACTTCAGGTGTCCACTGATGAACCATTATATATAAAATATATTTATATATAATATCGTGAACCATTATATCACAAATATACCATAAAGCAATATAATGACCAATATCCAACACCATGAATTGATTGAATATGAGATAAAATTACTTACATTTGACGTAGAATCGTCTATTGAATGTAACGAACTTTGGATATATTTCCCTACAAATAGAATAAACACTATACCCAAAAGACCTCCCATTACCGGACCAAGGGTTAACGATTCTTTCAATTGAGCCATCTTTGATTTCACTACCTCTTGGGTTTTCGGCATTGTTTACTATACTATAAAGAGGTAAATTGTATATTTGATTTTATACCCCAAAATGATTCCCTCGTCTCATTCACCATTTCATGAAAGTAAATACTACTAAATACTTTGTCTGTAATTTCATCCATTTCGTCCAACATTATATCATCATCATCACCCTCGTCTGTTGTTTCCTCACCCTCGTCTTTTGTTTCCTCACCTTCGTCTTTTGTTTCCTCACCTTCGTCTTTTGTTTCCTCACCTTCGTCTTTTGTTTCCTCACCTTCGTCTTTTGTTTCCTCACCTTCGTCTTTTGTTTCCTCACCTTCGTCTTTTGTTTCCTCGCCTTCGTCTTTTGTTTCCTCACCTTCGTCTTTTGTTTCCTCACCCTGTATTTTACCTTTTACATATTTAATTGTAAGCGGTATAATATTACTTAATCTAAAGTCCTCCTCTCGCAAAGTGTCTCTTTTATTTTGTAAAATATAAAGAGGGTCTATGCAAAATACTACATTTCGCTGCATGTCGTCTATTTTGTCTTCATTCATTTTTAATGGACGCGTTGAAAATAGATAAATACTCCCATAATTTGGGTCATTTATTCGGTCATCGATAATTGATATAATATCATCCTCTTCTTTTGAACTGTCTGACTTGTATGTATTTTTATACCCTTCTTCTGTATATTCACATGAATATAATAAAAAGGGGATGGTGATTCGCTTACCCCATTTGTCTTTAATAGTCATTACATCCGACATTTGATAAAATATGTTGTATACACTTGGGTTTATTACCAACGAACCAGATTTATGTTTATTCACAATCTCATCGATTATACATACTCTATATTCACTATTATCGGTCGTATCAATACTAAAATCATTCAAATCAAAAAATACATATAATGTATTTTCATTCTTCTCGTCTTTCACAAACCCCTTATACATTTGTGCGACCCCTTTCTCACTTAAAGGCGATGCATATTGCAATATAAATTTACTACATTCATTCTGAAAATATATATGTTTTGGCGGTAATTCCTCATTTTCGTCGATTATAATATTTGTAGCGCATTTAAATTTCAACGAAGGGAATTTTAATTCATCCCCCGCCTTATTTAAAATATATTGCAAAAACGGCAATGTTTCTGTTTGAATCATCTTATATCCGCAAACGTGGATTGTATATTCGCGCAATATATCAGTTTCATCATCACATAAGTCAAATATATAGTTTAAATTGGAGTCATTTGTTTCTAAAAAATGATAGGTTTCTTCTTCCTCTTTTTCCTCTAAATCAGATTCTGTGTCCGATGACTCAAATTTGTTTACAACATTCATTTCATCATCACTATCTGTTATATATCCTTTCACCCGTATACCATCGCCATTATTATTAAAAAACTGATCCGTTATTTGTTGTATTAAATATTGAGATTGTATAAAACGTTCCGACATGGTTTATATGTTATATTGATTTTTTTTCATACACCACATCGCATGACTATAATTATATCGAAAACGGCTTAAAGTATTAACGTAATATAATATATCAAAACAGTTTATCACAACTTTTTTACTCGCACCCACTATGGACCTTGACGAATACTCTCAACATTCGATGGATGAATTCAACGAAGAACAACCACCTCATATGTGGGACCTTCCTGTTTCGGATATTGACTCGGAATCAACTATTAGTGTAGTTAAGAAAAACAAGTTTGTCGAAATAAATACCAACGACCCCGGATATTTTTGTGTTAAAGATAAATTTCATGGGAAAAAGACAAGGGTTGTAGCATATAGTTCATCACTCATCCCTGGAGTCCCGGTTCGCAATGCGATGACGGGATATTTTGAAACAGATTATATGGGAAAACCTACTGCACGTGTCGGAACTAAAGACGAGGACCGTTTTTTTAAGGTCACTCTTGCTATTAATGGTATAGGTAGCAACACTCGAACACTATTTTACGACAGTGTTGGTCAATATGAAAGACATTTTAAAACCCGAGTCTCACAAGCAACTAATGATAGATGGAATAAAAAGGTTGCTTCTTATCCAATCCCAAGTTCTGATAATTCTAATATTGTATCTTATTAAGCATGAGTTTTTACAACCGTAAACGAATATTTTAGATTTTAAATATCTAAAATATTTACGACACACAATTTAATCGTCTGTTAAATTAATATATTATTCATATTCTACCCATGAACGTGGGAAGAATACATCGCTTAATAAAAAATATGTAGCAAACAATGGACCACCCTTTGGAGATAATGTTAATAATACAATGGCTAATACAATTAATAAATTATAGGATATTGATGACGACCTACCTGAACCCATTCCTGTGTCGAAATATAATGGAACATATTTCGCTATAAATATCGAACTAATAACAAATACAGTCAAAAAGGTAGATTCTATATTTTGTATTCCACTCAACTTACCAATAATATAATTGATTATGAAGACGGCCGCAAGTACTATACTAAAATTCAAATAATTACTACCTCCTTCTAAAAAATTACAAAAATTATCATTTTGATGTGAAATTGAATCAGTTTCATCACTTGTAAACGCTATAGACATTACGGTTCTTACGGAATTTTCATCGTTATTTGGGGGTATCTGATGTATAGTAGTCCCCCCGTTAAATAGAATCGCATCACCTATATCTGTCTCGATTGTATGTGCTTCATTATTCTCATCTTTATATTGAAATGGACTAATTTCTCCTTTTCGGTCAACCACAATAATTAAATTATATATATGTTTCACATTTCGCGGGTCAACATGCCACAAATGTTTCGAATCTTTTCCATGATATATGTAAAATGTTGAGTTATCAGTGTCCCAATTATATAATTTTTTTCCAATAATTTGTTCATACTTTTCCTTACATTTTTGCTTAATGTTTTTCATTATTTCTGTTTCATCTTCAGTAAAATTATCACAACATTGATGGGTTGTTGTATTTGTTCTAGAAAGGGCATATATATCTCTAGCATCCGGTTTTTTTATCGATTGTAACAATTTAACATCATTTTCATCTAAAAATTTTGGGGTATGTTCACAAAACGGTTTCAAATAATCCTTATATGTGTAATAATCACGTCTACGTAGCATATTTATCCATCTTCTAACAAAATTTTGACCATATAAATTCATTATTGTGGAATAATCTAGAATAAACAATAATATAAAATATTTTAATACAATGAAATAATTAGTCTTATTTAACAAGGAGGACGGTAATGTTTTTATATTAGATAACATTTTTGTAATAAGTTTGTTCAACTTCATTGTAATATAATATTATCATATATTTTTATGTGGGGTATCGTCTTTGTGGGCTATCGTCGCTAAATCACATCATAATTTATTTTGATATGTTCTTTCAAATGTTCAGCGGTTATCGTTTTATGCGCTATTAATAATTTATGTATCTTTTTTAACCCTCCTTTATTTAACGTCAAAATGTCTAATGCGCACCGTAACGCATAATTAACCAATTTTTTCACCTCCTTATCTATTTCACTTTTCGTATGTTCGCTCATCTTCGACGAGCCATATGAAGGTGAAACTGCATCTACATCGTATAACCCCACCTCTTTACCTAGACCAAACAAACTCACGTATTTTCGAGCAAGGGAATTTGCCTGTTTTAAATCGTTTGAAGCTCCCGCTGTGACGTCCAAGTCCATTTCTCCGCCAAATACTATATCGTCTTCGTATTCATCTACTTGTTTTGTTGTTTTTTTACGATACAATATTATCTCCGCACCTCGTCCTCCCAATGCGACTATTATATTCGCCAACATATATCTCTTTGACGGCAAATTTATATACTTCTCTTTGGGTGTAAATAATGTGTATCCACCCGCGCCACCATTATTCGCATTTATTGTTACTCGCCGAACATCGAAAATATCTTGGAAAAACATTGCGACTAATGTATGACCCCCTTCATGATAAGCCACTAATTTCAAACTATCCTTATCTCGATTCTCTTTTTCCTTTGGTAAACCGATTGTTATTTTTTCAAATGCATCAATAAAACACTTGTCTGTGATAGATGATGTATTATATCGCACCGATAATATAGCCGATTCATTCGCCAAATTAGCCAATTCTGCTCCGGTAAAACCGGTAGTCAATTCATATATCATATCAAAATCTACATCATCACATACCTTTTTATTTTTCAAATGAACATCTAATATTTGTTCTCGACCTTCCCTATCCGGCAATCCTACGGTCACTTTTCGGTCAAATCTACCTGGACGCGTTAATGCCTTGTCTAATATATCTGCTCGATTCGTTGCCGCCATCACTATGATTCCATCACTATCATCAAAACCGTCCATGTTTGTTAACAACTGATTTAATGTTTGGTCACGCTCACTATTTCCGCCATATTCTGCTCTCTGCTGTCCTATCGCATCTATTTCATCTATAAATATGATACACGGTTTTTTACTTTCCGCTTCTTCAAAAATCTCTCTCACACGTGATGCACCCACACCTACATACATCTCTACAAATTGTGAACCAGTTGCTGATATAAACGACACATCTGCTTCTCCGGCGGTAGCTTTTGCTAACAGTGTTTTGCCTGTTCCCGGTGGACCTTCCAACAATATTCCCGATGGAACCTTGGCTCCCGCATCTTTATATCGTCGAGGATGCTTTAAAAAATCAACCACTTCAGTTAATTCATATTTCGCCTCATCGCACCCTGCTACGTCATCAAATGTTGCTTTCGTATCTGATGTAGATTCAGTCACTGTGCTTTCTCGCTTATGTTTTATATATTCTTTCACCATTCGTCTAAAACGATTCATTCTATTTATATGAATAACTTGATTGATTATTCTTCGCAATAATAGTATCATAAACATTATGAAGTTCGTTCTTAAATACAATCGAAACAAAAATCGGTAATCCAAAAATGTCCATGGACGATTTGATGATATTGAAAATGGTATATTTGATTGTTTCAATACATCTATTATATTATCTGTTAATTGAGGTATTGTGGAAATTTTATGTAAATTTTCAATTTCAAATCCAATATCATATTCCCCATCAACCACTATTATTTCATCTGTATTTGTATATATTGTTGCACAAGTTACATTCTTTTTATTTACATAATTCATTAAATCCTGAAATTCCATTTCATTTTTCGACAAAGTATCTTCATATGTATTCAACAAGGGTGTTGTTACTGTATCACAATTAATTTGTTTTAACGGAGGCGTATTGAACCACGATGCTACATTTGAAATAAAGTATGATGCTAATAATATCGAACATACATAATTCATTTTTATTATACAGAATATTACGAACTTATTATATTGATTTATCGTTATTCTTTCTTTTTTAATGTAATCATTATGTAGTAGAAGATTATGAATACAAATCCCGGAAACAGTGTAAATCGAAATATTCCTAATTCTATTAGCAGTTTCTTTTCATCCGCCACTAGCGCTATTACCGACGGAAAAGCTTTAAATTATTCTATCCACACAGGGGCTTTTGGGGTTCCATATGCAATGATGGGTCTTGTTACTATCATCGCGAGCACATTTACATATGTTACCTATACGGATTATACAAATGACCCCGGAGACGAAGAAGACGATGAAGAAGAAAGCGACGAAGAAGAAGACGACGATGAAGAAGAAGAAGGCAATAATAATAATTTAGGTATGTTTAATCCACTAAATGATAAATCAGCCGATTCAAATCCAGAAGATGCTGAGAAAAAGGAACCGGAAGAGGCCGAGAAAAAGGAACCAGAAGATGCCGAGAAAAAGGAACCAGAAGATGCCGAGAAAAAGGAACCAGAAGATGCTGAGAAGAAGGAACCAGAAGATGCTGAGAAGAAGGAACCAGAAGATGCTGAGAAAAAAATAGAAGATGCTGAGAAAAAACCCGAAGAACCGGGAAAACAATACACTCTAGGGGGTAAACCGCGTTCCCGTAAAACAAAACCGACCAAACGCAAATATACAAAACGTAAGTCACGACGATAAAATTGAATATTACACATTATTCATTTTGTATAATATACAACATGAATTCAATACTAACATTTAAAGGAAGGGACGGGGTCGACTCGTTCAATAATTTTATACCAACTATCTCTACCAATTATCAATCCATTTATACCTCATTTGGTAGTAAACAAAATGAAGTATATGTATCATCTGACTCATCGACCCTACCCGAACGAGTGACGAATGCTTCTCATCAAATGGTCCCCTCTTTTATGCGAAACATTACAGACGGCACCCGATGTCTCGTTATTGTAATTGACGACTTTCACAATGACGTGTCACACCTACAAAATAAGAATATATTAACAGACTTATCAAGACAATTCACATGGCTCGATTTTATTATGGTTGATGCGTATCTGACCAAAGATGTATTATATTCTATACTACAATCTATTACCAATTTTGCGAATTCAACTCATATTCTACCAAATGATTTCAAAATAGCCAATTTTATTCGATTTCGACATCCAAATGAAACCGAACAAACATTAGAAATATGGATTCCGGATTTTATACAACGAATTTTAGATACTTTACACGACGGTAAATACAATCATTCTTACTATCAATGGTTCGGATATTCCTTTTATACATATGATTATATGTATTGTTATAAAACGTATAAGATTGCCTACATGTTTTACACTAACACTATTTATGATATTTTACATAAATCTTTGATTACAACCCGTCTTAATGAATATAATATGATTGATGTTCAATATTATATTAATCGCAAAGACAAACGATTACACTCCATATGGGACCAATTTAAGGCGAATTCTATCACATTTGTAGTATGATCAAATATTATCCAAATAGTCCACACATCTTTCAAAAAAAGCATTTGTTTCTTTTTCGTCTGAACCGAATGTAATATCGTCTGGTATATAATGTTCATTTCCCTTATAATAACCCATAATCGTTGGAATTCCCTTCGCTACACGTTTTGTTTTATATAAACCATACAACTCAAAGCATGTATCCACGTCGACTATACAACAATATACATTATTCGGCATTTTTTTATACCAGTCATTCACTAATGGTTCAATACGTTTACATGGGGCACACCATTCTGCACCCAGTTTAATTATAATTAATCCCGGATTTACTTTCAAAAAATCGGATAGTGCCTTCGGGTTTTTAATATCAGTAATTATCGGGGGGCGTTCAGACATTCTAATAATACATTACTATTAGATTCTCTTTTTACCAATTTTATCGCAATCATACTAAAGTGATATTATAGAAAAATGCGTAAGCCATTCCTATTTCAAATATAACATCATACGCCATCACACAAAATGTTTCCCAGTAATTTGCAGGTCTAACACCATTAGTTTGTATTGGTCCGTCACTTTGATCACATTGTCCTATTTTTTTCGGTTCATGAATTTCTATACTTCGAAATCCCCGATACCATGCAAAAAATGTCCAATACGAACATATGTATACCATCGCGCAAAACATAGATAATTGTCTTTCTATATGTTCTGGATGATTATAACACACATACATGTTATACACACTTGCGCCTCCGATGAGCACCAATGATGTCCTTGTATTTACCTGCCGCTTTGACGATTTCATTTTATTTTTTTTCATAAATATATTCATTACAACTAACATTATAAACATATGCATATGAACTTGTGATTTCATCTCATATAACCTATCGCCAAAGTATAAGCCCAATGTCGATATAAATCCGCCTTCCTGGAAGGCCTGTAAAATAATTCCCAATGATTGGGGCAATATCTGTTTATGATTGCCCAACATTATGTACATTGGTTTTATTTCACGGGTCTTACTTATGTGTAAATAAAATTCCACACATGACCAAACCGTTGTTGAAGTTACCAATATCATTATACAATCTGATGAATTTCGATTTACATAATCATCTATACAAAGCACGCCTGATACAAAACCATATATTATTTTCGTATTCGCATTTGTCGCAAAATCGCCATTTCTTATCATGTAATATTTGTTATCTAATAAATACATTTTTGTTGTATTGTAATGTGATATTATTTTCATCATATTACAAAAAAAATACGTCTTACTTTTTTACGAAAAGAATTCTTTTAATACAGTTCAATAATCCACCTCGTTTTGATGGCTCCTTATCTGTTTGCATCAATCGAATACTCATATCAACTATGCTATATACACACTTCATCAACTCCATATCTTCGTCATTTATCTTAATCAAACCCTCTTTCAATGCTATGTTAAATAACATCTTTAATACATCTCCACATGTATTCTCATTAAATTCAATCTTCATGGTTCTCATTCTTGTATACAAATCAGCCAACAATACCATGATTCGTGGAACATCTCTAGCATCTATCTTACCATCCTTAATGATTTCATTCAAAGCGGTTTCAAATTCATCAAAATATTTGTCGTGCTCCATTAATTGAGCAAGAATATTCTTTACATCTGGTGTAATAGTCACCGAATATTTGTCTAAACCGTCGGATTGTAATAATGCGATTTGTAATATAGCGGCTAGTGTTTTCACATCATCAACTGTTTCTATCTTTTCTTCCGTTAACAATGGTTCTTTCACTTCATCTAGTAAATCATCTACATGGGTAGTCAAATCACTTATATTCGATTTTATTTCTTCTTCGTCACTTCCCATTACTACAGCATCTATTATTTCTTCCATTAACAAAGGCTCCTTCACTTCATCTAGTAACTCCTCGGTATGAATTACATCTTTTTCTATTTCATCATGAGATACCATTTCCAACACCTCATTTGTTTCTTGCACCGTATTATTTGATAATTCGACAAGACTGTTTTTTTCACTTTCCGGGGTTACAGGAGCAAATTCTTTGTGCTCGCTCATACTTCTATGAAATATATATAGAATAAAAAACTGTTTATTTGGTTTTACAATTATAATTTTTATTTGTTTTATTTTCTTTTTGGATTTTTCTTAGTGTGCTTCCAATTCGAACTCTTGATGCAACGACTTCTGTAAACGTTCTGTTTGATTGTTCTCAATCAAATGTCTCCATTTCGCAAGTTGGTCGTTCAATGCTGTATTGGATACCAATAATTGATTATAATATCCAAACATAATTTCTGCATTGTTCTGCAATTGGGCATTTTGGTTACGAAGTGCAGCGAGTTCATACTCAAGTTGGGCTGCATAATCAGCACTTACCATTGAAGTATCTTCTTCAGGAACAAAGGCTTCCTCCTCCTCGGTAAAGA
>Ga0233450_10006503_pt1 | contig 9878 bp, 17 predicted proteins | sample 011ome_30_FD_189956 | JGI IMG/M metagenome (GOLD analysis project Ga0233450, IMG submission 189956) | Coastal salt marsh microbial communities from the Groves Creek Marsh, Skidaway Island, Georgia - 011501CT (spades assembly) | ecosystem: Environmental > Aquatic > Marine > Intertidal zone > Salt... | reverse complement strand
CAACTGAACCACCACCTAATCTAACACTTCTATATCTATCATAAGGAAGCCTACTATACATAAACCCTATACCTGTTGGACCATACATTTTATGTCCGCTAAAGACTGCGTGATCAACAGTATAAGGATCAAACTCATGTGTTCCTATTGTTTGACAACCATCTATTATAACTTTAATACCTTGATCATGTGCGGCCTTAGTTAGTTTCTTATAGTCTGTACCAATGCCTGTTACATTACTGTGACTGTGAATACTTAAAACTCCGTTAGGGTAATTAGCAAATAGTTCACATGCCTTATTTGTATCTAATGTTCCTCGATCAGTTATAGGTAATACAATTAATCTACCATTGTCTATAGTTCTACCTTGCACTATCCAAGGTAATATGTTTGCTGTATGTTCTGCTTCTGTTATAATTACATACGGAGCATCCTTATACCATTCTGCTATAATATTAAGACCTTCCGTTGCACCAGCAGTAAACATTATTTGCTCAGGCTTAGCATTTATTAATTCTGCAACTTGTTCTCTGGCTAGTTCTATATCTGCTGATACTTGTTGACTAATAGGAAAGTCTCCCCTATTAGCATTACATCGTTGTTCTTCATAATATTTGTTCATACGTTTCAATACACTTTGATGTGTTTGTGTACTGGCGGCACTATCTAAATATATTAGACTTGTATCGTTTTGTAACGTAGGAAATTCGTTCTTTACTGAGTCAGAAAACATTGCTTTATGATGTCGCCTCCTGCGACATTGTCTATACCTCTACTATTTAAATAGTATAAGTGTTCTTTATTTATATTACTTATTGTGCAACCATGTGAACAAGCGATTTCCTTAGTATTAATATCTAGTTGGGGTTCTGTGAAGGCTGTTGCTTCTGAACTACATAATAAATTTTTATTTTTTAGATCTGCATCAACACCTTCTGCAGTTTTATCTACTTTAATTTCACCTAGAAAACTACTATATGATTTATCTTCTAATACACTTCTAATATCTACTTTACTTGTACTGTTGGGTCCTTTATGATGTACATTTACTACTGAATTATTTTTATAATTATCATACAGATAATGTGAACCTTTTATATTTGTAGTACAATTTTTATATACATCTATAAACATTAGATCTTGATTATACTTGTTACCTTCACTTATAGTATTCACATTAAGTGTACTGCCTGGAAATTGTACAAAGTTACTTTCCATCAAAGATAATGTTTTATCTTTATTGTCTAAATCAAATCTTCTTTCTAAATTTAAGGTAGCACCGTCTCTAAGTAAATAAAGGACCTTAATAATCTTTGCACCTTTTTTGGATTGAATAAACTCTGATATAGAAACATTTGCTCTTTCTCCTATATCTACAATTACTAAGTTACAACTAAGATCGTTATCAGCATATTTGTCTGCAAACATTACAGTGGATGTAATCTTTTGATCTGGTCTAATCTTATATCCAACCGGATTAACAGAATGTATTACAGCCACATCACTTAACCTGCCTGTTGGTTTTAAATATGGCTGATATAATTTAAGTCCATTGTTTCTTTTGTCTGATGTTAAAAGTTTTATAGGCTCTTCGCCCCAATAATTATCAGCATTCATACTTATAAGACCATCATCAATAAGTATGTCATGTTCTACATCGTTCATAATGTTTAAATCTTTTAATTTACTGTTTGGATCTGCTATATTAAGATGATCTTTAAAGATATTTAATTGCATGTGTTTATAAAATTTATTATCTATTGGATTATTTTTAAGTAAAGAGTCATAACATTCCCTAGCAATATCATGCATAGGAGAGGATTCATTAATTAAATTATTTAAACGTATACCAGATTCAAAGAAGTTTCTAAGTTCTTTTATATTATATTCTAACTTAGCCATTAAATCCGTTCTCTAATATATCATATGCAATCTGTATGTCTTCTGTTTGTTTTGCATTTCCCTGCTTATCCAATATAGTTAATGTATCAGGATTTAACTTTGTTATTAATTCTGCATAATGACTTACAATAATTAATGTCTTGTCTCCCTTATCAACAAATGCTCTTAGTTTTTCTACAAGTATTTTAATAGCATCTATATCTAAACCACTATCAGGCTCATCCAGTATTGCTAATTTAGGATCTAACATTTCTAATTGTATAAGTTCATTCTTTTTCTTTTCACCGCCACTTGCTTCTAGATTCAATTGTTTTTTATCCCATTCAGAACCCAAACCTAAATCTGTTGCTGACTGTCTAAAGTTAGATAAATTTTCTTTAATATTATTATTCTTATTCAAAGAAACCATTGCTTGCCTTATAAATTGAAAATTACTTAATCCTTCTATTGGTGTTGGAGTTTGAAAACTTATAAACAAACCTGCTCTTGCTCGTTCGTATGTCTCCATAGCCAATAAATCTTTTCCATAAAATTCCACAGCACCTTCAGTGTCGTAATTTGGATTTCCCATAAGAGCATGAGCAAAAGTACTTTTACCTACACCATTAGGACCCATGATAACATGTATCCCAGGACCATATTCTAATGTTAAATCATTCAGAATTGTATTTCCGTCTACTTTAACTGTAAACTCTTGTGTAACTAACATTATCCTACTGCTCCTTCTAATGTGACATTTAATAATTGATTTGCTTCAGCGGCAAATTCCAGTGGTAACTTTTGGAATACATCTTTACAGAAACCATTTACTACTAGACTTACTGCGTTCTCTTCATCTAATCCTCTGCTCTGTAAATAATACAATGCTTCTTCTGATAATTTACCTGCACTTGCTTCATGCTCTACAATACTGGAATTGTTATGTTGTGATACAACTGGAATAGTAATTGCCTTACTATTGTCTAACATTAAACTATCACATTGTGTGTAATTTCTACTGTTTGTTGCTGTTTTACCTATACGAACTTGTCCTCTGTATGTGTTACTACTGTCTCCAAAACTTATACCTTTGGATATAATGGTTGACTTGGTATTCTTACCAACGTGTAGCATCTTAGTTCCTGTATCTGCTTGTTGTTTGCCTTTTGTTACCGCAACACTATAGAACTCACCAACACTATTGTCGCCTCGTAATATACAACTTGGATATTTCCAAGTAACTGCACTACCTGTCTCAACCTGTGTCCAACTAATCTTACTGCTTTCACCTTTACATAATCCTCTTTTTGTTACAAAGTTTAGTACTCCGCCAACACCGTTCTCATCTCCTGGATACCAGTTTTGTACTGTTGAATATTTAATCTCTGCCCTATCATGTGTTACTAATTCTACAACTGCGGCATGTAATGTATTCTCATCGTATGCTGGTGCTGTACAACCTTCTAGGTAACTGACATAACTGTCCGCATCTGCTATAATCAGTGTTCTTTCAAACTGACCTGTATTACGAGCATTGATGCGGAAGTATGTGTTTAATTCCATAGGGCATTTAACTCCTTTTGGAATATAGCAAAATGTGCCGTCCGTGAAGACGGCACTATTTAGGCAAGCAAAGTAGTTATCCTTTACAGGAATAACACTACCTAAATACTCTTTTACGAGTTCTGGATGTTCTTGTATGGCTTCACTTATACTGCAAAATATAATGCCATGTTTTTTTAATTCTTTTTGAAAGGTTGTAGCAATACTCACACTATCAAATACCACATCAACTGCTACTGTGGGTATTATGTTTGGGTCTTTTTTTTCTATACCTAATAGTGCATCACGTTCATGTAGTGGTACACCTAATTTATCAAATGTTTCTAATATTTCTTGTGGTATCTCATCTTTGTTTCTAAACTTAGGTGCAGAATAATAACTTAATGCCTGATAATCTATTGGTGCATAACTTACATGAGCCCATGTTGGTTCTTTTATTGTTTGTAAATGTGCAAATGCTTTTAGTCTAAATTCTGTTACCCATTCAGGTTCGTTTTTTAATGCACTCAAACGTTTAACAGTATCTTCTGTTAAGCCTGGTTCAAAATCTTCTGTTTCTGTGACTGTATTAAAACCTGCTGTATATTTGTTATCAGCCAGATTGCTGACATCGGTCATACCAATTTCTCCATTGTTAATTTCAATGGATACCCGTTATGTCTAGCAATAGTAGAACCTTCATGTACTTTCTGTTCTGCTACCTCAAAATTGTATTCTCCAGCAACACCTTTGTTCTCATTATGAATGGCTAGCATTATACTTTGTGCATCTTTTAGAGGTTTATCAAACAATTCTACAAGTAATTGAACAACAAAATCCATAGGTGTATGATCATCGTTCCATATGATTACTTTAAACCTATCAGGAAATTTTAATTCTGTTTTTTCTATTGTTTTTGATTGTGATCGTGCCATATATAACCTTTATGTTTAGTATACGGTCAAACTAAGTAAATGTCAAGAATTACTTTTGATGCTTAGGTAGTTTTGCCTCTACAAACATTTCGTGTTTGCGTTTTACAGGATTATACTTTTTCATTTTAAGTTTTCTGTTTTCCTGTATGAGAGTTTTAGTTTTTACTGCTGTATAATGATAGGTATGATTATCTCTTTTCTCTCCCTCAGGTATAAGATAAACTATCTGATTCTTTTTCTTCGCTTTGCTTGCCATAATATATAGGAGGGGAGAGTTTGTTTCCCCTCTCCCCTATATTTATATCAAAGTTTAAGATACTTTGATTTTTTGTGGTTTAAGTGCATCAGGAACGTTTCTAAATAGTTCTACTTTAAGTAGACCGTCCTCAAGTTTTGCACTTTTAACTTCCACGTATTCAGCAAGTTTAAAACTTCTGAAGAAGTTTCTTTCTGCAATACCTTTGTGTAGATACTCTATGTCGTCTTGCGCCTTAGGGTCATCTTTAACAGTACCATTAATCAAAAGATTTCCTTCTTTGAGTTCTATATCTATTTCAGATTTTTTAAATCCTGCTACTGCAAGAGTAATCAAATAGACCTCATCGTCGTCTTTGCTTTTGCTAATGTTATACGGTGGATAGCCTTGCGAATTTGATCCTGCGTGAAGTCTGTCAAACTCCTCAAATAGTCGGTCAAATCCAACTGTGGCTCTATATAGTGGGGAAAGTGAATCTGATGTGATTCTAAATGCTTTTGTATTCATAATATCTCCTTTTAATTAAGCAAGTTATTTTATTTCCAATTAATTTTACTTAACCCTATAAGGCGAAAAGTAAAATCGCGTGTGAGGTCGTTTCCGTTTGTGTGTGTCCGTATCTCCTCACGACACTTGGCAAACTTCTTGGTTTCCTTTGATGTTGCCATCTCCAGTCCTTTGTTGGTTGCCCCAAAAAATAATGTTCTATGTTAGTTGCCTAATTAGTTACATCATTCTAATCTTGGATGTAGAGACCCGTGCTCTTTTGAAGACCTATATTGCAAGGCCCGAGCACTTTTGAAGATCTAAACTTCCTAAATGCATTCCTTCTTTGTTTGGTCACCAGTCGGTTTGTTTCACTTACGATCTACTCACCTTGCGTTACCTTTCCGTCGGTTTGCATACAATTTAAATTTACAGTAGACTTTAGTTTCTTACGATTCTATTGCCCTTGCATTTTTAAATTGCAAAATTATTTATCTAACTACTATAATATATAGTGTTAAAATGGCCAATTTCAAGCCATTTTTTTACTTTTTTATGTATTCTGGCCTATAATTCTCGTGTAAAACGTTTAATTTACATAATTTTTGACGTTCTATTGCTTCTATAATCATTTCCAAAGTTACATGACTGTTAAAATATTCTGTTGGATCTCCTGTTGGATCTGCTTGAGGTAATCTATATTCAATCAGTTCCTTATTTAAAACAGTATCCTCACATGTTTTAATCATACGATCAGTCCATGCTTCATATACTTTAACAAACTTTACCTTTTCACGATCTTTTTCGTTAGGTAATCCTAAACCTTTAAACAATGAATTAAATCTTTTGTCTAAGTTTTTTCTTTGCTCAACTATACCAACTTTATAGTTCTTACCTGTATCAAGTATGTATAGTAAATATTTAGACTTATACTTCATCCTGTGCCATCTCAATATAAGTTTGAGCAGTCTCACTTGTTTTAACTTCTAACTCTAATTCAGACTGTAACTTGCCACTATCATTACACACACGGTCCATCTCAATTTCAACACCTCTTTCTTTAATTATTTGCATCATAAGTTTAGGTGCTTTTGTTGGAGACCAATTACGTTCGTTCTCTTTAAGAATTTGTGTAAGTTCTGCTTTAACATGTTGTTGTCCTGTCATATGCAATACTAAATCTCTCCATCCATTTTGCACATCAGTATCATACAAGTAACCACATTCTGCCATTAGTTCCCAGAATCCCCAAGTAACCTGTATCATTGGGTTTGTTCTAAGATCGTCATCATGACTTATAAACCTTAACATTTCTTTTAATGTATTATACTTTACTTTCCAAATACTACTATGTGAGGTACCACATGGCACATCTTTATTAGAAGGCTTATCTTCTAAATACCTACAATTAAATTGTTCAAATAATTGTTGTTTCCTTTCTAAATCCTCATAAACTTTATTTCCTGTAGGTGTTTTTCTTTCTATGAGAATCATCATACGATTATGATCATAGTCTGTAATACCAGTTCTTGCATCACAGTTAAAGTTTAAAAAGAACTCTTCTTCAAAATGATCAGGCATGTTTCTATATACAATACAATAAATCATATCATCAGGATCACCTAGCATAGAATCAACTGTAGTATGTTGCTGTCCTTCCATTACATTATAGTTGCCTTCTTTATCAACATTTACATATACTGGCGTATTCAAAACATGTTTCCAGTTATGTAACATTTTTGTTTGAGCTTCTATAACTGCTCCTCTTTGTGCAGGACGTTTCCTACTTAAATCAGATCTTTTTACAAACTCCACAGTATAAGGATAACCATTTTCATAAGAGTCTTTTTCCTCTCTGTATTCTTTTCTGAGTTCATTTAGTTGTTTATCACTAATACCAATTAAATGTTTAGAAGTTTCTGCTAATTCTAAAAATGTTTCGTGAATACCTAACTCAGTATTTAATTCTGAGTTGGGATCAAAAGGATTATTATCCTTTGTAAAATCTGGGTTACCTATTTGTGGGCTCATTATTTAACTCCTACGTCTAAATCTGCAAGTCCATTATCTTGCATACCTTGTTCTGAAAAATCACAGTATTCAGTATCAATACCATTCTCTTGTAGTTTTAATCCTACAAAAGGTCCTACTGCTGTATCTGTATATATTTCCCAAATGCTATCGTGTTCTACTTTGGCATGATACCAAACATCACCATCAGACTTATCTTCATATTTAATAAGTTCAATTGCTCTTACAAATATGTCTTTAGGACTAACTGGACCAATAGCACCTTTGATATTTTTATCTTCAGGGTTTCTTGTGTAATAAGAATCTTGTGATAATTCACATTTTTCGTTAATATCGAATCTTGTTTTTGTTGTTACTATTTGCATAAAAACTCCTACCTTTTTATTTAATATACATATAGTATAGCATTTTTTAAGAGTTTGTCAACCTTTTTAAACGCCTATTTTCGAACCAAACTCTGACATAAGTCTTTCTTATTATTGCAATAAGTGTAAACCAAAATGTCAAAAACACAGATGTCCAAAAAATTATATCTGCTTCGCTATCTAACTTGGGTACAAATGTTCTATTAGCAATATATAATAACAACATATTTAAAGGAAAATTGATTATTAATGCCAAAGTTGTGTCACTTACAGATTCTTTAAATGCTTGTTTCTTACTTGCTTTAGCCATGTACAAATTGTCCTTCCATCATATTGTTTATCTGTAATTTAGTAAAAGGCTTTCCGCCATATGTAAGTTTAAAGAGAGCATAATCTTCTGGTTCTTCAAAAACTGCATCAACACATAATGTTAAGGTGTAACCAATATCCTCATAATCTTTTTTAAAACTTACTGTACCTTTAGATGTCTCTGCCCACTTCCAATATTCGTTTAGTGTATTGTGTACAGCATTGTCATATATGTAATCATAGTCACCGTCATCTTTTATAGATGCTTCTATTATTCTAACTTTCAATAGACTTCCTTTTAAAATACATATAGATACCATACAAACTTATTATAAACCAAAAGAATTCTATAACTAAACTTGGTAAGTTTGGTGTATAAACTAAACTAACTGTAACCAAAATTGCCACAATTAAATTATTAAAACTATACCAGAAACCTTTTGGATCAATGCGTTCTAATTGTAATAATGCGTATGTAACTATTAGCAATGCGACTCCTGAAAAGCCTATTAGTTCTGGTATTGTTATCATATCTTCTCCCTTATAACTGGTCTTGTACAGGGTTTTAAGTTACCTGCACTTGTTTCGTGTGGTATATAATCTGTATCAGCAATAATTTGTTTTAACTTTTTATTAAGTTTATCACCGTAGTTCATTAATTCATTTTCATAAGGAACTTCTATTGTGATTGTTGCTCTGATTACTTTACTTCGTTCCCTTTTCATTTCGTCAAAAACAAATCCGTCCGGTCTTGCTTTATTATCATACCATGGTTCGGTCATTTTTTGTCCTCTTTATTGCCAAATATCTTTTCCCAATTTTCTGCATACTTGTCTTGATCAGTAGGCTTTTGTACTGAACCTTTTCCGCCATGCCATTGGCCTTTACTTGCTGTCTCTTTGTCTTTTTTCTCGCTCATCTGCTTTTTCTAATATTTCGTTACAATGCGGACATTTTAAATCAATCTCTAAAAGTTCTGCTATTGCTTTCTGTTTTTCTAATTCTGTGGTCATTAACCTCTTCTCATTCTTGCAATGTCTTTTGCTTGATCTGTGCCCTTCATTACTGGTACTGCATTACTTTTGTGCATAGTTGCAATACCCTGTATAAGGTCGCCTGTGTACTTCATAGGCTCCTTCTTACCCATACCTGAACCACTAGGCTTGTATGTACCAGACTTCATTTGTTGTTCCATAAGGCTAGGATACTTTTCTCTATGTTCAGCATCTTGTTCTGCTCTCCAGTTAGTTTGTTTTTGCATGGGTTTGAATGCTTTATAGTCTCTGGGATCAGGCAAACTAACTTTTCCATAACAATAATCAACATAGTCCTCAAACTTATCGTATCTTAAATGATGCATATGATTCTGCTTCATGCGTCTGTTATGCTCACGCCATCTAAGTTCTAGTTCTTTTAGTTTACCTTTAGTGATCTTTGCTTTATACTTTTTAGTATTGATCATGGAAAACCTGTTATCCAAATGCATTGTCATACACTTATTATAACAGGTTGTTCTTGTTTGTCAACTATTTGTTAAGTTTAAATACTGATACAGTTAGTTCACCAAAAGGTTTTGCTATAAGAGATAAGGCAAGTACCATAAATATTATTTGTGTTGTTTCTTTACTGATTTGTAAAGTTTCAAAAAGTTCAACTAAACCAAACATTACTACAAATATTAATGCAAAAGTCCCTATTCCTAATAAAAAATGTTTCATAAATTTATTCCTATAATGTGTAAGATTAATTTCTTACTCTCTTATAATAGCATATCTTGTGTCTTTGTCAACCTTTTAATACTATATATAGTACATTTTGTACTATTTAACTATAATCTTTTAACATTTTTGTTATTTCTAATGCGTGTTGTTCTTCCATACCAATTTGGCCTCTGGCATATTCCTCTAACATAATACTTGCATCTTCAACTTCTTCCAGTAACTCTTTGTATTTGTTTACTGCCCTAAGTTCATGTTCTAAACTTTCAGTTAGTATTTGTATAACACTATGATCGTGTGATTCTTCTATAGGTGATATTTGTTGACTAGGGTGTCCGTCAAAGCCTGTAATGTA
>Ga0233450_10006500_pt1 | contig 9880 bp, 10 predicted proteins | sample 011ome_30_FD_189956 | JGI IMG/M metagenome (GOLD analysis project Ga0233450, IMG submission 189956) | Coastal salt marsh microbial communities from the Groves Creek Marsh, Skidaway Island, Georgia - 011501CT (spades assembly) | ecosystem: Environmental > Aquatic > Marine > Intertidal zone > Salt... | reverse complement strand
TTGCTGAATAGTATTCTTCTCGAAAGCAATGCTGCTTGAATCGTTCTTATTATTGTTAGTATTACTATCGTCCTTCTTTTTCTCCTCTTCTCGAGAGATCTTTGAAACGCTCGTTGAATGTGTTCTTCGTAATCTTCTCTTCCTCCTCGAACCGCAAAACGCCTCCTTTACGCCTCGCTCGCGCGACGACCACTTCCCAAAAGACGAGACGATGGGAGAGGACGAAACGGAGGAGGAAAGGAACGACATGATGAGTCTTTCTTTATTCTCGAAAGCCTTGATATTTATGCTTTATAATCTCTTAACTTGATGGATTTGAAAGATCGTTCGTTACGTCGTTTGAACTCCAAATCTTTGAGATGAGATGGGTTCAAAGTCTTCTCCTCAAAGCCTATCGATCGCTTTAAATAACGCCGAACAACAAAAAGCGCGCTCGAACGACGAACCAACCAAATCTCTCTCCCCGTTCTTTTGTTGCGTCGTTGTTTCTCTTTCCCTTCTTTGGGCGAATAAAGTTTTTGTCGTTTGTGGTGACGTTTCGAATGAAAAATTTGATTTTTGTATCTGACTCTCCTTTGAAGAAAATCTTTCTCTAAAAACTTTGAGTAGAGTATTAATTGGCCAAAAGGTTTCTCTTTTTTGGTGCAACAACACATTCAAAAAAATGTAGGAGGGGTGCTCAAAAAAAAAAAGAGCTCGCACATCTACCCCACCACACAACTTTGCGTTGTACGATTCGTCAAAGATTTCGTACGATTTCTATTACACGTGTTAATTAATTATTCTAATACTCTGATTCTGATTCTGAATACGCGTCGTATAACTCTCCGTCCTCGTACACCCAACCAGGTGGGAGAGGACAATTATTGTCGAGGAGGTATTGTAAACACTCGCGGTAGCCGTTCTCGTCGGCTCTTTGTACGCACGCGTAGTCCCACGGCGCTTTGGCGGTTTCGTGCAAGTACTTCAAACAGTGTACGCGGCCTAATGTGGCCGCATACTCACACGCCTTTTCGTCAAATTGATCGTACTTACGCTCAACAAGATATTCGAGTATGTGGAGGTGACCATTTTGAGCCGCCCGAATGGCAGTTCTCGAATCCCAAGGCGCTTTGGCTTCTTCGCGTAAGTATTTGAGGCACTCGAGATGACCGTTTCGGGCAGCTTCTGTACACGCCCACTCATTGATAGGACACTCATTTGCAACGCAATACTTTATCATTTCCAGATTACCATTATGTGCGGCCGTATTAATCGTCCCTGCACTCCACTCACACTTTTTCTCCTCTCGCGCCCACTTGAGCAACTCGAGTTTATTCGTTCCAGCAACTTGCGAGCAGAAAGATCCTTTTCTACTGTGGCCGAGCCAGTAACTCGGCCACAACGATTTACTCTCCCACGCCCATTCCAAAGTCGATATCGACAACATCTCGCACACTTTAAACCCCTTCTTCAACTCCTTCTCGCGAGACGATCTCTTAATCATCTTTCTCGTCTCTGCATTCACTCCGTATAAGAATTTCACATCGTTCACATCCAAGCTCGGTAAAATGTGTTTAAAACTCACATCGTCCCACTTCACGATCACCTCCCACAAAGAAGACGGAGTAGTACACGAATCATCCTTTTCTTTTCTCGCATTATTTTCATCGTCGTCGTCGAAGACGCGGCTCTGTTTCCTCTTCCTCGTCGTTTCTTCTGTTGTTCCTTCAGTAGTGCCCATGATACCAATATATTTGTAATGTGCGTTGTGGTGTACTGACTAGGAAAAAAACAACTGCCCAAAAAAGACAAAATTGCGAAAAAAAAAAAAAAAATCGCACAAATTTGTTTTTTTTTGTCTCTCTCGTCTGTTTGTTGTTGTCGTGACGTCAGAGAGAGATAGTATCCAATACACAGAATGATGAGACCAACGCTGATGACGATGAGAAGCAGCGGGGCTTCGAGTTCGTCGACAAAGAACACGAGTTTTAGTCCTCGCGAAAGAAGAGGAAGCAGAAATGGGCGTTTTTTGAACGGCAACGAAAATTTTGGGAAGAAAAGAAGTCAAAGAAGAAATGATGTAATTCAGATTAGTGACGAGGCGGAACCAATCACATCGTCTAGGAGGAGTAAAGAAGACAACAACAAAGAAGACAAAGAAGACAAAACTTTGTTCGAGGAAAGGCTCAAAACGACCGCGATTTCTATCTGTGCGGTGGTATCTGTATCGTCCGCTTTTTGTGCGGACCCAGCTTTGGCTGGTTTTGGCGCCCCGACCGGGGCGGTGTTGTCCCCACCGGTGAATACGATTCGGATGGATAAATTAGAAAAAATGAACGACGAGGCGAAAAAACGCCTCTCTGGAATAACCACGACCGGGAACATCGATATTCTTTTACAAGAACTGAACGAGTTACAACAGCTCGATACGAAAGAGCTGGACGATATGGACGCGGAGAGAGCGCTGCTCATGGCGAATTCTGTGAAGGAAAATTTGGACACGTTTAGCGAGAGCGAAAAGGCGTCGGAGATGAACGAGCAAAAGATGAGGTTGTTGAATAAGAGGAAAGAGGAGGCGGAGTTGGTGCAACGATTAGTCGATCGACGCGTGGCGTTGGGGAAGTTGAATAACCAAACGCCTTTGATCGTGTACGGCTCTGCGTTAGCGGCGAGTTTGATTGCGAATACGACCATGCACCCGGTGGATACGATGAAGGTGAGGCGAATCACCTTGAAGAGTCGAAGGAATATTGAAGAGAGAGATTCGATGGATGAGTTAGATAACAATATCAACAGAGGATCGGGAGGAAGAGGAGGAGAAGCGTCGACGTCGATGAGTTTTGATGACTCTGGCGTGGCGACCATGCAAGCGCCGACGGCGACGGCGACGGCGGGGAAAATCCAGGAACAAAAACCGTACGAACCGACGATGAACGAAATCATGGGCGAAGGCGGGTTCATGTCTTTATACGACGGTTTAGGCCCGAACTTAGCGAAAGAAGGCGTACCGTTGACGTTATATTTAGGCGTTTACGAAACCGTGAAACTGTCTTTGCTCGACAATACTGCGTTCTTCAACGAGCACGTCATTTTGTGTTACTTGCTTGCCGGCGGGTGCGGCGAATTCATCGCGTCCCTCATTCGAGTGCCCGCGGAGGCGGTGAAATCGAGAACGCAAACCGGGGCTACCATTCCGGAAGCGATTCAATCGAACTTTAAGAGTGCGCGTGGACGCGAGAATATTTTCAAAACTTGGACGGTGGCGGTCGTGAGAGACATTCCGTTCGGAGCTATTCAAATCGCGTTATTCGAGTCGCTCAAATTAGTCCTCACGTCGCAAGAACACGCGCCCTTTGATCCAAACTCGCTGTTAGGTGAAGCCATTTTAGGTGCGTGCGGGGGTATCGCCGGGAGTTTAAGCGTTACACCGTTGGATGTCGTCGTCACTCGATTGATTCAACAAATGGAATCCGCGGACGCGGCTCAAGATAGCATTTTAATGAGCCAAGAGGAAGGCGAAGCGATGACGCCGGCCATGGAAAGGAACAGTAACGTCGACGGTCCGTTTGAAATGGTTCAGAAAATCTACGCGGAAGGAGGAGCTGGTGCGTTTTGGAGCGGTGCGCAAGAACGCGTGTTATATTGGGGACCAGCCGTGGCTATTTTCCTCTCCGCGTATTGCCGAATTCGGCAAAGTTTTTTGTAGTACGAGGGATGGTTTTTATTTGATTGCGCCCGCGCTTCGCGTTGCTATTTATTGATGTTGTTACAAGTGTTGATAGTATATCTACTACGTACGTACGTAGTATCTTCTTCTTCTTTTTCTTCTTCTCCTTCTGTTTTATTGCGTGTGGTATCTTTTTGTTCTTTCTTGTTATCTTTCTTTTTCTAAAAGAACGGCAAGTGGAATACGGAAAAGAAATCCGTCAAGGCGGTGAATAAATCCATAAACTTCCCGCTGCCGATGATATCGTCCAATCCGTCGGTAATGGCGGATTCTTCCGCGAATCGAGAGGCAAACTTGGACGCCACGGTGCCGCCGATTGCTAACGCAGTCAACGCGTTGATAGTGTTCGCGGTCCCTAACGTAACACCCTCGATTTGGCAAGCGTTCATGGTCCCGACGTGTTCTTTTTCGTCTTCGCAAATGTTTGAAAAGACGTCGTATAAGGTTTCAATCTTTGGACGACGCACGGATAACGGGTCCAATGGGTCCCCTTCGTCGCTGCTGCGACTGTTCAATTTTAAGGAAACGATTTCGCCGGTGTTTAACATCGTCGTCGTTTGAAACTCATCGAACAAGTACAAATCTTCCGCCTCGTAATATTTCTTCGCCACCTCTGGCGCCGGCAACGATTCTAACAATTCCTTGTTCTCCTCCGTGAACTGCGCGTACGTCGCCACCGCGTGCGTTTCAATCTTCTCGCTAAAATTATACGCGAGCTTGGGCGAGAGCAACCAAACGACGACTAACCCAAAATAGTACACCAGCGCCGCGTGTTGCGCGAGAAAGCGGTCACTCCAACGCCTGTCGCCTCCCAAACTTTCCATGATTAACAAGTGATGGTACTCGTTCCACTCCTCCGCGAAGTGAACTTTCCTCAACTCGCTGCTTCGTCGCCACCACCCTAAGAGTTCGTACAGCGTCAACATGGTCGTGTACGAAAAGTAAGGCATCCTCGCCACCGTCTCTAAAAACCAAAACCTCTGCACCGGTTTATTCTCCGGAAACCACAGGTCTAAAACCTTGCACAAGAGATAATACGGCCCTTCGATAATCCACGGACTTTCCACTTTCGGCAACCGTTTCTCTCGCTCCCAGATTTTCGCGTTCGATAACTTCATGCGCTCTAAATATTCCAAAAGCAATTCGCCTTGTCGCTCGATTTCCTCCTCTAAACTCTGATCCTCGAATTCCTCCCCAAAGTCCGAGGAACTGTCGAACGTTTCCGACATTGAATATTTCGTCACCCCCGTTCGTTCCTTTTCGTCCTTCGCTATCTCCTTCTTGTTCAACACGAACGCCTCTCGAATCAACGCTTTCAACTCCGCCACGAAATGTCTCTCCGCCATCTTAAACGCGGACGACGGCACGCCAACAATCTGAGGCGAATCCACGTAATCGCCCGCGCGTTTTCGTATCACGGATAAGGTCGTATATGCCGCTGGATTCGTTATTGATGTCGATGTCTTTCTTTTCGCCGTCGGGAAAGGTGGTTGCTCTGCGTTCGCGTCTGCTTTTGATGTTGTTCTCGTTCTTCTCGTTGTTGCCGCTCGAGCGATGCAAAATTTGCGCGAGTGACTTCTCCTCCTCGCGTTAGAATCACGTTCTGGCGCTCCAGAGCGCGCGGTTTGCGGAAAACAAGCGCACAACCGCGCGCAAAAGAGGACGACCATTCGTATCTCTTTAGGGGAAAACAAGTGACGGAAAACGTCACACATTTGCGCTAAAACAACATGACGTGATGTCTTCTCCATCCGTGCCTTCCTCGAAACGACATACTGAACACCGAACGAGTCGTCAGTTCTTCCTTTTAGAACGCTTGCCGAAAGACATACTCGTCTCCCACATCTTCGCTCGCTTGTTGATCGATTGGAACGATTTCGAATCCTTCTCCGCGCTGGCGAGAACGAACAAAAGTTTACTCGAGATGTCAAAAGACGCGCAGATGTGGACGCACGCGTTGACGAAAAAATGGGGCACCAGCGCGTTTACCTTGCAGACGACGATTCCTTCTTTAACGGCGCAGTATTTGAGACGAGTGTACGTGACGAGAGAACGCGCGTTGTGCACCCAGAAAGGCGTTCGGATGCACGTGTTGCACAGATTGCAGATATTAGTATCCGCGTTTAGCCAATGTTCGAACGACCCTTCGAAAGGTCTAAAGTCCGTTTCCGCGGACGTGTTGAAAAGAGCGTTGACGTTAGCGTTGGACGTTTTACGAGCGGCGGACGAGACGAGCGTGGAGTTGACTTCGGTCACGGCGGTGCAAAACGGGACGGAGGAGATCGAGGAGATGTTCGCCGAGAGGGTGATGGCGGCGAGGTTGATCGGGGTGGTGCTGACCAGGTTCAAGAAAGCGAGGAGGATGGTGGAGAAGGTGTTTCAGTTTAACAACAATTGCGGAGGTGGTGGAATCGGAAGCGGAGGAGGTGACGAGTATTTCGAGGGTACGCACGCTTTAGGAGTAGAAGAAGAAGAAGAGGAAGAAGAAGAGCGGACGACGTTAATTCTTCCAACAACAACATCAACCAGTACGAACGAATTCGACGAGGAGCAAGAAGAAGCCACCACGTTTCGAATCTTAGTCGCTCGATACCTCAGCGAGCACTTCGCGAACTCGTCCATCATTTCGAACGTGAGTACTTCAAACGCGAACGCGCATCATCATCATCATCATCATCATCATCATCGAAAGCAAACCACGTCGATTTCGTACATTCCCGCTATTCCCAAACGATATCTGAAGAAAACATTCGATAAAACGTGTCCTTCCGAATGGCTTTTCGATTGTCTCACGAAGAACAATAACATCTCCTTGGCGGTGTGTCAAGCGGTGTATCTGGAACCTCTTTCCGCGATTGAGGATTTCGAGCGGAAAAAAGAAAGGTTTCGCTACTTTCCTCGCTTGCCGAGTGGAGGTCGGTTCCCGCTCGGATCTCGCCCGCCGGCGTCGAGGCATCGCAGAGAATTGTTGGCGATGAAAGATGGGAACCGGACGGACGTATCTTTAATGAGCGGCGCGTGGACAGGCGCGCGAAGGAGTAATTATACGAGCAACAGCAACAGTAACAGCAGCGAGAGACGGGTCCCGTTTAAGGGAACGTTGGAATTTACAAAAGCTGGGAAAATCAGTGGCTTCTTTGTCGACGCGGTGGGAACTATGGTCGTCCGAGGGTGGGTCGATCCAAACTCCTTATCGTTTGCGTTGGACGCTCGATATACGGAAGTCGGGGGGTTACCGCCCGTGTCTCTGTTCCGGAACGAAGAAAATAAAGAGATCGAAACGCGAGCGGCGATGGAAGTGAACGAATTAAGAACGAGCGAATCGAGCTCAGGGTTTGAAGAATTGGCCGAACAGTTGGAAGATGAAATGGGGTGCGGATTGTACTGTCGCTATAGAGGGGTGTTCAACTCAATCTCCGCCGGCGGCGTATTTTGTTCGAACACGTCCGCAACCTCCAGATCCGGCGCGTTTTCCTTATGGTCCGAATAAGCACAGAGAGAAGTTAGTTTGTGTGCAGAGGTACCTAGGTACTACCTTTGATGTGTATTATTTATTACACGCGTGTACAAAAACGACATTTTGTAAACCTACCAACTCCCCGTATTCTCCATCGACTGCCACGGCTCCGCCGGCGCCAACGCTTCGCCTTTCTGCAAAAGCTCCACGCTAATGCCATCCGGTGATTTCACGAATGCCATTCGTCCATCTCTCGGCGGTCGTAAAATCGTAATGCCTTTCTCTTGCAATTCCTTGCACAACGTATAAATGTCCGCCGTCGCAAAGGCGAGATGCCCCATCGACCGCGACGGCGGCGCTGTTTGGTTGCAAAAATATCAATTAATGTAAATACAAGTAGGGGAAAAAAAGCGCGTACCAAAAACTTCCTCCTCGTCGCCCCAATTGTACGTGATTTCAATTTCCGGCGCGCCTGGACTCGTCGCCATGAACACGAGCGTGAATTTTCCTTTTTCTGAGTCTTTTCGTCTCGTTTCTTTTAGCCCGAGCGCTTGGAAAAACGACATGGTTTTGTCCAAATTGGACGAGCGAAGCATGCAATGGAGGAAGATTAACTCCTCGTCCGAGGGGGACATGGAATGGTACGTGTCCGGGGCTAAGTAGGAAGAGGAGCCTTTCGCCATGATTTTGGTCCTGAACAAATGTTTTCGTTTGCTGCTGCTGTTTTTTGGTGTCGTCTTATTGAGAAGAAGAGATGGTTTGATGAATGTCGTCGTCGATGACGGAGCGGCGAACATGACTAAAGTGAGGGATTTTACCTAATAAGCGCCATTTTTGTATTCTCACGTTAAAGTGTTATTCACTTCGTATAAAGTATAAATACTACACATTATTGTCAAACTACTACTTCTCTCTCTCTTTCTTCTATGAATACTGCTACATATACATGTGTGTGTGTGTCCTTTTATTAAAACCCGTGCTTCTTTGCGCTTCCGTCTCCTCGGCTGTTGAAATTACTGACTTTTGGGCTGATCGTCGCCGGTTCAATACCTACTTCGATTTCGTCCAGGAGAACGTCCGGGATCTCTGCCCCGTTATTGTTGCTGCTGCTATTTATGTTACTCATCATTTGCTGTTGCTTCTCGCGCAAGGTGACGACTGAGTAGACGACAATCGCGGCGACGGCGAATAAACCTCCAAAAACCACGCGGTAACTCGGCGGCGCGTCGAAATACAAGACTCCGATGGCGATGACCGTAATCGTTTTGGTCAAACCTAACATGGCGTACGCTAAAGCGCTCGCTTTCCCACCGACGAAGCAGGACGAGACGTTGACGCCCATACCTAACGCGCAACTCACCAAGAACAGAAAGCACGCGTAGGAGGACATTTCGAACATGTTAAAGAACGATTGGTCCACCGCCAATTCTGTCGCTTTCATCCGTCCAACCTCGCCAAATTGTTCCGGGTTTATGACTGCCTCGTTGTTCCCAATGTAAAACATATTCGCAAAGTTCTTGAGGAAATTATACGCGCCCATCCCTCTTGGTTGTAAAAAATCCACCTCTACCGCCGCCAACGTTAAGCCGCTCGCGGCGAACGGCATCGTTTGATGCAACAGTTGTAACGTCTCCCACCTATGCGTTTGTTGCAACCACGAGTATAAAACCACCTCTACACTCGTCGCGCACACCCCAACAAACGCGATAACAGCCCCAAAACTCGTAAACTGAACGTCGTTGAAACACGCGATCGAGACCCCCAAAACCATGCTCGCGAGCAAACACATCTTGTCCCTCGAAACCGTCCTCGATAAAAAGAAATACTCCACCATCGCGACTAAAGGTACTTGCATTTGTTTCGTCAGTTGAAAAAACGCCACCGAATTCATCTTCAAACTCGCTTGCCCGAGACATATCGCCGACGATTGTAAAAATGCCACCAGCGCCATCACGCTCTTGTTGTCCATCTTCCTCCTCTCGAATATTTGCAATCGGCTGCACATCGTCGTAAATATCACGCACACGATCATGTGCGCTGCGGATAACGTGATCACTGGGAACTTCGTTTCCGTGAATAACAGTTTGTTCACGACCACGATGAGCATGGTGACGAGGAAATTGGAGGATAAGGCGAATATCGCGACGAGCATGTGCTTTTCGCATAAAACCGATTTAACGGTTGTTGTCTGATGATGATGATGATTTCTGCTCGTTTTCTCCGACGCGGGTGGGTGATAGTGCGGGTTTCTCAGAGTCGACGATAAAGTAGTGCTATTGCTCATCCTGAGAGAGTATTCGTTTTGCTTAAATTGAGGCCATGCATCCGTCCGCAAAAGATATAAAGTAGAGATAAAATGGAGAATTTCGACGTCTTTTCTTGCTTGCTTTTGCTTCATTCTTCAGCGCGCATCTACACATCACGCGCGAATACGCGCGCGAAGAGAACAGAAAAACAGAAAAAATGGACGGCTCCTTCCTGGCCGTCCTTTTCGCCGTCCTCATCTCCGCGTTCGGGATCGAAAACGGCATTTTTATCGGCGTGGTGTTGCTGTTTTTGTATTACCCTTTACGGTGCGTTTATTCCTTTTCTCTCTCTGAAAGCGGACGATGTGTGATTCTCTGCGTCGCTGTTTGATGATGATTATCTGCTTTCTCGAGGCGAAACTTCGACGAAGGAGACAAGGAAAGCGTTCCCCATAAACTGACCTGTGT
>Ga0233450_10006475_pt1 | contig 9901 bp, 10 predicted proteins | sample 011ome_30_FD_189956 | JGI IMG/M metagenome (GOLD analysis project Ga0233450, IMG submission 189956) | Coastal salt marsh microbial communities from the Groves Creek Marsh, Skidaway Island, Georgia - 011501CT (spades assembly) | ecosystem: Environmental > Aquatic > Marine > Intertidal zone > Salt... | reverse complement strand
AGATAAGAACATGGAATGTTCTTGATGAGTCTGTTCTCGATTTATTTAGAAAATACGATCGTAAACTTTTTGTACCTTCAAAATATCAAGGCTTAGCTTTTGCTGATTTAGAAATTCCAATTAACGCTAATGCTTCAATGCTAGCTCCAAAAGTTGAAGCAAAAATAATCGATTCGCTAGAGTTAAATAAAAAAATGAAAGCCTTACATGTTGGGACTGGTAGTGGTTTTTTTGCAGCTTTATTGGCAAGTCATGTTAAAGAGTTATACACAATTGATATCGACTCAGAGTTTATTGCGCATGCACAACAATTACTTAAAAAAAATAAGTTAAATAACGTTAAGTATATTATAAGAAACGGGTTTAATGGGTATTATCAAGAAGCCCCATATGACCTTATTGTATTTACTGCATCGCATGTGAAAGAGCCTCCAGGATTGAGAGAGCAACTTAATGTTGGAGGACAGTTGTTTATTTTTGAAGGCGATCAATCGCTTCAGCATGCAAAAGTAATTAAAAGATTATCTGATTCAGAATATAGTGAACAAACAATGTTTGAGGCCTCAATTCCTCAGCTTATTGAATCATGGGAGCCAAACAAATTTTTATTTTAAGGCTAAAGAATTTATTTACTCTCCTTTTAATCTTTTTTTATTCCAGTCATGCAATTGCCGAAGAGAAAGATCTTTTTGAGTTATATCTTCAAGCCTTACAAAATGATCCCGTCTTATCTTCTGAAAAATTTCAAAATGAAGCGGTAAAAGAATTAATCAATCAGGGACGTTCACTTTTTCTTCCATCTATTTCAGCCACAATGAATTATGATGATCGTAACCAAGAGAGAAAATTTTTAAATACAGATGCTGCTATTGGCGGAAGTTTATTTACTAGGGGAACAAAAGCTGATTATGATGCCTACGGATATAATGTTGTAATCCGTCAACCTCTTTTTAATTATTCTGCCTATTCAACGTATAAGCAAATTCTTGCACAAACCAGTTTGGCTGACAAAAAATATCATTTAGTTCAGCAAGATTTAATGATGAGGGTATCCGAACTTTATTTTGAATCACTGTTAGCAAAAGATAAAGTTAATCTCATTCAAACTCAAAGATTAGCGATTCAAGAGCAACTTCGGGAAGCTGAAATAAAATTTGAAGCTGGATTAATATCTATCACTGATATTAATGAAGCTAAAACCAAAAAAGATTTAATGGAAGTGGATTTGCTTAATGCCGTTAAAGAATTAAAGATTAAAAAAAGAGAGATTGAAGCCATTACCGGAGAATTACCTGGCGCACTTAAACCTCTAATGAATTTAATTTCATTTGAAAAAATGGATAATCTCCCAGAAGAGTGGGTAGACATTGCAATGCAAAACAGTGTAGCCATCTTAATTAAGGATGCTGAAGTAGAGGTTGCCAGAAAAGAAATTGATGTTCGTAAAGGGGATCAGTATCCAACCATAGACGCTCTTGCTGCAAGAAGGAGAACCTGGGATAAGGATGGATACGCTTTTGGTTTAAGAAATTACTCAGATACGATTGGCGTTGAGATAAATATTCCAATTTTTTCTGGCGGATTTACTTCATCAAAAATTAGAGAAGCTGAATTATTAAAAGAAAAGTCAATTCAAGAAGCTGAGGCCTTAAAAAGGCAAGTTGAATTACAGGTAAGAGAAGCGTATTTAAATCTTCAAACTAACCTTTCAGCAATTGATGCTTATCAGCAAGCTTTAAAATCATCCGAGCTTCAATTAAAGTCTACTCAAGTCGGCTTTAGAGAAGGTCTAAGAAATAGTGTTGAGGTGTTGAATGCTCAACAAATGCTATTTTCTGCAAAATATGATTTACTATCTTCTAGGTATAATTATCTGAAGAATCTGTTAAACTTAAAGCACACTGTGGGAACTTTATCGATTAAAGATCTAGAAGAAATTAACAAATATTTAACGGTTAGTCAGGAAGATGAAAGCTGAAATACAGAGAAGTCAATTAGTCATTATTGACATGCAAGACAAGCTTGCAGGCGCAATGCCTAAAGAAGTGGTTAATAAAATGATTCAACGTTGTGAGCTGATAGCTACTTTAGCTAAAATTGAAGAAATTCCAGTTCTAGTAACTGAGCAGTATCCCCAGGGCCTTGGTAAAACACTCTCCAGTATGATTCCTTTTTTAACCCATGCAAGCTTTATTGAAAAAACAGCTTTCTCATGTGTGGATGAACCAAAGTTTAATTCGAAACTAATTGAAACCAGAGACCAAATTATTTTGGCTGGAATGGAGTCACATATATGTATACTGCAAACGGCACTCGATTTGATGGATCAAGGTAAAAAAGTATACATCTTAGAAGATGCTATTGTATCAAGAAATATTTTAAATAAACAAAATGCAATTTTCAGACTGCGTGATGCTGGTTGTATTCTAACTAATGTCGAATCAATCGTATTTGAATGGTTAAAAAATTCTGATAACCCAAGCTTTAAAACAATCGCACCATTAATTAAAAATATTTGCTAATCAGCTGAATAACCTTTTCTTCATCTTTTTTATTCTTTAAAAGAAATTTATTTAAATTTTGTTCAAAAACTTTTTTATTTTTAGTTTTAAAAAAATTATTTATTTCAACAGCTATGTTATCAGGCGCAATTTGTTTGATTACTTTTGCAGCTATCCCATGTTGAATGATTGATAAAAAATTATAAATAGATGGACCAACTAAACACGGAGTTTTTAATAATAGAGACTCCACTGGACTCTGGGAGCCAAAGCTTTTGTAACTACCACCAATTAAAACTAAATCACTAATCGAAATATATTTATTCATTTCACCCATGGTATTTCCAAGAACTATGGTGTTGGATTGATTAGTTTTTTTTGGATGGCTAGCTAAATTACAAGCATAGCCATCTTTTAATATAAGTGCTTCTACTTCCTTGAAGCGCTGAGGGTGCCTTGGGATAATCATAAATGTAAAATCATCAAAATTCTTTAATAACTTTATTTGTTTTAAAAATAACTCTTCCTCTCCTTTTCTTGAACTGATCAAAGAGATAACTTGTTTTGAATTTATGTTTAAAAGTTTTTTAAATCTATTTTTTTCAGACGGCGTTAATTCTGTAATGGGCTGATTAAATTTTAAGTTATTGCAAACTTCAATTTTGTTGTCAGTAATAGATTTGAAATTTTTTTTATCATGTTCTGACTGCGCTATGATCAAATCAAATGAATCAAAAGTATTTTTAATGAACTGTTTAATGTATAGATATTTTGCTAGAGATTTATCGGACAATCTTGCATTAATTAATAAGGATGGAATTTTTCTTGATTTTAGTTCTTTAGTTATTCCTGGCCAAATTTCTGTTTCTAAAAAAATCGCAACCTTAGGTTTAAAGTAACTTAAAAAAAGTTTGTTTAAAAACCAACTATCAAAACAAAGGTAAGCACGAAATATTCTTTTTGAATTATAAATTTCAGTATTTCTTCCGGTAGGAGTTGAATGAGTAATTAAAAAATATTTATCTTTATATCTGGGAACCAGATGAGATAGTAAACTGTTGATGGCTTTGGTTTCTCCTAAAGACACACAATGAAACCAAATAAGATCATTATTTTTGATATTTTTAAGATTGTATACACCATATCGTTCAGCTAAATGTCTAAAGTAATCAGGTTGTTTGATGCTCCGGTAAATAAACTTTATGGGAGACAAAACAATGAGTATGTGTATAAGTATCTGATATAAAAAAAATCTCATAATTATTATTATTTTACCTCTAAAAAAAAATTTCATCCTGAAGTCTTTGATTTATATACTTTTTATCATTAATGCACTAATTTTGAGCAATTTTATGTATTGACCAACCACAATTAGATGATAAAATCTTGATCATAGACCACAACATATTGTGGTTTTAAATGATTTAAAGAATTGCTACAATTTTCTTAAATATCATTCTTTTTTGCAATAAATTTCAGGGGAAATTCATGTTAGAAGCCGTTCATTCAGATAAATCCGACCAAGGCGAAGTCGCAACTAAAATAGAGATGCAGTCAGTTTCTGTTGATATTTGGGATAAAAAATATCGACTGAAAAAGAAGGACGGAAATTATGTCGATGAGACGATTCAAGATACCTATGAAAGAGTTGCAGAGGCTTTGGCGGATGTAGAGCCCTCTAATAAGAAAGAATGGAAAGAAAATTTCTTATGGGCTTTACAGCACGGCGCTATCCCAGCAGGAAGAATTACATCGAACGCGGGTGCGAAAGAGCACAAACCAGCTACTAGTACAATCAACTGCACCGTTTCGGGAGCAGTTCAGGACAGCATGACTGATATTTTAGATAAAGTTCATGAAGCTGGACTAACTTTAAAAGCAGGTTGTGGTATTGGTTATGAATTCTCAACTTTAAGACCAAAAGGAGCATTTGTCGCAGGAGCCGGAGCATACACCAGCGGACCTCTTTCATTTATGGATATATATGATCGTATGTGCTTTACCGTGTCTAGTGCGGGTGGTCGCCGAGGTGCTCAAATGGCAACATTTGATATTTCTCATCCTGATGTGACTGATTTTATTAAAGCAAAAAGAGAGGACGGAAGGCTCCGCCAGTTCAACCTATCCTGTTTAATAACCAAAGAATTTATGGAGGCTGTTAAATCTGATTTAGATTGGAAACTGGCTTTTCCTGTAACCGAAAAAGAAGCTAAACAAGACAACCTTGACCTTAAAGATTCTGAAAAAACAGTTTGGCGCGACTGGCCGGTTAAAGAGAAGTACATAGTTAAAGAGTCAGGAAAAGATGCTGGAAAAGTTGCATGCAAGGTTTATTCAACCATTAAAGCGAAAAGATTATGGGATGTCATTATGGCATCAACTTATGATTATGCAGAGCCTGGTTTCATTTTGATTGACCGCGTTAATGAAATGAACAATAACTGGTTCTGTGAAAATATTCGCGCCACAAATCCTTGTGGGGAACAACCTCTTCCTGAATATGGAGCGTGTCTGTTAGGTTCTGTAAATCTTACGATGTTTGTAAAAAATCCATTTACTGATGACGCTTATTTTGATTGGGATGAGTATAAGAAAGTAGTCAGTATTTTTACTAGGATGCTTGATAATGTCGTTGAAATTAATGGCCTCCCGCTTGGTAAGCAGCGTGATGAAATCATAAAGAAAAGACGACACGGTATGGGTTATCTTGGGCTTGGCTCAACACTTACGATGATGAAAATTAAATACGGTGACCCAGAATCAATTAAATTTACTGAAGAAGTGACGCGGATACTTGCTGAAGAAGGATGGAAAGTTGGTATTGAGTTAGCCAAAGAAAAAGGTTCTGCACCTATCATGGAAGAGTTATTCGAAATAACTGAGCAAATGCTTCAGATGCGACCAGAAATGAAAGCTGATGGAATCAAGGTTGGAGATAAGGTTGCTGGTAAAGTATTGATGGGTAAATACAGCAAATATATGCAGCAATTCCCGGAAGAGTTAAGAAATGAGATCGCTGAAAATGGAGTTCGATTTAGCCATCATAGTTCAATTGCTCCAACCGGCACTATCTCACTATCATTAGCAAATAATGCAAGCAATGGTATCGAACCATCTTTTGCTCACCATTACAGCAGAAACGTGATTAGAGAAGGAAAAAAAACTAAGGAAAAAGTAGATGTTTTTTCTTTTGAACTATTAGCTTATAGATCCTTAATCAATGACAAAGCCATGCCTTTTTCTGACAAAGAGGATGAGGCATTACCTGATTATTTTATTGACTCATCTACAATTAAAACAAAAAATCATGTGGATATTCAGGCGGCTGCACAAAAATGGATTGATAGCTCCATTTCAAAGACTATCAATGTACCAACTGACTACGACTTTGAAGACTTCAAAGAGATTTATATGTACGCCTATGAAAAAGGCTTAAAAGGATGTACTACATTTAGATTTAATCCAGAGGCTTTCCAAGGTGTGTTAGTGACTGAAAAAGATTTAGAAAATACGAAGTATCAATTTAAATTAGATGATGGATCTACGGTCGAGTTAAAAGGTAACGAAGAAGTTGAATACGATGGTGAAAAACACACCGCAGCTAATTTGTATGACGCTTTAAAAGAAGGATATTACGGAAAGTTCTAGGGGATAAATATGGTAAAGAAAATTGAAAAAAAGATTGTGGGTTACTCTGTATTAAATGACAAAAACGATGCCCCTAAGGCTGAGGTTGTTCAACTAGGAGAACCGCTTGAAAGACCAGAGCATATTCGAGGAACTACTTATAAAGTAAAAACACCGGTCACTGAGCACGCTTTGTATATCACAATCAATGACGTGGTGATGAATGAAGGCACTGATCAAGAACACTCAAGACCATTTGAAATATTTATTAATTCAAAAAATATGGATCATTTTCAATGGATCGTAGGATTAACGAGAGTGATGTCTGCAGTTTTTCGTAAAGGCGGCGATGTTACTTTCTTGCTCGAAGAGTTGCAAAGTGTTTTTGATCCTAATGGCGGATATTACAAAAAAGGTGGCAAGTACGTTCCAAGCCTGGTTGCTGAGATCGGCGAGGTCTTAGAAAAACATTTGATTGACATTGGCATGCTGAAAACAAAAGAGCTTGATGAACATCAAAAAAAATTAGTTGAAGAAAAAAAGAAAGAGTACTTAGATAAGAATCAAGACCAGCTTGATGAGTCTGGATTTCCTAAGGATAGTCAATTATGCTCAAAATGTAATACCAAAGCAGCCATTCTTATGGATGGATGTCTCACTTGTTTAAACTGCGGTGAAAGTAAATGCGGTTAATCATGAACTAACTGTTGCGTATCTTATCAGAATAAGTAGATAAACTTTTGATAAGATACGATGCGAAAATTATTATTAATCTTTTTTTTAATCCCTACAATTTCTAATTCAGCTGGCCTTACCCAAGAGCTAACATTGCAATTAAATCGTTCCATAGTGAAAGTTCATTCTGCTAACCAGGCAGGTAACCATGGAGTGGGTTCAGGTGTTGTGGTTGCAAAAGATCATGTGGTTACTAATTGTCACGTGATCGCAAATTCAACAGGCATTCATGTCACAAAATATGGAACGAGTTATCCTCCAGAAAAGTTAATCGCTGATTGGGAGCATGATATATGCATTCTCACTTTCAAATATCTAAATTTAGAGCCTGTGACATTGGGTTCTAGTTCGGATGTTGATTACGGTACTAATGTGATCGCTAAAAGCTATGGTGGTAATGCCACCAGGCCGGTGACTTCAATTGGCAAAGTCAGAGATATTTTTGATTTAAAGGGCAAAAAAGTGATTCAGTCGTCAACATGGTTTTCTTTAGGTGCCAGTGGAGGAGGTTTATTTGACGAAACCGGAAAGCTATTAGGAATTACAACATTTAAGACCCCTGGGCGTGGCGCCTTATATTATTCAATCCCAATTGAGGTAGTTAAGGAGCTTATGGAAAAAGGTGAGCATATAGAGGTGACCACACAAGCTCAGATTCCTTTTTGGGATGAACCTCCAACCAATCTTCCTTACTTTATGAAAATAGTTAAACCCTTATTTGATGAAGATTGGAATGAATTGAAAAATATTTCTCAAGAATGGATAAAAGAAACGAATGCATTTGAGGCAAAATATTATTTTGCTAGAAGTTTATATCATCTCAATCAGGTTGATGAGGCGAAAAAGGAACTCATGGAAGTGCTTGCCAAAAAAGAAAATCACTCTATGGCACATCAATTGCTATCAAAAATATATGCAGATGAAGGAAATTTGGTAAAATCTGAATACCATTCAAAAGTCTTCATGGAATTAGATAGTGAAATTCAAGAATTTAGTAAAAATTAGTTTATTATTTGTTGTATTAAATTTTCAAGCATGTTCTTACGTCAATACAGATAAAATCGGCCGTGTTTTATCAACCGATTATTATGAGCTTGATACCACTCCAAAAGACTCAACGTTATATCAGTGTGAGGAAAACAAAGAATTTTATTTGAGAGACATTTCTGGTGTTGAAGAAAACATTGATAAGTGGCTTATCTTAAAAAATATGGAGTATAGACTTAATTTCATAGACGATGAGACTTATCAAAACGACATGCTGATACTGAAATTCTCAAACAGTCAGGCGAACATTAAAACATTAAAAGAGCAAGAAAATAAGGACTTTGTTTTTTCCAATTGTAATCCTGTTCGGAGCAATTAGCATGCTTGATAACATAGTTAACATAGAGTAACTTATAGTTATATTGTTAAACTTCATGAGGTGCTTATTATGGATAATAAATACGGTCTTGGAAGTTCAAAAGTAGCGACAGAAATCCACAAAAAAAATAAAAATAATGAATGTAAATTTTGTAATAACAAAGGGTTAAAATACTGCCCAACGATGGAAGATCATCAATGTGAATCTTGCAATAGATGGCAAAATGATCTCCCAGAAAACTATGCAACAGGAAGAAGTGCTGATTATTAAGGAAAGAAAATGCTAATCAAATCCCATCATATTGATATTGATACCCCCACCGGAAAGATGAGAACATATATTCATCAGCCTGCACAAATAGGCAAGTTTCCAACTATTTTATTTTATTCTGAAATCTTTCAACAAACCGGACCTATACTGCGCGCTGCACAAATTGTAGCAAGTCATGGTTATAACGTTCTTGTGCCAGAAGTATTCCATGAGTTAAATCCAATCGGAACCGTATTGGGATATGACGACGCAGGAAGAGATAAAGGAAATGCGGACAAGGCAAATAAAGATGTTGAGTCGTATGATAGTGATAACGATGCCCTCATAAATTGGGCAAAAGAGCAAGATTGGCATAACGGTAATTTTGGAGCGATGGGATTTTGCATTGGTGGCCATTTAGCTTTTCGTGCTGCGCTAAATAAGAATATAAAGGCGACTGCATGTTTTTATGCCACAGACTTACATACAACCATAATTCCTAATAAGCCAGGCCAACATAGTATGGAGCGGTTAAAAGATATCTCCGGTGAGCTGTTAATGATTTGGGGCAAACAGGACACTCATGTCTCAACAGAGGCTTTATCTGAAATTAGAGAAAAGTTGTTATCAACAGATATTAAATTTGAATGGCATGAATTTAATGCACAGCATGCCTTTATGAGGGATGAGGGCGATCGCTATGATGCCGAATTGGCCTCAATTTGTTATGAGATGTCGTTTAGATTTTTTACAAGAAACTTTAGTGCATAGCGAATAAAGACCATGAAGATTTGGGTAAATGGAGAGATAAAAAATTTTGAGGAAAATTTAACTGTATACAACCTGGTAGAAGAAATTGGTGTGGTGAGTAAAAAATTTGCAGTTGAGTGTAATGGTGAGATTATTCCAAAAAGTAATCTTAAAGATACGCTAGTAAAAGAAGGAGATAAGTTTGAAATTGTCGGAGCAGTTGGTGGTGGATAGCACTTCAGATAAATTTATAGTTGGTTCGAGAGAATTTAATTCTAGATTGTTAGTAGGCACTGGAAAGTATAAGGACTTTAAAGAAACAAAGGACGCAATAACTGAATCTGGGGCTGAAATTGTTACTGTTGCTATTAGAAGAACTAACATCGGACAAAATGCAGATGAGCCTAGCCTAATTGATTTCATACCACCCACAGACTTTACCTATCTCCCTAATACGGCCGGATGTTTTAATGCTGAAGATTCTATTAGAACACTGAGGTTGGCTCGTGAATTGTTAGACGGCCATAACTTGGTGAAGCTTGAAGTGTTAGGAGATAAAGAAACTCTATATCCAAATGTGATTGAAACAATTGAGGCGGCAAAGGTTCTAGTAAAAGATGGTTTTGAAGTCATGGTGTATACATCAGATGATCCTATTGTTGCCAAAATGTTA
>Ga0233450_10006465_pt1 | contig 9905 bp, 17 predicted proteins | sample 011ome_30_FD_189956 | JGI IMG/M metagenome (GOLD analysis project Ga0233450, IMG submission 189956) | Coastal salt marsh microbial communities from the Groves Creek Marsh, Skidaway Island, Georgia - 011501CT (spades assembly) | ecosystem: Environmental > Aquatic > Marine > Intertidal zone > Salt... | reverse complement strand
CTTTTTACGAGCATCGTAGGATTCAAAACTTCCTGTTTTGGAATTAAACGACCTAATGTGTGGATTATAAAAATGCTTAAATATTTTATTGTTAGCTTTTGAAGCAGGAACATTAAAGGTTCTTGTAAAGTCTGTAAATACTTTAGATATATCTTTAATATCCTGTATCGATTGAGTAAGAGTTATACTCTCATCCTTATACAATTCTACCTCTTGACCCTCTATATATAGTTGTAGCTGTAACATTAACGCACATTGTTTATTCTATCAAACGCAAATTCAAAGTTAACGGTGTAGTTTATTAGTTTATCATTTAGTACTGTTTTATATTGTAGTGATTTAGAAGCAGGGATAATAGGTAGTGTTTTACCCTCGTATCTTATCCATACATTTTCACTAAAGAATAATTCCTCAATAGTTTGATTCATATCTTCTTTAACAAACCCTGTATTCATAGAAAGACTTGTTTGTGAGTTTACATTATACCTTTGCCGTTGACCCTCGTATGTTTGATAGGTTGAGGTTGCATTTGCTATTGTGTTACGTTTGAAAGTTTCGTCTGTAACATTTGTAGTTTCTGATGTTCTCTTAAAAAAGTATAAGTCTTGGAATGCTCCATATTTGTTTGCAAATGTCACTTTAAAAGGAGTGTATTTAGGCTCACATAAATTAGTAACACTAATTGTTTTTAATAGTGTAGTGTCATCCGTATCGTAGACTTGAATTGTAGAACTATCAGCAGGAATAGTTACATACTGTATCTTTTGGTTTGTATTACCATTGTCGGTTATTTCTGTATCTACTGAATCTATTGTAACCTTTCCTACTCCTTCTGCAAATATTGGTAATCTACCTGCGGTTGATTCGGGCAAGTAAATATTGTCTGCACTTATTAGAGCGTGTCTTGATAGTTCGGGATTTGTTCCATCCTCAAAATACCCATACCCATCCGTTGCTATGTAAGTAAATACTTCGGGATTGCTATAAGAATAATAGTTATCTGATTCATCGTAATAATCAACCACCGCTTTTACCCACCTTGTGTGTGATGCATAGTCATCGTTAAATGATAGTTCTAAATAATCTCTTACAAGTTCCCCTATTTCAAGCGTAATATTGTTATGAGTGTCTATTCTTGCTTTGTTTATTTCGTATTGTGGTACTGTAGGTTGGTTGCCTATTAACCCCTCCCATATATACAAATCTACTTCTACTCTTTTAAGTGCCATACTATAAAATTATTGTTGCTCCTGAACCACCTCCACCTTGACAGTTTCCTATTTCTACTGATAAAACAATTCCTGCTGAATCTATTTGTATTACATAATAATCTCCCACTCCTATACCTGCTGCAGATTGTATATATCCTGTTCTAACTGCATAGTATAGCATTTTGCCATTAAACGCATTACCACTTCTACATATTTGGCTACCCATTAATCCTGTAATCGTAGTTGCAGTTGAGGTTATTAATGTAGATGTTGCATACGTAGCATCACAAAAATCAATGACTCTGTTTTTTCCTGTGGATATATAAAACTGATTACTACCACATATTGAAGTAGTAGCAGGTTGTATTAGTTCTTTATCACAATCTATTTCTGTTCCTGCATTAGCATATCCACTCGGTATTTCTACTTGGAATGTTATAGTTCTTGTGGTGTTTGTTGTTACCGTTCCTAATGGTGGGTCAGGTGGTGTAAAGCTATTTACTGTTCCTAAAGCTGCAGTTCCTAAAGATATACTACCATCCTTTGCAATCTTTTGACCTGTAAGTGCAGCTAAATCACAATCAAATACTAATGGTGCAGTTCCTGCTTGAGTAAGCGTGGCAGAACACCAAACCGTAGCACCTGCATTATCATACCCTAAAGGTGCAGTTAATTTAAACCACAAAGTAACATCTTGTGAAGATGAACCTGTATTAGCGGTTATTTGTTCAGGACTCAACAAAGCACCTCCATTTGTTAAAGATATCCCTTGTATTGTTGCGGTTGATTGCGGTCTTGTGATAGTACCATCTGCTGCTATTGAACCTCCGCTTAAAGGACTTGGACTACAATCAAAATCTACACCTACTGCACTTACTGTAACCGATATGGGTTGTACTGCCTCACAAGTAGTAGGATAACTTGCATCTCTACCTAAAGCATATACTGTTGTGCTTCCTGCTATTGCATTTGAACTTATAGTTAATGTACTTCCGCTTATTGCAGTTGTAACCAATAAAGGGTCATTGTTAGATACTGCATAGGTTGTTTCTCCTGTGAAGTAACCACTCAAATCAATATCAACAGTAGAACCGCCACTCGCAATAGTTTGAGATGGAATAGAACCCGAAGTAGTTGGTCCACCTGTACAAGGTGCTGCTGCGCCTCCTGTTCCTGCTTGCGTGGTAGTAAGTGAACATACATAATATAAATCAGATGAATTAGAATAAAGTCCTGTAGGAATGTTTAAAGTAAAATCAACTGTTCTTGAGGTGTCGCTTGTTTCTACTGCAAACTTATTATTAGAGAAGTCAGGGTCAGTACTTGTATAAGAATATATAGAGCCATAACTCGGACTTGGCAAAGTAATTACACCTTGATTATCTATTGAAAATCCTGTTAAATTTGCTACAGAACAATTATATTCAGGTAGCGGAATTGTAGGTTCATCTAAATGTAAATAAAACGGACTTCTTACGTTTATTTTTGTACTCATCTTAATCTATCTTCTTTTAATGTATATGCCAAGAAATCATCAACATCTAATGCAAATTTATCTGCTAATGCTTCAGGTAGTTTTTTAAATCCTTGTTCAAATGGTTTAGTGAAGAATAAACTTGGTTTAATTCCTTTTCTGTATATGCTTCTTGCTATTAGATAACCTATAGTTTGGTAATTACCTTTTTTAAATTTACCTTCCTCATCCCTTAGCCTAATGTTTCTACTTTTTGCCCATTTAGCTAAAGGTGCTATGGGGGGCATTTTAGTAGTATAGCTATAAGGTGTGTTATACTTTTTTTCAGTACCGCTTACACCCTTGTCAACAAACAAACCATAATCTTCCATTTCAAAGTTCATTTGTATTGCGTTAGGTGTAACCTTAATTATAGCATCTAAACTATTGTAAAGTTCTTTAGATACGTTTTTACGGTCTTTACTAAGCCTTGTTCTGGCTTGTTGTATAACAAACTTTTTAAAGGCTTCTAATGCTTCTTGTGTTCTTTTAAATTCCATCAATCACAAATTGTCATATCGTTTTGCACTATCACGTCAAAAGTAGCTGCCCATCCTGCTAACTTGTTTTCAAATCTATCTACAAATGGTTCACAAGTAACATCCCCCTCTATTTGATAAAGATCTGTATATAGGTCTCCTCTTTGTAAGGTGTTTATTACTCTTGTCTGTAAAGCTAATTGAGTGTTTAGTACGTCTTGTTCGTTGTCGTTTCCTATAAACACATCATCAACCTCATCTTTGCTAATATCTACAATATCCATAGAAAGAATACTGATATTGAAAGTAAGCGTTTTAGTTCCTACGGTTGTATTGTTTACCGTAATGTGAGACAAAGGAAAGATAGTTTGTTTGTTGAGGTCTACATCATCAATAGAACCGAATGTAACTGTATTTACAAATGGCTCTGCTATAAGTGCATCTTTTAGTTTATCTGTTACGTTGTAAAACCCTTTCATCTTCTTTTAATCAGTTTCTTTTCTAATTCTATTTTATCTTTTTCAAAAGCCAAATACATTAAGCATTCGTGAACATTGAGCTTTGTAATTTGGTCAAATTTGGTAACATCTCCTTTACTAATTGCATAGACCGACTGATACCAACCCCATTTGCTTCCAAAAGTTCCTGTTGTTGAATAGTCAGATTGTTCGCCTCCTTCTGTAAATAACTCAGGATAATTGTCATTAACTCGTTGCTTAAACTGTAAAAAAAAACCATAGCACCAAATACAACATCTAAAGGCGCTTGCAGCATTGTATCATTAGTTCCTTTGTATTCTTCTATCTGGTATTTATGCCCTTTCTTATATGTTATTGGTCTGTACAGTACGCTCATTGCTTTGTGCATATTTTGCCAATCGCCTAAGCTTTCATCAAGGTCTATATATTCGCCTAATGTCATATCGTCAAGTACTGGTATAAAACCATAGTCAATACCGTTTAAAGTAAACGTAGGAACTAAAGAATGCTTTACATCAAATACTTTATTTAAGTGATTAGCTATTACTTGTACGCTTTTATATTTTATTGTCGCTACTTCTTTAAGCTGCAAGCCACAAAATATTTCCACCATCTTTTGCAGTAGGAAAGTGCTGTCCTTGTTTTCTTCTGTATTTAGCTTTTCAAACTTTTGATATTGTGCTAAAGTTATTTCGCTAAGTGAATCAGGTACGTTTATTTCAATCTTCATATAATTACAATAAATTAATTAGTAATATGTATAAAAAGGAAAAGGTAGCTATATGCCACCTAATCCCAAACAAAAACAAATGAAAAAACTTATTCTTTACTTATAAATCTTTTGTGTGCGTATTTGTACGCTGTTATTATTGCATCTTGCAGTTCCATACTGTTTTGCTTATATGTTTCACCGCCTTCTACTTTCCCTTTGCCTTTGTAGTCAATATATAAAGTAACGTCAACATTTTTTTGCATTCCTCGCTTTGTTGGTTTTTGTACTACATATATATCGTTATCCCAGCATTCTTTTATAATATTAAAATAATCCAACAATCTTGTCAGTTATTTCATTAGCCCATAGCATAAAATATAAAAAACCATACATTGAAGCGAATGCCAATGCTACAAAAGCAAATGCTTGACTTATTATTTTTATTATATTCTTTCTGTTTTCTTTAGCAGTTATCTGCTTTATTAAAATGTATTCTGTCTTGTTTTCCATAATTAAAATAAATTGGTTTTACCAAATGTAGGGTACATTTCTGCATCCCTGAGCCTATCTTGTTTTGTGGCTTCACGAATTTCACGTTCTAACTGTTCACGGTCTGTTTCTGCTTGGCGTTTTGCCTTTTTTAAGTTGTGTAAAAACTGTTCTCTTGATTTGCTCATTGTTATTGAATTTTAATTAAACCTAACCCTAATTCGTTAGCTACATAGTTAATATGTTTTTGTGTAGTTTGTGACCAGTAACCTAATTGAATAAGTTGTGTTCCTTCTATCGTTGCGACGTGTGTATTATATGAAAATACCTTATTGCCGTCTAATCTTAAGTTTTGTTTATACTTGTTCATTTGTTATTGTTTTATAGTGCTAATATATAAACAATTTATTAACTACCAAAATATTTTACAATTTTTTTTAATAAATGTAGTATTCCCCTTTGTTTGGGTTTTCTAATTGGTCTGTTAGTACATACCTTGCGGCATCTATACAGTCAGGGTGCGCACCTGTAGGCTTTTGTAGTGTGTTGCCCTCTTTGTCTTTTGCCCATACGTAACCCTGTAGTTCCCTTTTTAAGTTCTTGCTTCTTGCAGTTATATATATTTCGTTTTGGTTTATTAGGTTAATACCATATACTACGCTATCCCTGCCTTTGCTTACAGGGTAAACAGTATGCCCATAGCCATTTAGTTCAGCAATACTTTTAGGTTCTGCTGAGTCTGCTATAATGTTTTCTTTTATATCCTGCTGGCTTAAAAACCTACTTATATCCCTGTTAAGCATACCCTTTTTATATAGCACCTCATCAAATATGTAAGCTTCGTTCCATTTGTAAAGCCCTATAAGAGTAGTAGGATCCACACTATAGCCAAAGTCCATTCCGTATGCTAACAGTCGTGCAGCTTCTGGTATTACATCTATTTCTTTCCAATCAGGTATGCACACGCCCTCAAGGCTCCCCTGCTCGCCTAGTCCATACACTTTCCACCAATTAGCCCAGTAAGTTGAAGTCTTAGCTTTTTCTTTAGCCTTTTCTATTTCCTTTACAATGCTTTCAGGTAACGCATCATTGTCTTTATAAGTTAATGTAATGTAATCCGTATCTGGTTTGCCTATTAGTTCTTTGTCTACCCAAAACAAATTAGAAGGGTTATAATCTAACCAGATCACACCGCTTGTTCTTACTGCTAATTGTGTGTAGGCATCAAACGGAACATTGTTACACTCGTTAATATATAGGTCAGTACGCCTTGCACCCCTAAGCTTGTCAGGCTGGTCTGTACTAAAAAACTCTATATAACTGCCATTAGTAAAATTGTATTTTAAGGTACTTTTATTGAACTGGCTGTCCTTATACCTTTGCTGCCCTTTTAAAATCCCTAAAAAGTCCTTTAAAGCACCTCTACGTAGGTGAGGTATGCTTTCACTTACTACGCTTATTTCTTTATTGGGGTTTTTTACTGCATAATCTATTAAGATAGCTAATATAGATATTGTTTTACTTGCTGAGGTTCCACCCTTAACAATACGTATCCTACTATCTAGCTTCCGTAGCTTTTTAGTCGCAATAGTTTGCTTAATTCGCATACTAGTCTACAAACAACGGTAAGTCCTCGTTGATTGTAATATCCTTAGTTTCTTTTGGTTTACCTATGTAGTATTCTAAGTAAAGTTTAATCCAGCGTATGTCGCCAGACTCTACACCTGTTTTTAAAGCCTGTAATGCAGTATCTTCTAAAGGGCTTAACCTTTCAACTAATTTCATTTCATCAGCCTTTGGTTTACGCCCTGCTCCTTCCCTTGCACCACCATTAAACTTCCTTTTATCCATTTGAAAAAGATTGTTTATTCAATTATACAATAAACTTTTTAACTATTTGTTAATTCAAACTGTTCAGCTAAATCTGGGTTGACCTTTTTTAATTGTGATTGTAAGTACTTATATCTTATTTCTAACTCTTGGTGTTGTTCGTTTAGTTTAGTGTATTGCCCCTCCCAAAAGCCCTCTAATGTTACTGACCTTATAAAAGCTTCGGGGTTTAGTTCTTTGGCTTTATTAAACCTTTTGCTTAATGCTAAAAAGTCCTGCTCAAACTCTTTATCAAACAATAACCAGTCTTTGGCTTTTCTTGTAAAGTATAATACAGTAGCGTGATCTTTATTCATTGTTTTACCTATTTCTGTTAATGAATAATGGGTGTTATCCCTTAGCAACTTGTAATAGATTGCTCTTGCTTCTATGTATGGTCGCTTTCTTGTGTGTGTAGTTATATCTAATTTGTAGTAATCTTCTACTAATGTTCTAACTATTTTTTGTGTGTTTGTCATCTTCTATTTTATTTATTAATTCTTTGATTGTCATATATCCTGATTCGTGTATTGCTTTTAATATACCAGCACACGCCTCATACTCTTCTTCTTGCTCATAAATTTCAATTGCTTGTTCAAGTTCTTTTATATCCCTGCCACTTGATATATCTATTAAAGCCAAAAGGTAAAACTCTTCAATTAAATCTTTATTCAAAATAAGCTTTGCTGTTTGTGTGTGTAATTAGCTTTATCGTTATCTAATACTTTTTTTATCAAATTAAAATTACTAACACTTAGCAGGTCTTGCAAATATTTCTTCAATAAATAACTATCATTAAAGCTAAAGTCATATTCAATATTATTTACTCTAGTTTCTATAGTTTTTATTTGCCTATTGGTTTGGCTTGAGCCCCTAAGCTGCCTACCCTTTTCACCGTTACCATTTATTTTAATTATATATGGTTTTGCTTTAGCTATAAAGTTTTTATTTGTAAACCTATCGCCTTCAAAAATGTTTACCCCTTGCACTTCTTGTAAGTATTCATCAAGGCTTGTCATTACACTCATACTTAGTTTGTCGCTGCCTTGGAATACACCGCCCTCGTATTTACCTGTTATATTCAAATAACCATTTGTTCTATAGTGTAGCAAGCCTACATTCATAGGGTTGTCGCATTTAAAGTTTTTTATTAGGTTTTGCATTACATAGGTTTTACCCACACCACAATTACCTATAATTAAAATATTAATTTGCTCCATTATATATCAAGTTTAGTTTGTGTGGAATATTTTGCAGCACAAAGCCTATCGGCTTTTCGTGTACTTAATAAAAAACCTATTTCTTGACCGCCTGTAGCTGATTTAAATCCTTTAATAGGTTGCAAATCATTTTCTTCATAATATGTCCTTAAATGCTTTGTAGCAATTATCCAAAAATTATCACTATCACCTATAATATAAAATAATTGGGCTGTTTCTGTATCCCTATATATTCCACTTGGGTATTCTTTTCCGCTTTCTGCATATACTCTTTTTACAGATATATATAAATTTCCTGTCTGTTTATATCTTTGGTCATTTTTAATTTCAAAGCCTTGCCTGTTTTCACCCCTTGTAAATTGACCTGTTTTGCTTACAAAATGGCTAAGCGGTATATTGTGTATATCATTAAAGTAATCATATACTTTTTCTTCAAATTCATTAGCTTGCACTTGTTTCTTTATGTCCATTGTTATTGATTGTTATAAAGTTAAATACCCTGTTTTTTCTTGTTTAATTTCTTGCAGTTGTTCAGTAGGGCTTTTGCATTGGTACATATATTCCCTATAGTATAACACAAAGCTAACCCTTAGCCAGCCCTCTTCACAGTTTGTATATTCTGTGTTCCCGTGCCATTTGTGTACATCAACAAATAACAAGTCTGTATTTTGCATATCTATAGCAACTCCGTACTCAGGCAGTACAAAATAACCTCCACCCCAGTTACCCTCCCTGTAAATAACTAAGTTACCAAAGCCATCCCTAAAATCGCCAGAGTCTTGGTGTACTGCTGTTCTAAAGTTTCTATTTACCGTAACCGTTGTAAAGCTAGTATTATCTATAACGTAGTTTTGATTTGTACCTACTGCAATAGCTTTTTGCCTAGCGTAATGCTCTGGGCAAAGTTCCTCATACTTTTTGTCAATGTATTGTACGAATGGTATTCCTGATTTAAACTCTTCAAAGTATTTTTTAGCAAATGCTGTTTTTCTACAGTAATGCACCATCGCACTCTTATCCATATACCCTACACTACCAGACTCAACTTTATTACCTACAGTTATATTACTTACTGAGCCATCTTTACGAATACGCTTGTGGCTGCTACCACTTGCTGCACCCCTGCTTTCTGTAAGTTCTATACTGTTTTTAAAAGCATCGTAACCACTTTTTAATAATTCAAAAGGTATTGCGTTTTTACGGTATCTAAATAATAGTTCGCCTGTATGGTAGTCGTAACCATCAGCATCACTTGTTATTAGTGTGTTATAGTGGTTTTCTGTAACGTATTTTGTTTTAAGCTTTGCAGCTTGTTTATCGTCAAGTATTCTTTTTAATCTATACTGTTCCATATCGTTCATTTAATATTTTTAATAAAAAGTCACTAAGGTTGCCCTTTTGTTGGTACTCTTCACCGAACTCAATTTTTATGCCAGTCTTGCAAAGCTTTTTAAATTGCGCTAGTTCTTGCTTACTAAAGTATAGTAAAGTAGTAGTTATTTCTGTTTCGTCAATAGGGCTATTGTCTACACCCCAATTATCTTCAAATAGTTTCATAGTATTCCTCGCATTACATATTGGTCTAAGTCATTGTCCTGTTTAAAAAAGTATTTGTAATTATCTACAGCTTGTCTAAACTTATTTTCGCCACGCTTTAAAAAGTCATCGCTTACATCAAAAATACCTATATCAGTACTGGCTTTGTCTACTACTAAAAAAACAAAGTTGCTTTTATTAAATAGCTTTAAGTAGAGCCACGCCTGTAAGTCGTAACCATATTTGTCAGCACTATATTTAAACGTACTGAGGTCAGCTGAGGTTTTGAGGTCTACAATAGTATCGCCTTGTATAATATCAGCCTTACCCCTAAAAGGTAAATCTTTTATCATTTCTATTGCAGGTACCTCAAAGTCTGATTTGCTTAATAGCCTTA
>Ga0233450_10006459_pt1 | contig 9909 bp, 10 predicted proteins | sample 011ome_30_FD_189956 | JGI IMG/M metagenome (GOLD analysis project Ga0233450, IMG submission 189956) | Coastal salt marsh microbial communities from the Groves Creek Marsh, Skidaway Island, Georgia - 011501CT (spades assembly) | ecosystem: Environmental > Aquatic > Marine > Intertidal zone > Salt... | reverse complement strand
CCGGTCATGCCTGAATTCAATGAGAAGGAAGAAATTGCTGATCCCCGGACCTGGAAAGTTGCCTTGGGGATTCTTGCCGCGATGGTGGTGGGTTTCATTCTCCATGATGATCTGCACTGGGAACCCTGGTTTGTGGCTGCACTGGGACTTACCGCACTGGTATTCCTGTGCAGTAATGTAGAAATGGATGATTATTTTTCTGAAGTGGAAATTAACTTGCTGGTGTTTTTCGTGTCCCTGTTTATTTTGATCGGTGGCGTTGAGCATAGTCAGTTTTTGTAATTCATTGGCCAGTTCATTGTGCCGTTCGTGCAGAAAGATTTGCTCACCGCATCAATTATGCTGATGTGGCTGGCGGCAGTACTTTCCGCCATGATAGATAATATTCCTTTTACAGCAGCGATGATTCCCATCATTCTGGGCATGGAAACACAGGGGATTAATGTGGCGCCGCTTTGGTGGGCGCTGGCAGCTGGCGTGGGTATGGGAGGTAATGGTACCCATCTGGGCTCCACAGCCAACGTGTTTATTGTCACTATCAGTGAAAAATTGGCAAAGGATTCTGGCAATCTGGATTATGCCATTACCCCGGCGGTATGGTTTCGAAAGGGCACTTCGGTGATGCTGTTCACGCTGGTGATCTGCTCAGTCATCATGACCCTGTTTTTTGATTTCTTCAGCGCCGCGTTGTAATTGGCCAACCCCGCAGACAATCTCGGTCAAGCTTTCCTGTGCCTCTGGTCAGAGCGCCCGAAGTGTGTAAAATTGTTCGGGTTATACCAAACCAGTTAAAGATACAGGCACTTCAATAACCTGGTTACCAGGTTGGGGGAAAGGGGAATGAAAATCACCACTATCGGGCGTTTCACCGCCACGCTTTTTATATCACTATTATTTCCAATACTATTTCAGCACGGACTTATGGCCGCTGAAAATGCGCCGGCCAGTCCGGATGGTTTGCATATTGATCCGGTTGGCACGGGGCCTTTTTATTACGATACCGCCGAGGGTATTGATATTCGGGTCAGAGTTATTGCCCGAGGTCTGATTCACCCCTGGAGTATTACCTGGCTGCCTGATGGCAGCGCCCTGGTGACAGAAAAAAATGTCGGACGTGTTCGCCGTATTATCAATGACCAATTAATAGAAGAGCCGGTACAGGGCGCCCCCACCGACATCATGGTGAGTAAGTACAAGGGTCTGCTGGATATCACTATTCATCCCGATTTTGCCAATCAACCTTATATCTATATGAGTTATAACAAGAAGTTGCCGGCAGGCAAGGAAGCCATAGCGGTTGCGCGGGGACGCTGGGATGGCAGCAATATCCAGGATACCCGGGATATCTTTGTTGCCCAGGAAGGCACCACTAACGGGGTGCGCCTGTTATTCGGTGCGGACGACATGTTGTACGTCGGAGTCTATGTCACAACAGACAATTCAGACAGTTTTGAAACCATGAGCCATAAAGGCAAAATTCTGCGCTTCACCCCCGAAGGCGATATACCCGATGACAATCCTTTTGTCGGCCGCGAAGGGTTCTTGCCGGAAATTTTCAGTTATGGCCATCGCACGCCTACCGGCATGACGCTTAATCAGGAGACCGGGGATATCTGGAATACCGAGATGGGCCCCAACGGTGGCGATGAAGTGAATCTCGTTGTGCCTGGTGGCAATTACGGTTGGCCTCTGGTCAGTTTTGGCATCTCTTATGGTGGCGGCTGGCATAGTGAAAATTTCCAGATGGAGGGCGCACGTAACCCCATGGCGTTCTGGATGCCGGGTATCTCGGTCACCGGGCTGACCTTTTACACGGGCGATGAGTTTCCGCGCTGGCAGGGTGATCTGTTTGTAGGTGGTATGCAGGAAGGGCAGATCCCTGGTACCGGGCAGCTGCACCGCATTAAATTCAATGAAAACATGGAAGAAATTCGCCGCGAATCACTACTTTCGGATCTGAGACAGCGCATTCGTGATGTAAAACAGGGACCTGACGGCAGGCTTTACCTGCTTACCGATGAAGATGACGGGGTTCTGTTAAGAATAGAAGCAGTCGCCGACTAACAACATTATTACCGGCTTCCCTTATTGGGGAACCGCGGAATTATGAAACTGGATAATTTTCCAGGTGCCGTTGCGCAGGGCAAGCACCATGCTTACCCGCAGCGGCGTGCCTTCACTCTGACCGCTCGGAACCACTTCCCACATGCCTGAAATGGCCACCAGATTGTTGCCTATCTCGACACTCTCATAGTCCCGGGCGCGGGCAATAGTCTGCCCCGGTGGGTTGCGTCCAACCGGTTCAAAATATAAGGCGACTCCTGCCGGATCGGTTACCAGTGATTGCGATCCGGTTCCCCAGAACAGGGCATCTTCAGAAAACAGACTGGTAACAACTTCCATGTCAGTATTGGTCATGGCATCAAGGAACTGTTCGAATACTGCTGCAGCTTCAACTTCGGCATCACTTTGAGCCTGTAGTGATGCTGGCAGCCCGAATAACAATAGTATGGACGTGATGAAAATTTTCATTGGCTTACCGGTTTAATGTTAGTTTGAAGTTTTTCTGACTGACAGAAAAATTCGCTGGTGATTTTTTTCCTTTAGCGTGATGCAGTCCTTTCAATAGCTGCAGCACTGGTGAAATGGCCGGGTTGTAGTGGAGCTCATCAGGTGAGCGGGTACGCATGGCATCCACCTGATCTACCGGCATTACTGCGCGCAATAAGAACTCTTCATCAGACATGCGCTTTGAAAACTGCTTGCGTCTGTCCTTCAGGGTCATGGTGATCGGTTCTTTTTCTATTTCTTTGGTGCGTGGCAGAGACATGATCCGGTCCAGCACATTTTGATCTACTGGTGCCGTGGGGCGTCCAAAACGTCCCAATACATATCGTATTGCCTGATCCGGTATCTGTTCATAGCGGCCGTCACCCATAACATTGAACATGGCCTGGGTAGTAACGATCTGGGGAAATGGGGTAACCATAATGGGGGAGCCCAGTTCTGCCCGGACTCGTTCAACTTCCGCCATAACCTCATCAAACTTGTGCTCCAGCTTTAACTCAGCCAGTTGTCTGCGGGTGGTGGTCAATACGCCGCCGGCTACCTGGTGGCGCAGGTAGGAGGCGTCGTAGGCCTGAGGTTTACCGACCGCCAGGCCTTCGGCTTTTGCCAGGCCAAAGTAGTAGTCTTCCAGTTGTTTTAGCGCGGTTTCATTAACATCCACAGTGTGGCCGTGGGTTTTCAGATTGGCAATAGTTTGTGTAGCGCAGGGTAATGAAGAGCCATGGGCCAGCGGGCCGATCGCCACATGCAGCGCATTAATACCCAGCTCGGCGCCCACCATGTAGTTGAACTGGGACAGGCCAATGGTGCAATGGGAGTGAAGCTCCAGCGGCAGACTACCGATTTCCTTTTTCACGGCCGGAATCAGGGTACGCGCTCTCTCCGATGTCAGCAGACCTGAAGGATCCTTGATATAGAGCAGGTCAAAGTCACCGGAGGCCGCAATCTGTCTGGCGCAGTTGGCATAAAAGGCATCATCGTGGACATCGCTCAGGGTATAGGTCAGCGCCGCCATGTTTTCGGCATCGCCTTCCTCTTTCACAATGCGGGCAACCTGCATCAGGGCATCCATGTCATGCATGGGATCAAGCAGGACAAAGCGGCCGATACCGTTTTTCATCAGGGTTCTGTAGGCCAGCCGCATGAAATCATGATCGGCAGTTTCCCAGGAGATAAAACGAAAACCGGTAGAAATAAATTGTAGCGGTACATTGGGCAGGGCCTGGTGCATCAGACGTATACGTTGCCACGGATCATCCTGGTGATAGCGCACGCCGACCGCCATATGGGTACTGGAAGTAAAGTCGATGGCACGAAAGCCAACCCGTTCCATCAGCGGCGCCGCCTGCATCATCTGGTGCGTGCCCATTCCGGTCATGCTCCACATGCATTGGTTGCCATCGCGGATACTGACATCCACCAGTTTTATATCAGCCATTGGCAAGTTCTCCTGCAGGGGTGGTGTCCAGCATTTGCTTTAAAAAACGCGTATCCACACCGCCTTCTATAAATTCCCCGGTTGCCAGAATGGCCTGATGTAAAACAATGTTGCTTTCAACCCCTTCAAGATGACATAGCGCCAGCGCATGTTGCAGGCGTACTATCGCTTCGGTGCGATCCTCGCCCCAGACAATCAGCTTACCAAGCAGGGAATCATAATAAGGTGGTACCGTGACACCGCTTTCTATATGTGTGTCTATTCTGATACCGGGCCCCGCAGGGAATTGTGCTCTGATTACTTTGCCAGGGCTGGGCTGGAAATCATTCTGGCAGTCTTCAGCGTTGATTCGACACTCAATAGCATGACCATTGAAAATAATATCACTTTGGCTCATGCCCAGAGGTCGACCTTCGGCGACGCGTATTTGTTGGGCAACAAGATCGAGGCCCGTAATAGCCTCAGTAACCGGATGCTCCACCTGGATGCGTGCATTCATTTCCAGAAAATAAAAACTGTTACGCTCGACATCGACCAGAAATTCGACGGTTCCGGCGCCCTGATAGTCGAGGTGTTGAGCAAACGCTACAGCAGCACTTTGCATTTCTTCGCGCAAGTCATCATTAAGACAGGGGGCCGGTGCTTCTTCCACCAGCTTCTGATAGCGTCGTTGGATCGAGCAGTCACGGGTGCCGAGATGGATGACCTGCTTGCCATCGCCCAGTACCTGAACTTCCACATGTCGACCACTGGCGACGAAGCATTCCAGATAGATGCGATCATCATTGAAGGCATTTTCCGCTTCTGCGCGCGCCAGGGTCATGGTTTTTGCCAGATCAGCCACATTATGAACTACCTGCATTCCACGGCCACCGCCGCCGCCTACGGCTTTGATAAGTACTGGATAACCAATTTCAGCCGCCAGTGGCTCCGCTTCCTGGGGGGTATTCACCGAACCGCCGGGAACGATAGGCAGATTGGCCGCTACAGCATTTTCACGCGCTTTGAGTTTGTCACCAATAGCATTGAGCTGGGCTACGGTTGGCCCAATAAAAATAATGTTATTGTCTGCGCAGGCCTGGGCAAGCGCAGCATTTTCCGAAAGAAAGCCATAGCCCGGATGAATAGCATCAGCCCCGGTCTGCAATGCTGCCTGTAGCACAGCGTTTACATTCAGATAACTTTGCAGGGAAGGAGGTGGACCAATTTTGATTACCTGATCTGCCATACGGGCAGGGACAGAATCCAGGTCAGCTGCCGATGCCGCCAGCACAGTTTCAATACCCAGAGTCTGACAGGTTCGAATTATACGAACCGCAATTTCACCGCGGTTCGCTATGAGTAAACGGTTAATCGAGTTCACGGCAGCCATCAAGAGGGTCTGACTCGCATTAACAGTTGCCCTTTTTCAACAAACTGCGCATCTGTAACAAGAATTTCAACGATCTCACCGTTGAGACCGGCAGGAATAGAGTTCATCAGTTTCATCACTTCAATGATGGCAATGACACTGTCCTCATTAACATTGGAACCAATTTCGACGAAGGGATCGGCGCCGGGTTTCGGCGCATTGTAGAAAGTGCCTACCATGGGCGCACGAATATCCAGCAGACCTTCTTCAGTGGCAGCCGTTTCAATGGTGGCGTTCCCGTCGATGCTTGCAACAGTGCTGGTGACTGCCGACTTGTCGCTTGCCACGGTGTTCATTTGCTGCGTCCAGCCTTCTTCATCCTGCTGTAATTTAAGGGTGAAGTGCTCGGTTTCCAGAGTCAATTCCCTGTAATCAGTTTCTTCCAGTAAGCGCAGAATTTCCTGTACATCTTTGTGACTTAAACTCATTTACTTTTATTGTCCTTGATTAATTGGGAACCCATTACGTTGAAAATATGGTCGTAGGCTTTAGCTGCAGGTTTGGCCACAGGTGCCTTGTCTTTTGTTGCCCAAACGGTTTCCGGACGACTCTGGAGTAGCAATACACTGTTATTTTCATTACCGGCGCTGTCATGGGATATAGCCCATTCAATATCCTGAGCGCAGCCATAGTGTTTTTCCACGCGACGGGCGATTTCAGTCAGCTCCCTGATTTCCTCATTACTGAGACAGGAAATCACCTGGCGTTCTTCCTCCACTGGCCTTTCAATAATACCGCCTTTCTCATCAGGAAGGTGCTCGATAGCCTTGGGTGCAATATTTTTGCCGGTAATTTCACTGGTGATCTTGTTGACCACAAATTTGTCCGGAGTTACCTCGCCGCTGACGATGCTGGAACCCAGTCCCCAACTGCCTTCAATCGTAACAACAGATTTGTCTCCGCTGGTGGGGCTGCGGGTAAACATGACTCCAGAGCAACGCGAGTTCACCATGGTCTGCACGACGACGGCCATGGCCAGATCTTCCTCGGGAATATTAAGCCGCAGGCGATAGGCAACAGACTCGGGGTTGTAAAGACTGGCCCAGCAGCGGCGCACGGCATCCAGCAGTTGCGCTTCGCCTTTTTGCCATAAGTAGGTGTCCTGTAGTCCGGCAAAACTGGCCTCTTCACTGTCTTCACTGGTCGCGCTGGAACGAACGGCTACCGGGATATTATCACCTAGGCCGCGATAGGCATCAGTAATGACTTGAGCCAGGGATTCCGGTGGTGGAGATTTTTCTACCAGGGCGCGCATGTCACTGGTGACGCTGTTCAGTGTCGTCACATCATCTGGATCCAGCGCAACTATTTTTTGGCGAATACCATATTCCGCATCAATGATGTCCAGATAGGCTTTAAACGCCTCGGTAGTAATCACATAACCATTCGGTACGTTGATACCGGCACTACATAATTCGCCCAGGCTGCCGCCTTTGCCGCCAACGAGAGGGCGGTCGGCAAGGGATAGGTCCTTAAACCAAAGAATGGAATTCTGAGTATCTTGTGTCATCTTTTTTATATTTTTTCTGGATGTAAATGGAATTTGCTTCAGTCGAAAAAGAACCAAATAATATTGTCTACATTAGAACAAAGTTACCTCTATTAAACAAAAAATTTAATAGCCCTCCCGGGTTTATAGTCGCTTTCACCTGTTTATTCGTAAGGGTAAAGGCGCATTGTGCTTTTGCCGCTGCATGGTCAGCAGGTTTCGGCAACGCACCTGGCACTCATGAATATCCACCGGTTTAACAAGAAAGTCTGTGGCGCCTGCTTCCAGCGCGTTATACAGTGCTTCCCTGTCTTCCAGTGCGGTTATGATGATGGGGATATCGTTGAATTGGCCGGCAGCACGAACTTTCTCTATAAATTGTACGCCATCCATGGCCGGCATTTGATAGTCGGTTAAAATCAGATCAGGTTTGCTTGTTTCCGGGGCTTGCAGTGCGGAAATCGCATTATCGAAGGACATGACCTAAATCTGCTCATCAATGGTCCTGGCAATGCTCTCCATTATGATGCGGCTGGTAGCCTGGTCATCGATGATGAAAACTATATTTTTTTCGTTTTCCTCACTATGGACTTGGTTCATGGGTGTTGTCTCAGAGGCCAGATTTACCTGTCGTGCTTATTTCTCAATTGCGTCCATGCAACGCCTTATTTAATGAAAGATTCACTGAAAATCATCAGGTTAACTATTGATTATTGGTATGCGTCTGACTCTCAATCCGCAGTTAAGCTGAGTTTGATCCGCAGCTTCAGACACTGCTGACGAAACATGCATGAAGCTCTGCGTAATTTACCACAGACGCTTCATACATGAGTGCTTAAAGGCAACAAATTTGACGACAGGTTTAACTGTCAAGAATAGTGACTGTACCAGTATCCCCATCAACTCTGATTTTTTGACCGTCCTTAATGCGCTTGGTGGCTGATCCGGTGCCTACTACCGCTGGCATGCCGTATTCCCTGGCGACAATTGCCATGTGGGACATGGTGCCGCCTATATCTGATACGGCTGCACTGATTTTGCTGAACAGCGGGCTCCAGCTGGGGTGGGTAATGGGACATACCAGAATATCGCCTTCGTTGATTGAGCCGAATTCATTGATACTGCGCAGAACTCGAGCAACGCCCTCGACAACACCGGGGGAGGCTGCATAGCCAATTATTTCATTTTCGTTCTGTATCGCAGGTGCCGCCCAGTTATTCAGGGTTTCTTTCGTGATACCCCAGAGCATCTGCAGGGCAGGGTCTTCAATATTGTCCGGCATTGGCCCGATGGCGGGTGGTGCCTGCCACTCCTTCAATACTTCAAGCATGCGGCGGCGTTCGGTAATGATGGGGGGCCAGTAACCCTGATTGACCGGTCTGGAGCCAGCAGCCCAGCTGTTCATCAGGTTGCCTAGAGTGAGGTTAACCTCGGTATGATGCATATGGAAGATATCGTCGCTTTTTTCAATAATGCCATGCATGGCAAGTAAATCACCGAATTCACGGATCTTGTTGAAAAAGCTGGTGGTCAACCAGTGCTCACAGTAGAACTTGTGATCTTCCACATAGGGAAACACCAGATGGCTTACTCCCAGCATCTGGTCGAAAGCTGCTCTTTCCTCATCAGTGTTTAAAAGATCACGGTATTCAGTAATGATGCGTTCGCGCTCTGCTTTTAACTGTTCGGTTGGACGTTCCAGGTTATCACCCTGTTTTACCAGTTCAATATAGTGTGGCAGGGCGGACAGTGGTACTGTCAGGTCATCATTCCAGCTGCGCTCAAAATGATAGAAGCCATCCCCAATACTGATGTTGAACCAGGGGTCTCTTGATTCAGCAAGGGCATCAAGCCACTCTTTACCGGCGTCGCCCTTTGCTTTTACCGCAGGCAGGATGACATCCGGATTGCCGTCAGTAGTAAAGACCTCATCGATACCCAGTTTTACCGCCAGTTTGGCCAGTTTCTTGAGTTCGTCATCGGGCCGGAACATGAGTACATCGATACCGGCGACCATGCGCGCTACTGTTTGATCGGTAATTTCAGGAAAGGCCTGTTTGCAGAACTGGAAAAAAACAACGTAAGCCCCGTATCCCAACATCAACATTTCGAAATGGTGGTTCCACATGATGGAATATTTTTCCAGCACGTCGTTGTAGGTTTCGCGCAGGTAGTGATTCTGGGAAATCCCTTTGGCTTCCTTGACCACTGCTTCATCTTCAAATTCTGGTAGCTCGGGGATTTCTATGGCATTCATATCCTTGATGAGCTGGCCCATACGTTTTTCCCATTGGCCATAGATTTCATTCCAGTTTTCGTAATAGTGCCCAGCCCGTTCCTGGAAAATGCTCAGTCGATGTTGAATTTCTTCCGGGTCGGTAGCGGTATTGGCCGTAATATAGATGCGTCCATTGATGCAGCGATAGTCAACCCCTTTGCCGGTAGGGAAGGCAAAGACCCGATTCACAAAAGCGCCCATGGCATGATAGGCGGACTCGGCAGTAATCATGTCAAAGGCTGACATGGGCTCGGAGAAATGCATGGAGTTATAGAACCAGAAACGTTCATCATCCTCCGGTTGCACATGGGTGTAGTAGGGGTACATTTCAGCCCAGTTCTCAGCGCCCGGGGCATCTTCTATTTCGCTTGGCATGGGAAAAGGGCTTTTCTTTTCGCTCATCGTTCAGACTCCGCAATCAACAAGACTAGTTATTCAATTTAACCTTACTTTTTTTATTGGTTTATTTATCGGATGGGTAAATATAAAGGAAGCTAATCATCGCCTTTCTGGCCAAAAAATGGAAGAGCAAGGGGTTGGAAGGTATTGAATGGGAAAACGGGAAACAGGACGAAGAATTAAAAGAAAATAGATAAAAGTCAGTTTCGGCGCCAGAGTCAATTGTCAGTTGTTCAGCCCGGCTTAGTCCTGATCAGCTCGGGTACTATTGCCTTTTCTATAGATATCAAGAATATGGTAGAATGCTCCCTTGAGTGTGAGTTCGC
>Ga0233450_10006445_pt1 | contig 9928 bp, 8 predicted proteins | sample 011ome_30_FD_189956 | JGI IMG/M metagenome (GOLD analysis project Ga0233450, IMG submission 189956) | Coastal salt marsh microbial communities from the Groves Creek Marsh, Skidaway Island, Georgia - 011501CT (spades assembly) | ecosystem: Environmental > Aquatic > Marine > Intertidal zone > Salt... | reverse complement strand
TGGTCATATTTCAGAATGGGATGTTTCAGAGGTGACAAATATGACAGAGCTATTTATGAATTGTTCTTTTTTTAATGATGATATTTCAAATTGGGATGTATCGAATGTCACCAATATGACACGTATGTTTTGTTATACTACAATCTTTAACCATCCTATTGGTAATTGGAATGTATCCAATGTGACAAACATGGAACATATGTTTCTGCATGCTGCATTCTTTGATCAACCTATTAATACTTGGAATGTCTCACATGTAACAAACATGAAGCAGATGTTCGATGGTGCAGGATCCTTTAACCAACCTATTGATACTTGGAATGTCTTTAATGTGTTAAATATGAAACTTATGTTTTTTAATGCTTCAAGATTTAACCAACCAATCGGCAATTGGGACGTTGTTAATGTTATTGATATGAGTAATATGTTTTTAAATGCTACATCTTTTAATCAATCTATTGGTAGATGGGATGTGTCGAACGTGCTCAATATGGAATATATGTTCTGTAGGGCTGAAAATTTTAACCATCCTATTGATAATTGGGATGTCTCAAAAGTTACAAATATAGAGTGTATGTTCGATGATTGTAATATTGAAGAAATAAAGAAGCCTCCTTCTATGAGGCTAGCCCCTCTTCATAGAGACGATCATAATCTGAGAAATACAGTCTTCGACAATGTTAGTGATGTCGACAGAGTGTGCGATGCAACGGAACACATGACTACTACTAGTACTACTAACTGCACTGACGCAGTAAAGTTTCCATAATGTAAGTAGTATAGCATGAAAAAATTGTTATTATTATTAACTATTTAAGTAAGTATATAATTTTATAAAATTTTTATATTCATCATACACTATTCTATTTTATAATTATTCGAAGGAATAATTGTTATTATCATAATATATTATACATGTTTCTTCGATACATAAAACATTTATATACTTGGGATAAAGATCAAACGCAGTTGTATAATGGCCGCCAGCCCCAAAGGGGCTTCTCATGGTACATAAAAGCAATAATTTTATAATTTAAAAATTAAGATCGTTAGTTGTAAGTTAATGTTCTTGGATCTTATTATGTTCATTCCTGTCAGGTTTTTCTTGGTCGTAACCATTAGGTTTTCTGATAGAAATAGTAAAAATATACCCCATTATACTAAATAATAGTCTTTCTTGAAAAGTTCTATTTGAATATCTTTGAAAAGATTTTCAAATAAAGGAGAAAAGATTTTTCCTGAAAATTTTATATTGTAATGGACTTCTCTAAAAAGAGGACCATCTTCATGTAAATAACTATCTAATGGTAATGTGATATATGTAAATAATTAAATATATATATCTATAATTTTTTATAAAAAATCTTCTTTTCTCCACTTTTGAAGGTAATTAGATAAAATATTGCCCTCTTATTTTCAGAAATTTATTGTTGATTATAATCAATATATAAAATTTTTAATTCTTCTTGTGGTACATTATGTTTAATGTAGAGACATTCATTTTCAAAATGATGATATATATGATTAAGCAAATTTCTTGAATCTCCTTGACAATATAAACATGTATCATTTTCGTCAATATTTTTTTCGATAATTTCTTTCACATAACGTTCTCGTGGATGTGTCGAATTATATAATCTAATTTTTTCTTTATATTCACTCATTTTATTTTTTCGATATTCATGTAAATGTGTTTTTATTTCTCTAAATTGGGAACTATTTAATAATTGAATGTCTTGTTCAATGATATTATTATATTTTATAGCAAGTTCACCGTCATCTAATTCTTCAAATGTATTTTCTTTTAGTTTATTTACAATATTTATAGTAAATTCTTCAAAATTTTTATTAAATTCTTTGTTCAATTCTTTGGATAAATCATTTATTAAATCTTCTTTATCATCTTCATCAAAATATTCAATATTTTTTACTTCACATCCAATATCTTGAAAAAAATAGATTATATTTAATTTGATTAAGAATTCAAATTCATGTATAAATGGATTATTTTCTTTATGTTGTTGTAAAATATCACTTATAATGACAAATCCATTTTTATCAAAATCATGAATTAAATTTCTCCATTTAGATAAAGAGCAACCTAAATAGCCAACATTATTATCTATTCTGTCAGATATATTATTTTGTAGATTGAAAAAATATAATACTGAAATAGTATTTTGAATAGCATGTTTCAGTAAATCAAGAATGTCTGGTTCATTTTCCATGGTTATATTATATATTAATGAATAAACTATATTTTAGAAAATAAAAAATTATTCATTTTTTATTTTTACGTTAAAATAATTTGTATTTTTATTCGTGTAAAGAGTTTTATTTCATACAAAATTTTTTATAGCATTTTTATAGCATTTTTATAGCATTTTATATTTTATAAAATATTTTATTTAAAATATTGAAAAATAATACATAAAAATAACATTAAAATAAAAATAAACTAAAAATATTTTTTTTAACGTTTAATATATTTTATAGCATTTATTTTTAATTAATAAAATATAAGCTATATGCACATTTTTTTACTATTTTTTTTTGAAATGCTATAAAAATATTTTTATTTATTTAATATTTATTTTTAGTCACTATTTTATAGTAATTTTATAAGAATTAATATTATATATTTTATAGCATTTTTATAGCATTTTTATAGCATTTTTACACCAATACGTAATTATGTAAAATATATATTATTTATATTATAATAAAAAATGAGTATAAATATTAATCATATGGATCCAAACTTTGTGCAATAGCTCGCATTTCTTCCCTCGCCTCATCTCTATCTCTTGCTCGAATAGTAGTGGATATAAAACCATTCGTAACTTCAAAATCTTGAAATTCATTATCACGTTCATGATGAAAACGACGGTCATATGTATTTGTCTGATATGTAGATCGAGTTTGCGTTTGAGGTTGTATCACTTGATTTCGCGTCTGAGGTTGTATCACTTGATTTCGCGTCTGAGGTAATGTTTCCTCGTTATCTTCTTTTTTCTCCTCTTCATCTGGTTTTTTCCAGACTGATTTTCCTGTCTCGGAATTATGCCAGTAAGGATGATTCCATTTTCGACTCGTATATTGCTTCCACGGCATCTTATATAGTTATAGTTAATAATTATATAATTATTATTCTTAAACAATTAAGTATCAATTTTTTATAATGATATATAAAAATGTGTACTTGTATTGGATTTTATTACATACATTCTATATTAAGCACATATTAAATTTCCTTTTCATCTATATATTATTTTCGATTTTCTTCTACTTGTTCTAAGATCAATGATCCCGTCAAGCAACACATTACACCCGCACAACAACATACAATCGATCCAAAAAATTCCATGTTATTTTCGCAACTACACTTTTATTCTTGCTATTTTCAAAAAATAGTATGACACATATTGAAAAAAAATCATTTTTTTATCAGAAAATTTATTAAATTTCCTATTTAACTCATCCCCTTTTTAATGCACAATTCATATAAGAATATATTTTTATTTTTATATGATAATATAACGGTATTTTTATTATTTTTCCATAATAATTTACCAATGACAGTACCCCACAGCGGCACGCCGCCGCGGCGCACGCCGCTCTGAAAAATACTTTCTATTTTTCTATTAATGTTATGTTCTATTTTTCTATTAGTTGGTCAACAGTAGCACATGACATATGAATCACAAAATTTACTTATTTTACAAGTTATACATCAGGTTCATGTTCAACCCAAACCTTAAACATTAAATCACCAAAATCATTAAAATTAGCCGAATAAAATTTACCACCATCATATATAGAACCCTGGTGTGCATTAATTTGAGTTTGAGGATTTACAAACTCTGTAAATTGAATTGTATATTTCTGGTTTTTTTTTAATTTTGGAACATTAAAAGCTGTATCAAGAATATATTCAGTCCAATTTTGGTCTTCAGTATTTGTTTTCCAAGTACCTAAATATATAATTGTTGTATTATCTATACCTTCACCTTCACGAATTATGACAGTTACATCAATTAAGCTATTGATACCAAAGCTAAATGCAATTTTTTTAAGTTTACTTGACTGTGTCGCTGTAAAACTTTGCCAAAAGGCGCCTTCGAAAGTAGCAGGGAACGTAATACCCCCATTACTAGATGTTTAGTTAACCATATGTGTTAATCCTGAACTTTGGGTAAAAAATTATTACTACTTTTCATAAATTCACAAAATACTTCTTTGTCATTAATGCTAAAATCGGATGAAACTGCTACTGAAGCTAAATCTTGGGCATTACTTCCAGTGACAGAATAATCACCATTTGAACGCATCAAGTTCTTTTTACTTTCTTTACTATCAGGTACAACCACACACAATTGGAGGTAAGGATTAAACATGTGACCTAAATAATAATAATGTCTGCGAGTATTATACAAATTCACAGTACCTGCAACCCAAGCAGCATTATCCACCACAAATCTTATAGTAGCATAGACGTTGACGTTGTTACCAACTGTTTCTGCCATATAATTGTCAGAAACACTATATTGAGTTGCTAACACTGCTCCTCCTGCTGCACCGAGTTCTGCTGCTGGTCCTGCAATAGTTAGTTCAGATCCAGCATAAGAAGTGGTAGCCACGCAGGGTTTATGTATGACCATTTCTTGGTAATTGGTTGTGACAGCACTTGTTTCCATAACTAATGACACATTATTGAGTAAATCAGATAATAACAACTGAGCTTCCTCTTCGGTAACGTCTCGTAGTGCAACTTCTTCCATGAAATCTTCACATGGTAGAGGATCATAAGCAAATGCCCAAAATACTTTTTCTAAAGGTGTTGTATTTATTAAGGCGATATTTTCTTCTAGAGATACATTGGAAAGAATTTTAGTAAGAATATTGAAAACTCCTGCTTTTTCACCTACGATAAGAGGTTTATTTTCTTTAATGGTAATACATACATTGGCGTCTGCATACTGAATACCGGTATTTGCGTCCCAGAGATTTATTATTAAATCATGACAAGTATGTTTTCCGGTAGCATTACTTTTTGTAGCAGCAATGTTAATTTCTAAACGCAGTTCTTTGGAATTGAATGCTGCTTCTGGACATTCCCAGCTGTACATGAGAACTGAAACTTGTAATTGCCATGTTCCTTCCTTATTTCGTAAAAATATAGGTTTTATTTCGGAATTGACTACTAAAGCGTAATTATAACAATTGACCATTTTTCTTTATACTATTAGATTAGATAAAAAATTTAATCTAGAAAAAATAAAATAATTATGCATTTAAGTTTTTTTTGGTTAATTGTTGGATTGTTAATGAACTTAGTAAATCAGCTGCTGTAGCGTCTGCTAGTGCAGCGGAAACAGTTGATCGTGAAACTGTTACTACTGGCGCTTTCATACCAAAGGCTGGGCGGCGTAATTGTGTAATTGCTATTCCTTCAGTTTTACCATTTGTGTCCCTTAATATAAATTGAAGACTATTTTGTGCTTCAGCGGCCGGTATCGGTAAGATTGCTAAACCATCCCATTGCTCATCGCCTGATCGAAACCTGAATGATCTAGCACCTGCTTTGGTACCGAATTCTTGAGCATAATGATATTCAGTATCAGTTACCTCCACCATGGGAAAGTTGTGGGCGGCATCACCAACACCGGTGGCTTCTACAAGAGTACTACCATAAACAACTGTTCCGGCATCAGAACTTCGTAGATTATAATACGATCCAGATAATGTTAAAGGATTTGCTATATAAGTTTCTACTGTTGAAGCAACAAGATCAACTGATTGTAATGCATCCACAACAGTAGTCAATACTATTCTTCCATTTTCTGATGAGATACCTCTTTTTATCACTTCACCCTCTAGAGTTGGTGCCACTTCATTGATTTCTACGTCTACGCTTAATACACCTGCTTTTGCAATCATGACAGGAGATGGAGATGTCACACCTGCACTAGCAATCGTGACAGTTTGTTCTCCTGTGCTTACATTTTGTAGACTTCCTGCAGCTGAAGGATTGATGTTTGAACTTGAAACTTCCCAGTCACCGTTATCTTCGGATTCATTAATCAAATCAAGGTTTCCGTCTGCAATCACATCATTTGTGGCTAGATCTCTTATTTCTATAGTTGCTGTTACTGAACATTTACCTTTTTCATCTACTAGCATGTCACGTACAGTAGCTTGTACTACTATGGTTGTTCCGTCCATTGCATCAAGATTATCGTCTGCATTTAATGTATAATAAGCTGTCATTGTATAATCACCACCATTTTCTTGAAAAGTTCGTGCATAACCCTCATTTACTACTACTCTATATTTTACCATTTTCTTTTATATTATTAGATGAGATAAAAAAAAAATCCTCTGAAAAAAAAAGAATAAAAAAATAATAAACGCATAAAAAAATTTCTTAAAAACAAAATTATAATGTAAAAATATATTTATTTATTTTTTATGGCCGAAAGAAATAATACTACATTAGGCTTGTAAAATTTATTAGCTAGCATTTGATACTCTTCTTGATCGAAGATTTTATTCACATCTTTTCCAAAAATATTACATAATGTATCCAATGATTTATCAAAATGAGTCTTAAATGATGTAAACTCTTGTAATTTTTCTTCTACGAAGCTATACTCTACTAATTGTTCATATTGAAAACTCAATTGACGCAAGAAATCAGCCGAGACTAGCTCATAGACTTCTAATATTTGAATCAAATGATTGATAAATTCATTTTGCAAGGCATTGGATATTAATTTTTTTTTCCATGATTTTTCACTTATATTATCATCTAAATAGTCAAAAATATATTTATCGCAATTGTCTATTTTTCTATTGTAATAAGGAATCAATTCTCCATGCACTACCCTGTTGAAAAAAAATATACTATCCATATAGCCATTTAAACCATGTAATAAATAAAAAAGTTTTTCGGAATGTAAATATAAATGGTGCATTTGCACTTTGAGTGCTTGATAAACATCTTCAATAGTACCACATGCCATGGATTCTTGCGTTAATGTATCATTTTTAGAGGATGTAAGCCATTCAAAATAATGGACATTATGAACTGCTCCTTTATCAATTTCAAGAGTTTCCCAATCAAATACTGTGTGACAATGTGTACAGAACATCTGATTACAACCAGAGATTTTGAAAATGGCTACATAGCAATTTGGACATGGCTTAGAAGATTCATGAATGATAGTAGCTGATTTAATGTCATCACGCTTACATTGATGATCATTTGGATTACTTTTTGCTTGAAAACAAGCATTACAAATTTCATGATCACAAAGATGACAGACGTACTTATCAGATATATATCCTTTACAATTATCCATAGGACAGTGCATAATAAAGACTATTTTTTTCTCTTTTTCCTTATTTCTTATTTTCACATCCTTAGAATAAAGTTTGTTTTCAAGACTATTGATTTGATTACTTAATGTTGAAGATTGATCAATCCATTCTTGAGAATCAGTATTCTTTTTATATTGTTTCTTCAATGTGTTAAATTCAGATTTTAATACTCGTACTTGAATCAACATTTTATAGGGTTCCATAAATTGTGGTATTTTTTTCATTTCCATTTCTAAGAGCAAATTGCCCATATAAGGCAGAAATGTTTTTTTACACCATTCTATCGCATTATTAGATAAAATAAATTCAAGTGTATAGTGTTTTTTACAATAAATACAATGAGGTGTTCTTAATTCCATCGTTAAACTATACTGAAAACAAGGTTCGCAAACTTCAACACTACAATAAGGACAAATAATGCGATCATTATCAATCATTTCTTCGGTACATAACGTACAAATGTAAAGTGGGTCACATGGTTTATAGTAAGGACTACTTCGTGGATCATTCTTCCCTTTTTCTTCTTCTTTGATTTCCGAAGAACGTAATATATTGTTTTCTTGACATGTGGCCTTATTATGACCAGGTTTTCTGCATACCGAGCATTTACGCGACATTTTAACTAAATAATGAATAATTAAGATGATCTATTCTAAAGAAATATCATTTTTTTTACAAATTTGTATAACACATTAGGGCTGAATTCTGATAAGTCACTGGAATGGTTCGTGGAAGTTTATGTGCTCGAAAGAAACATTTTCCCTTTGTATGATGACCACAGTCAAAGCGAATTTGTTTCTGCCATCCTGGATAAGAACGATTTAAAAAGGACATATAGTTTTGGAAAATAGGAATCTGAATATTGCTAAACTGTTTTAATTGGAGTGGATAAATCTCAGATTCATATATACTTTCACGTGGCCATAAATTATTCCGAATTTTATAGAATCCTGGGGTGCGCTCTTCGTAAATGAAAATATCCAAGAAAATAGAACTCTTTTTTTTTCGAAACTTATAACCAAAATTCCAGGGATCTTTCATTTTCTGTAAATAATAAATGGAATCATCTAAAGTTAGCAAGGCTGCTTCGTCTTTTTCTAAAATTCCTAAATCAATGTCGTCGTCAAAAGGCATCATTCCACCATTTCGAATGGCTCCCAGCAATGTCCCACCCACGGCAAAGTATGTTATACGTTTTTTTCTGCAAAAATTATTAAATGCGATCAATAATTCCTTGGTCGTTTCTAATTGTTGTGGTGAAAGAATTAAATGAGAATAATTACATTTTCGATAATATGGAATATAATGTTCCTGAATTGGTTTTAAATAAAAATTAGCCAAATATAGAATGATAATGAAGATAAGTATGAAAAGACACAGAAGTAAAATGAAATTTTGCGTCATTCCTATATAGTAGGAAAATAAGAAAAATAAAAGAAAATTGATATTTAATTCTATTTAACTCTTTTTATTTTTTAGAAGCTACCTAAAAAATCTAAGATTATACTATATGCCAACTATGTATGAATCTACTGTAAAATCAATTGATGTATCTTTTTTTGTTTATGATCCAAGTGGAAATCTACTTTTTACTGAAACCAATCAATGGAATGTATTCAATTATAATGAAAATACACACACTGCTGTGTTTGGAACAAGTGGGAATTCAGGTGCGGTTATTTCAGCCGATGTAAATTCTTATTTCATCTCTTTCGGAAAATTTTCGTTTGTCTTAAGTCCTTTATACCATGGGGCCACAATAAGTGGCGTGTCTTCTCTACCATGTGGAAGTGTTTCCTGTGTAGTAAAACATAATTTGTTGGTTGGACCTTTTAAACCATGTCGTATTATAGCAGCGAGTAATCAAAATGATTGCTTTGGTTAAAAATATAAAAATTTCTTTTATTTCATTATTTTATTTTTCAATAATTAAAAAATAAAATAGTAATAGAATATAAATATGCCTATTATTCATGATACATTAACATCTAGTGTAATAGTTTCTTTTTATGTATATAATCCCAATGGTATTTTACTACACGCCGAACAAAATGAAATGTTTCTTCATTCTTAAAATAAAGAAACAAAGACATGACTATTTTGTTCATTATTTCCTTCTCATATTGTTCTTTTAGCATGTACATTGCCTTCATGAAGTGTATCATGTAAGTTATCTTATAGATTATTCAATCAAGATGAATTAAATAATGAACTTATGAGCACTATAAACATAGTACAAATTCGAAATTCCTATTTTACAATAGGACTTAGTTATTATTATAAAATGATAATATAATAAGATGCACAATGATCTTGAATTTGAAAAACATATAATTGCTGGTCTGGTAAAAAATCTTTTTTATTAGGTTCATGAGAAGAATGATTTGTTGATTTTTTTAGAAACGTTTTTTCTAAACAAGTTAAATAAGGTTGTTGAAAGGATACATGTTTCTTATAGACATACCATTTTTCTAGTTCTTGATGATGTAATACATTACTTTGATAAAAATGTAAGGTATATTTATCTAATACTAATGTCATTGTG
>Ga0233450_10006410_pt1 | contig 9958 bp, 6 predicted proteins | sample 011ome_30_FD_189956 | JGI IMG/M metagenome (GOLD analysis project Ga0233450, IMG submission 189956) | Coastal salt marsh microbial communities from the Groves Creek Marsh, Skidaway Island, Georgia - 011501CT (spades assembly) | ecosystem: Environmental > Aquatic > Marine > Intertidal zone > Salt... | reverse complement strand
TCGGGGAAAGCTTCCGCTTCCTCCATTTTGAGTGAAGATTTTCGCACGCGCGAGCGATAGAATGTGCGCGTAAAATAAAGCGACGACGGACGGGCGAAGCGCTCATTAAGGTTTACTTTTCGTCGCGCACATACGGTTGATATCATCGCGTCGTCACCTTCAAAGGACGCGTCTAAAAGGTGCTCGTAAAGGGCGTGTACGAAGGCGGAATGAAACGGCGAAATCTTGGTCTCGTCGTTGCGTTCGTCGCGCTTTTGTTCGCGCTCTCGCGCCTCGCGTGGACGACGAAACAGCGCTCGAGTTTGCCGCTGATGTCGCCGTCGTCGTCTTCTTCTTTTTCTTCGACGACGACGTTTGCTCTCCGGGACGGCGACGGCGAGAAGAGTTTGCAACGAAAAGAAGAAGAAGAAGAAGAAGAGGAGGACGAAGAGGAGGAGGAGGAGGAAGAAGAAGCCGCGAGGACGAAATCGTCGACAGGAACGGATGAGATGCCGTGGTTCCCGGAGAACATGGAAACGAGAACGCGGGATATCACCGCGGAAATTAGGAAAACGCTCGTGGAAGAGAACGGATGGCGGCGACCGAAGATATACACGCGGAGAGAGGATACGGACGCGTTGAAGATGTTCGATGGAATTGAGAAGGAAATCGAGACGTTTAAAGGTGACGCGGAGGAGTGGAAGAGAGTGCACGCCGTAGGTGGTGCGGATTCTTTGGGCGTGGTGTACATGGCAACTGGGAATACTCGGTTTATCGATCGAGCGGCGATGGTCGCCAGTCGATTGAAAGCGCACTCGAAATCTAAGTTGAGTAAACGAGTTCGATTTTGTTTGTATACCGATCGCAGTTTGTACGAGAGTTGGATGAGCAAGTTGGTGGAGACGAGAGAAAAAGTGGAGAAGGAAGGCTGGGATACCGTCGGCGTGACGGACGGTGGGGGATGGATTTCGCCGATCAATTCCAGAAAGAAATACATGCTCGGGAATCCGTTCGACGAGGTTGTGTTTTACGAAGGGTTGGCAGACGTGTTGGTGGACGAGAAGTCGGTGAAGCAAGTCGAGAAGAGCGTGGCTAAACGAAAGTCGAGCGGTGGAAAAGCGACGAATACGAATTTACCGCTGATATTTTTCTTGAAGAAGATTGTTTCTTTAGCGGGAGCGCCGTACGCGAGAACGATTTTCGCCGACGGCGATACTTGCTCGTGCGGCGATTACGTTGGGGAGATGTTCGAAGAATTAGAAGGAAGGTTTCCATCGGATCTAGAAGTCGAGACTGGGAAGGTAAAAAGCAATAGTAATAGTGGTAGTGGTAGTAGCGATAGCGATATCAATAGTAATATCATTAAAAGGCAAAGGAGAAATGAGAGTAGCGCAGAGCCGGTGCCGAAGAATGGATACGATTTCATGCACATCGTCGACCCGGCTCGTAACCAAGGAGGCAATCATCTCGGTTATGATTTGCGCGAATTTTACGAAACATCGATCACGTATCGAGAGGCTAAATTCAGAAGAGTGAACAAAACGTTCGAGGAAAGAAACGTCGGTTTTATCGTCTATCGTCCGAATAAACTCACGACGACGATTTTTAGACAGTTTGCGGAGCTTTTACTCGGCGCGATCAACCATAACGCGATGGTACGAAACGAACAACCCGCGTACACGGAAGTGCTGTGGATGTGGAAAGACGTCATACACGAACGCATTCTGAACAATCGCAACGACGTGTGCAGGAAACTTTCGAAAGGCGAGAAGGAGTATTGTCAGAAGCCGCCTTTCAAGCCGCACAAGTTGGCGAGACCGGGACCGTTGTGTAGGAGAGGTTGTCGGTTCGCTCACGAGAAGTGCGAATGTTGGAAGAATCGATATTTGAACTCGCAATATAAAGGTGGTGGTAGTGATACCGGTAAATGGTCGAACGCGACAGTTAACTAGCGTCTTATGCGTTGAAAATCATTGAATGAAATGAAAATTTTTTCTATAGCGTCGCAAAATTATGCTCGTCGAGTTTCGCGTTTTGCATCGCGCACTCCCTCAACCAGTTTCCGTTGACGATGAACAACCCTCGTTTTCTTCCCCATTTTACTTTCTCCGTATTATCCGCTCTCGCTAGAACGTGCGTGACGTTGTCGTTCATCGCCGTCGCAATGGTCGCTCCTAGTCCTACGGCTACGAGTAAAAGCGGGTGTCGATCTGGTCTTTCGTCGTTCGACGGCGTAATGCCGCTCGGTAAAATGACGCACCCTTTCAGAAGGAGTGAAGAGGACGCTGGATCAACACTCTCAACATTACCACCATTTTCGCCTTCACTCGCCATGCCGTTACGTTCAAATACTTCTCGCACGTCTTTATGATCTTTCTTTTCTCGATGACCACTACCATCGCTAAACGCCATCATTCTATGCGCAACCGTCAACACCGCCAAGACGTCTTTCAAAACTTCTCTGTGTTTCGCCGGCGCGCCTTCCTCCTCCGCCTCGCCTTCGTCCAAACCTCTCTCCATGACGCTCGACTTCTCCATTTCCCTAAAACTCGTAGCCGATTTCCGAAAGAAGTGGTATCTATCCACGCGTATGAGATTCCTCGCGTGTCTCGGCCACACCCGGCTCGTATCGTCCACGATCATCGTACAATCGTCCCCGCCTAAAACTATATCTAAATCCTTCGTCTTTGAACACGTAGAATCGCTATTACCTATAATCCTTCCGTGGAAATATTTCCCTTCCGGATCAATCAACGACGCCATCTCGTGCGCGTAATTCTTATCCCCCATCGTGTACACGTGCATCCTGCATATCTTCGACGCTTCTTCCAAAAATTCAAACACGTACGGTCGAAGCTTCGTATACGTCGAAAAGTGACTCAAACAATACAAATCCGGAAACCGAGGCCGCCTTCCTCCACCCGCATCTCCACCACCAACTAACCCGAGCAACTTACTCCTCAACTCGTCCTCCTCCTCCCTCTTCTCCACTTTCCTATCCAACGACTCTCTCTCTTCGTCGTTCAACTCGTCGAACCGACAGGAGTTCAACAACGTGTGGTCCAAATCCAACACCAAGAAAAGCTTCCCTTGATTCAACGTCGCCATTCTCTCCTCGTTCTTCGCCTCCCTCAAGAGCTTATCGGAAACGGTTAACCCTTCGTGTAAGTATCGCACGGCTGTTTCCGCGTTCGCGCCGCCGCGCTCCTCTTTTTTTTCTTCGTCTCCTCCTCCTCCTCCTCCATCATTTTTTACCGTCGTCGCTCTTTGCCCGCAGTGCACGCAAATCCCAAACATAAACGCCGGGTGTTCGCACTCCTCCGCGGAGTTCGTTTTCTCGTTGTTCTTCGCCGCATCCCCGTCTCCGCGCACAAAAGTTCCCGCTCCATCGTTCACCACTTTTCGTCGCTTCACCAACCGTCTCGCGCCGAACGGAATGTTGCTCGTTTCAATTTTCCCCGTCGTCGTCTGCACCGTCGTCCGCGCTTCCTCCTCCTTTTTCTTTTTCTCGCTCTCTTCTTCTTCTTCTTCTTTTCCTTCTTTCTTCCTCTCCAGGAGCGATTCGGTCATCTCTTTGGCCAGAGAGTCCTCGCTGCTGCTGCTCGTCGCGCTGCCGTTGCTTTTGTCGTTCGACATTCTTTTTTTTTGAAGCATCGACTGACACAAAGAAAAAACGTCTTTTTTTCTCTCTCTCTCTCGCATGTCTGAATGCAAATACGCTTTTTGTGCGCGTTCATCATCCTCGGCGCGCGCGTAACAAAACATAAAACGCGATGACGCATACTTCACGCGTTATGTGTGTATATATGTGTGTGTGTGAACGAGAACAAGCGCACGCGTCGTCACATCATCATCACACACTCTTCCCCTCCTTTTTTGTATTTTTTCCTTCTTTTTTGCTTCTTTCCTTTTTTTCCTCAAAATCTGCTTACAAAAATGGCTCGTTTTTCCCTCCTTTTCCTCAGCCTCTCCTCCGTGTTGCGCATCCTCGCTCTCGCGTTTACTTCGGTGGGAGTGTCGATGGTAACGGCGGCAGATTTTGAAGGTCGAAATGCTCCTGTTTTAGATTTCGGTGGGAAAATCGGGAGCAAAAACTTCGAGCGCGGGAGGAACGAGGAGGACGAAAGGAAAACAGTTGGCGAAAGCATTTTGGGGAAGACGGTGCCTCCTACTTTTACTCTCGAAGAAGAGGATACCACCTTTGAGGAGGAGAATACTCACGAGAAGAACGAGAACAAATGCGAGGAGTGCTTATCCTTCTTGCACAACGCGACCGAGAAAGTCCGCTCGAAAGAGTTCCGAGCGAGACTCTATAAAGTCGTGGACGAGATGTGCCAACGGGTTTTCCCTGACGATGCAGGGGAGGAGGATGATAAAAAAATCGCCGAGTGCGAAGCGCTCGGGAAAACGTACGCGAAGAGAGCGATCGAGTACGTGAAGACGCACGAAGAAGAGACGGACGAGTTCGTGTGCGAGAAGTTGAACCTGTGCGCGGATGATGATGCTACCGTTTTCGATGCTTTGAGAAGGACGGTTCGGCGCGCGCGAGAAACGTTTGCCTCTGGCCGCAGATTCTTCGCGTCTTCTTGGTTTCATCCTTCTTCTGCTTCCTCCTCCGCCTCTCCTCCAACCTCGCTCTGCGTGTTTTGCGAATACGGAGCCTCTAAGCTCGCGGTTGCGATGAACGACCCGGATTTTGCCGCCGCCGCGAGGCGAGATTTCGTCGCCGCGTGCCGAGCCGCCGAGGACCGTTTTTCCGATAAAGAACAAAAGTGCGAAGCCGCCGCCGCGGAGTACGAATCAAAAATCTACGACGCCGTGCAAACGTGGTTGGACGACGGAGAGGCATGCGAGGATCTGTTCAGCTGTTAAATCGTGCGATTTTGCGAGCGTTCAATGCGCAAGAGAGAGAGAGACAGATGTATAAATACAACGTACACATATAACACTAATATGGACGAAAGTATCTGTAACACCACACTTCAAGCCTCTGTCTCACGCGCGCGCGCGAATATATATATAATACTAAATGTCCTCCGCGTGCTTCGCGGGGACGACGACGACGAGAGGTTACCACTTGACCTCTTCCACCGCCTGCGGTGCCGCTTCGGCGACGGCGACTGCGCCTTCCGCCGCTCGTTCTCCGCGCAAAACCATCACCAATTTTCCCCGTCGTTCGAGCGCGATGACGACGACGACGACGACGACGAGGGCAGCGGCAGCGGCGGCGGGTGAACACCTGGCGTACGAAAAATGCCTCGCGCTCCTCGCGTCGACGCCACCGACCGTCGCTCTCCCTTACCATCCGACGCAAACCGTCCAAAACGTCGTCCGCATCGCGTTGGAGGAAGACGTCGCAAACGTCGGCGACGTCTCGTCGTTATCGACCATCCCGGAAGATTTACGCGCGACGGCGACGTTACTGGCGAAAGCGGACGGCGTTTTAGCCGGGGAACACTTAGCGAACGAGATTTTATCCATCGTGGACGAGGACATCGAGGCGTTCTGGCAAAAACGAGACGGCGAGGAAATCGAGAGAGGGGAGATTTTCTGTTACCTCAGAGGGTCGGCGAGAGGGATTTTACGCGCGGAACGCGTGGTGTTGAATTTTATGCAACGCATGAGCGGGATCGCGACGCTGACGAAAAAGATGAGCGAAGCGGCGAAACCGGCGAGGATATTAGAGACGAGGAAAACGGTGCCGGGACTGCGGGTGATCGATAAGTGGGCGGTGTTGATTGGCGGCGGCGAGAACCATCGGATGGGATTGTTCGATATGGTCATGATTAAAGATAATCACGTGGCGGCGGCGAGAGGGATTAAGAACGCGTTGGCGTCGAGCACGACGTTTTTGATTGAAGGTGGAGAGAAGTACGAAGGTGTGATGATTGAGTTGGAGACGAGGACGATGGAGGAGGTTAGGGAAGTGTGCGGTTTGTTGGAGGACGCCGGGACGGACACGAGTCGCGTGCAGAGAGTGATGTTGGATAACATGTCGATGGAGGATATGCGAGATGCGGCGGGGATGCTGAATAAGTTTGGAGTAGAAACAGAGGCGAGTGGGAACGTAACTTTAGAGACAATAGGTGGGATTGGCGCGACCGGGGTGACGTTTATTTCGAGCGGACAGTTGACGCATTCAGTGGTCGCGTTGGACATTTCTTTGAACATCGAGAATAACCAATAGTTCTTTTTGTTGTTGTTGTTGTTGTTACAAATATGAATAAATACGTACTATATATTGTAGAAAAGGAAAGAGAGAGAGAGGGAGAGACGAGAGAGGTTATAAGTGCACCTCGTACTCCAGAAATTCCAGAATTTCGCCTCGCTGTAACGATTCAGTCAACCAATCGTGTCGGACGACTATTTTCCTAGATTCGCTCAGCGCGCTTTTAATTTCGCGACTCAATTTTTCGCTCGATTGAATAACGACGGCGTGTATCTCGTTTTGCTCCTCTTGCGCTCGTTTTAACGCTTGGTTCAACGCTTTCTTGGTCATTTTCCCGCACGTCATCACCGTGTTTGCGCCGGCGTGGAGCATCAAGTTTGAAAACTCGTCTTGGAAAAACGTGTTCCCGAGTAAAAGAAACGACGTGCCTTGAAAGTTCAACTTTGTCGGTTGCGTCGCGTTTTGACCGTCGTTTTCCATAATTCTGTTCTTTTCCAAGGATTCGCGGACCCATCGGACCGAACGTAATCTCGCACCAATTGCTCGCGCGTATAAGCACTTCGCGGTTTCTTTCCTTTTTTCGCTGTTGTTGTTCATCGTCGGGAGGACGACAATTTGCTTGCGCGCCGGAACGCGTTTGCTCGAGCTGAACTTCGGAATGCTATCGAATAAGCGGCCACCATTTTCGGTAATAGAAGCGCGCATTTCGTTCATCACGCGCGAGCTTGGCATGCTCGTAATCATGAAGGATAATCCGGAAAAAAGAGCGGTGGTCTTTCCACCACCACCACCACCGGTGATTGATTTCCTCTTCTCCGCCGAGTCTTCGACGGAATTTCGTCGCCGACTTTGTTGTACGCTTTGGGTCGATTTCCGTCGTTTATCCGTCGCTGATTTCCTCGATTTTGTCGCGGTAGATGTTTGTTTTATCGGCGTCAAGGACATACTTATGGTCCTAGCGGCGGCGTGGACGGACGAAGTTCGTCGCATTCGGACGTTTGATGCCTTTGCTTTTTGACCTAACGACCTCGAGGCGCTCGCTACTTTTTCCTCGCGTCTTTCGTTCCATTTAATCACGCGTTGTTGCGCGCTTTCGTCTCCGTCGATGGCTCGAACGTGCATTGGCCTACACGCGTTGCACGAACTGTAGCGGCACTTCGGACATCCAGAGAGGTAGTTCGACCACGTTTGCCCTTTTGACGCGGACGAGAACGTCGCCGTCGACGTCGGCGTTTTGCTCGCCGGCGGCGGCGGCGCTGCTTTCTTCTTTTTGGTGAGAGAAGTAGAAGCTGGAGGCGATATCTTTTGCGTCGTCGTCGTTGCTGCTCTGGCGCTTCTTCTTATTTGAGTTGTACCTCGCGGCACAAACGGTGGTGGTTGAGGCGCTTCTTCTTCTTCTTCTTCTTCTTCTTCTTCTTCCTCGATATCGACGTCTTCTTCTTGTCTTTGCGTGTCGTCAAAGAACTTTTTCGGTTTCCTTTTCCTCTTTGACGCGCGCATAGCGTGTGAAGAAATCTCACTCGTCCTCTTTCTTCCGCGCGGTTCTTCGTCCTCCTTGTCTTCCTCTCCAAATTCTTCATCGTCGTCGTCCTCCAAATCGTCAAAGTCTTCTCCTTCGTCCTCTTTCCCATCTCTCGCATTTCTGCAATCATCATCGTCCTCTTCCTCTTCCTCCTCCTCGGACGAAGACATTTCACCATCGCCGAGTATGACAGGCATGGAGAACTTTACGTTCTTTGGTCGATGCAGCACACCACCTTCGTCGTCTTGTTGCGTCAGTTGCGATCGATACACGATTTCGTCCTCCTCCTCCTCGTCGTCGTCGTCCTCTTCGATTTCGTCCTCTTGGTCTGTCTCGTTGACGCGTTGCGAGTAATATTCAGCGAGATCCGGCGACTGGTTATGTTTTTGTTCGTTGTCGTCGTCGTCGTCGTCGTTCTTATAATCGTCACCATCACCTTCTTCTTGTTCTTCTTTTCTATCTCCTTTACTTCGTTCTGTTTGCATTTCCACGTCGCTGGAGTTTGGATTTAAAGACTGCGGCGCTACGCTTTCAATCCCAAACGCTTGTTTCTTTCTCGTTTCCATTTGTTTCCTCAGCGCGTTTTCAGCGGCTGAGGCGACGACTTTAACCGTCGCCACGTGCGCGTTTCCGGACGGAGCCGTGGCGGAAACGTTCTGCGTTCCCACGGAAAGTTCCGTGGCGGGAATAACGGAGCCTGCGTTTCCACGTCTCGGCGGAAGCGGCGGCGGTTGTTTATTTTTCGCCGGTGGCGCATCCGCCGGCGTGGCCAGAATTGGTGCACCAGCACCTTCTTCGTCGTCTTCTAATGCTACATCTAGCGCGGCTTCCGCGGCGGTATCTTCTATGACATCATGTGCCGCATCGCGTGCGCGTTGCTGCGTGTCTTCTTCCTTGTCTTTTTCTTCTTCTTTTTCTTCTTCGTCCTCGGACGCGATGACTTGCGTGCCTACAATTTCTATCTCTTCGTCATCCTCAGATTCCTCCTCTTCTTCTTTTTCTTCTACTACTACTACTACTACTTCTTCTTCTTTTTCTTCTTCTTCTTCTAAATCGTCCTGCGTCGCCGCAATCGTCGTCACGGGCACCGGTTCCGTCGCTCTTTCTCCTCCACCTTCCTCTTCCTCTTCCGCAAAACTCGGCTCTACGCGTTGCGTTCCTTGCGGATCAACCGTCTCGCCTCCGGCGATCCCGCTCGCTCGAAACAAATCGTTCCTCGACTGTCCGACGCTGTTATTGTTGTACTCATTATTATTCGTTTGCGTTTGCGTCGGCGTCCCGCCGTACTTCTGCGTCCTATCTTCTTCCTCGTCTTCTGCGCCTCTTATTTCTTCTTCTCCTCCGTCTTCTTTTTCCTCGAACACTGTTCGTCGCTCTTCCATCTCTTCCTCTTCTCGCGCTTTTCCCGCGCCGTCGCCCTCGCCTTCCTCCTCCTCCGCGACCACCGTCTCTTCCGTCTCCCATCCTCTCGATTCGAGTTCAAACGTCCTCTTCGCGCTCTCCGTGTTCATCTCCGTCAACTTCTCCGTCCTCTCTTCTCTCTTTTCAATTTCGTTTTCTTCGTTTTCTTCTTCTTCTCTCCTCGTCGTCGTCGTCGTCCTCGAAAACGTAAACTGGTCCATGTTTTCTTTTTGCCTCGCCATCTTCAAAACCATCCGACCTTCCCTGGCTAAAAACGACTCCTCGTCGTCCTCCTCGTTTCCTTTTCCTCCTCTTCCATCGTCATCGTCTCCGTCGTCTCGACGCGCTCGACCTTCGGCGGCGGTCGTCCTCCCGACGACATCACCAAAACCACCAACGAGGGACAACGCGGACCGAATCGCCTCTCTCTCGCCACCAGCCACGACGGCTCGTATCGCGTTTATTTCGTTCCCTCGTTTCGTCTCTTCGCACTGCAGGAGTAACTCTCGCTCGGTCGTTTCTAGATCTGTTTTCGTGAATCGAAAGTGCGAATTCTTTGAAGCGTTTGGTGTTGTTGTCGTCGTTGGATGATGATGATGATGATGATGATGATGATGATGATGAGGAGGTTGTTGTTGTTTCTTCGAGGAGGAAATCATGTATCTCGTCGTCTCTCGCGCTCGCTCTCGGAATGCGTTCACACGCTCCGTCTGTCTGTCTCTCAAAACTCCCAAACGCTAAAATGTGTTCTTCTGAGCGACGACACCGAGAGACTGAGAGAGACCGAGAGAGAGAGACTTTCAGAGAGAGAAAGGTGTGATGTGCTAAAAACAAGCGTCGTCGTGCGAAAAGAATGGCGCGTTTGAATGTTTTTGACGAGCGGAGAA
>Ga0233450_10006389_pt1 | contig 9977 bp, 11 predicted proteins | sample 011ome_30_FD_189956 | JGI IMG/M metagenome (GOLD analysis project Ga0233450, IMG submission 189956) | Coastal salt marsh microbial communities from the Groves Creek Marsh, Skidaway Island, Georgia - 011501CT (spades assembly) | ecosystem: Environmental > Aquatic > Marine > Intertidal zone > Salt... | reverse complement strand
CAAAGCCATTAACTTCCGTAGCGACCAAGTAATTGTTGCTTCATATTAGTTTAATAGTAAAAGAAGAAACGGTTATTGCAATTCTATCTAGTAAACCGCAAGGACGGCACCTAGAAATTCTACTTATTCAATTCAATCGCTGCTAAAGTATTCATCATTAATGAGGCAATTGTCATTGGACCTACACCTCCGGGAACTGGAGAAATGTGCGAACATTTTTCCGAAACATTTGCAAAATCGACATCGCCAAGTAATTTGAATCCTAATTTTTTTGAAGAGTCCTCTACTCTATGAATTCCCACATCAACGACTACTGCACCTTCCTTCACCATATCAGCAGTAACAAACAATGGCTTACCAACGGCTGCAATTAAAATATCAGCAGTAGCACATATTTCCTTCAAGTTTGCAGTTCTACTGTGAGTCAGTGTTACTGTTGCGTTTCCTGGATTACCATTTCGAGCCATTAAAATACTCATTGGAGAACCAACAATATGACTTCTTCCGATTACAACACAATGCTTTCCAGAAGTTTCAATATTATAGCGCTTTAGCATTTCTAAAACCCCATTCGGAGTCGCTGGTAAAAAGGTTGGTAAATTTAAACACATTTTACCAATATTCTCAGGATGAAACCCATCTACATCTTTACTAGGAGATACAGCTAGCGTTACTTTTGTTTCGTCAATATGTTCTGGCAATGGCAACTGTACAATAAAGCCATCTATAGCATCATCATTATTCAATTCATCAATCTTATTCAATAAATCCTCCTCCGAGGTAGTTGCATCCATATGAACCAAAGTAGAGTCAAACCCTACTTTCTCACATGCTTTTACTTTTGCATTTACATAGGTTAAACTTGCACCATCGCCACCAACAAGTATAGCTGCTAAATGCGGCGTTTTCTTCCCTTCTGCTTTTAAACCTTTTACCTTTTCAGCTATCTCCAACTGAATATCCTGTGCTGTTTTTTTCCCGTCTAGTAATACCATAATTTATGATTGTTGACACTAGACGTTAGTTTACAAAACAGAAACTCAAGTCTATTATCTATTTTACGAAGGCATTTTACCACCCATTCCTTTCATTTGCCGCATCATGTTAGCCATGTTCTTTTTATTAGACATAAGCTTCATCATTTTACGCATATCTTCAAACTGTTTCATCAGTTTATTTACATCTTGTATCGATGTTCCACTTCCTTTAGCAATTCTTTGACGTCTACTTGTTTTGAGGATTTCAGGATTTGCCCTTTCTTTAGGCGTCATGGAATTAATAATTGCTTCAATTGGGGTAAATGAATCATCATTAACCTCAACACCTTTCATTGCCTTTCGCATTCCAGGAACCATTCCCATGAGATCTTTCATATTTCCCATTTTCTTGATTTGCTTTATCTGAGAAAGGAAATCATCAAAATCGAATTTATTCTTTTGTATTTTCTTATGGAGCTTTTTAGCTTCTTCTTCATCAAAGTTTTCTTGAGCGCGCTCAACTAAAGACACCACATCTCCCATTCCAAGAATACGGTCCGCCATTCTTTCTGGATAGAAAATATCAATTGCTTCCATCTTCTCTCCAGTACCAATAAATTTAATAGGTTTATTTACTACCGTTTTAATTGATAAAGCGGCTCCACCGCGCGTATCACCATCTAATTTGGTTAACACAACTCCATCAAAATCAATTCTTTCGTCAAAAGTTTTTGCAGTATTAACTGCATCCTGACCAGTCATAGAATCTACTACAAATAACGTTTCGGTTGGTTGAATGGCTCTTTTGACCTTTTCAATCTCATCCATCATCTGCTCATCTACAGCTAAACGGCCTGCTGTATCTACAATAACGACATTGAATCCATTGCTCCGCGCATGTTGAATTCCTTTTTGAGCAATTTCAACAGGGTTCGTTATGTCTCGATTTGAATACACTTCTACACCTATTTGATCTCCAACTACATGTAATTGGTCAATTGCAGCCGGTCGATAAACATCACAGGCTACCAACAAAGGTTTTTTATTTTTTTTAGTTTTTAGGTAGTTCGCTAATTTTCCAGAAAATGTAGTCTTACCAGATCCTTGCAAACCAGACATTAATATAACTCCTGGATTTCCTTGAAAACTTAACTCTACATTTTCACCACCCATTAAATCTTTCAACTCGTCATGAACAATTTTAGTCATTAACTGACCTGGAGAAATTGTGGTAAGAACGTTTTCTCCTAATGCCTTTTCTTTTACCCTAGTTGTAAAATCTTTGGCAGTTTTAAAATTAACATCAGCATCTAGCAAAGCTCTTCTGACCTCTTTTAAGGTTTCTGCAACATTTATTTCTGTTATTTGGCCATGACCTTTTAATACCTTAAAGGCTCTGTCAAACTTATCGGATAAATTATCAAACATCTTCTTATGTAATTTTAATAAATGAAGTCGTTTACAGCGCAAGTAATCGTTTATTGATAACTTTTTTGCTTTACAAACTTTAAATAATAACGATGCAAATATAACTTTTGAGAAGGATATTTGAAAGCCATATAAGGATTATATAACGGTAATAGATTTTTTTCTAATTGAATTGTTCTATTCCACTGGATTTCTAAAAGAGCGGTAAATAGCAAAGCTTATTATCAACACAATACTAATAACCCACAACCAATACCCCATCAACAACACTTGATCTCCTTCCATATTGAACTTCCATGAAAGTGCAGAAGTAATAGCCAACAAAGACAATATAAGAGTAGGCACAGTTTTAACCTTACTCCGTACAGACCAAATTAGTAAAAGAACAACCCATACATTCGTTAAAGAAGTAAACAAAAACAATAAATAATCATAAAAACCTTCTACAAAAACAACCGTTGCTATGTTCGCCCCAAAAACAGAAAACCCGTTTAATTCAATTCCCAATGGACCTTGCAATGCAGGCATTAGAAAAGACAATATAAATAGCACCGCTAATCCTATTGTAATAATTCTATTTGATTTAAGTGTCATTATTTAATTCGGAAATATTTCTAAAGACATCATCAAAGCATCATTAAAAGCTTTTTCATTGAGCCCATGTTCAATATTATTTTCGTTAAGATACGAAATAATATTCTCAGTTGCCATATTACCAGTCAATCCATCGGTTGCCATTGGACAACCTCCAAACCCTTTTATAGCTCCGTCAAAACGCTTGCACCCACTTTCTATGGCGGCATCTATCTTTTCTTTCCATGTATCTGGAGTTGTATGTAAATGTGCTCCTATTTCAACTTCTGGAAAGTTGGGTATAACATACTCAAACAACCATTTAATTGAATCGGGATTAGAAGTTCCGATAGTATCCGAAAGAGAAAGCACGTTAACTCCTGATTCCTGAATTAGTTTCCCTACCCAATTTGCAACAATTTCGGGACTCCATTCATCTCCGTAAGGATTGCCAAAAGCCATGGAAAAATAAGTAACCAATTTCTTATTATTCTTTACACATAGGTTTTGCACATTATCCAATCTTCTTAGCGAATCTTCAATCGTCGAATTAATATTCCGTTTTTGAAAAGTTTCAGAAATGGAAAAAGGAAAACCCAAATAAGAAACCTCATCAAATTTCACAGCCTCTTCTGCTCCCCTTTTGTTTGCAGTAATAACCAATAGTTTTGACTTGGTTGAACTCATGTCCAATTTAGACAATACCTCCGCCGTATCTTTCAATTGTGGAATTGCTTTAGGGGAGACAAAACTTCCTACATCTATTGTATCAAAACCAACTTTTAATATTGCGTTAATATACCGAACCTTATTCTCAACGGACAAATAATCGTGTAACCCCTGCATCGCATCCCTCGGACATTCAATCAATTTCATATAATAAATTAGTTGTACAAAGTTAATAATATTGAATTAAATTAATCTACCGTTAATCAAACTCTATTGACTTTCCTGCTACATAACCTCCTGTCCATGCAGCTTGAAAATTAAAACCACCCGTTAAGGCATCAATATTTAAACACTCTCCCACAATAAATAGATTAGACTGCAACTTACTCTCGAAGGTTTTGAAATTAATATCTTTTAAATCAATTCCACCACATGTTACAAACTCTTCTTTATTTGTGCTTTTTCCATTTACACTAAACTGCCCCCTCTTCAACGTTTCTATCAATTTATTCATTTCTTTTTTAGAAATATCAGCCCAATTTTTATCCTCAGGTATTTGACAATAATTAAGAAATGAAAACCACAAACGCTTTGGCAATTCAAACAACCTTGTTTTTTGTAACTGCTGTTTTGGATTGTTTTCTTTAATATCTATAAAAGCTTCTCGAACATCCTCTTCATCATATTCAAAACACCAGTCAACGGATATTGAAAATTTGTATTGCTTTTCATGAAGTATTCTCGCTCCTACGGAGGATAATTTTAAAATTGCTGGCCCACTCATCCCCCAATGAGTTATCAAAAGCGGCCCATGCTCTTTTAATTTTGTTCCATTTATTTTAACCTCCACACCTGAGGCTACCAAACCTGACAAATCCCTTAATCGCGTATCTTTGGTATTAAAAGTAAACAAAGATGGAATGGGCTCAACAATGGAATGACCCAATTTCTCAAGTAGCCCCCACATCAACTTACTACTTCCTGATGCAACAATAACTGCATCAGCTTCCAAATTTCCGAAAGACGTTTTAACCTCCCATTTTTTTGGTGTTTTTGTTATTTCAGTTACGCCACAATTCTTTTTTACAGTTATACCCAAACGCTTTGCCTCCCCTAAAAAACAATCAATTATACTTTGAGAAGAATTAGAAGTAGGAAAAACACGGTTATCGTCTTCCATTTTTAAGGATACTCCTCGGTTTTCAAACCATTCCATGGTATCTCCTGTCATAAACTGATGAAAAGGACCCAATAACTCCTTATTCCCTCTTGGATAGAACTTAACAAGGTCTTTTGGTATAAAACAAGCATGTGTTACATTGCATCTACCTCCACCGGAAACTTTTACCTTTCCCAATACATGACCAGATTTCTCTAAAATTGTTACACCAACCTCTGGATTACTTTCGGCCAAATTAATAGCAGCAAAAAAACCACCTGCACCTCCGCCTATAACAACAACTTTCCTTTTATCCATTTCAAAATAAGCTAATAAATAAATTCAACTACCTTATCCCACAAAAATATAACTCTGCAATTGACTAGCGACATTATTGGAGCTAATTAATCTCATAAGTTTACCTCAACAGCTCCCTTACTAACAATTGTACAAGCAATAACTTCTTATTACCAATTAGATTATTAAGTTAACTTCGTAAACCTAAGACTTATTTTAGCACAAACTTCTACAATGCATTTGCAACCAAACAAAAATATTCGAATTGAGCGTTACGCTGATCTATCAAAATCCGATTTAAATATAATTTCTCAACAAGTAAATGAGATCTATTTAGATGAAGAAAAAGGTATTTGGCCAACAGATGGTAAATATGAACGCACCAATCCGGAAAACCTTATACAATCAGCAAAAAGTGGTGAATTAATCGTTGCCTTCGATGGAAATCAACCGGTAGCCACAATTAAAGTATATAATATCGATTCAAAGTGGTATTTTGGTATGCTCACAACTTTCTATGGTCACCGAAAAAAAGGTATTGCAAAACAACTAATTAATTATGTCGAAACATTTCTAAAAAATAACAAGGTAAACAAGTTGCATATTGAGCTATTGTTTTCACCAACTCTAGAAATGCCGCATAAGCATAGTTTAAAAAAGTGGTATGAAGATTTAGGATACGAGTATCTGAAAACCATAAAATTCACTGATGTTAACCCTGAAAAGGAAACCATTATGCGTCATAATTGCGTCTTTGAAATCTTAAGGAAAGATCTCTAAATAGTAGAGACTTATTTTGGTGAGTTTTCACCAATTATTGGATTATTTCATTCGTCTTGTTTCTTACTTTAAATAACAATATCTTCGCCCACCTTAATTAATTGAGATTTAATGAGCTTTACAGAAGAGATTGATAAAAGAAGAACCTTTGGAATTATCAGCCACCCCGATGCAGGTAAAACTACTTTAACTGAAAAACTCTTGCTTTTTGGTGGAGCAATTCAATCCGCTGGAGCAGTTAAAAACAACAAAATTAAGAAGACTGCAACTTCCGATTTTATGGAAATTGAAAAGCAAAGAGGTATTTCTGTTGCTACTTCCGTTATGGCGTTTACCTACAATGGGCAGCAAATAAATATTCTAGATACTCCGGGCCACAAGGATTTTGCTGAAGACACCTATAGAACACTTACCGCTGTTGACAGCGTAATAATGGTAATTGATTGTGCCAATGGTGTTGAAGGACAAACAGAAAAACTAATGGAAGTTTGTCGCATGCGAAATACTCCTGTTATTGTTTTTATTAATAAAATGGATCGAGAAGGTAGAGATGCATTCGATTTATTAGATGAAATTGAGGAAAAACTAAAAATAAAAGTACGTCCAATGAGCTGGCCAATTGGTATTGGAGCCACATTTAAAGGTGTTTTTAACCTCTACAAAAACAGCTTAAACTTGTTTTCAGGGAACAAAACAAGTATCGAAACCGATGTTATATCAATTGATGGGATCGAGGATAATATACTAGAAGATTACATAGGTGAAGAAGATTCTACTACGCTACGCGAAGAGGTAGAATTGGTAAACGGAGTTTATGATCCGTTTGATATCAATACTTATCTCTCAGGAGATGTGGCTCCTGTCTTTTTTGGTTCTGCTTTGAATAACTTTGGTGTTCAAGAATTACTAGACGGCTTTACTGAAATATCACCTACTCCTCGTGGTAGAGAATCTGACACAAGGTTGGTAACCCCAGATGAAAAAAAGTTCAGTGGATTTGTCTTTAAAATACATGCGAATATTGACCCAAAGCATAGAGATAGAATTGCCTTTTTAAGAATCGTTTCGGGAGAATTTAAACGAAATACATTTTACCAACATATAAGATTGGGCAAGAAATTCAAGTTCCCCAACCCTACTAGTTTTATGGCATCTTCTAAGGAAGTAATAGACGTAGCCTATCCGGGTGATGTTATAGGCTTATACGACACGGGTAACTTTAAAATTGGAGATACACTTACCGAAGGGGAGAAAATGATGTACAAAGGAATTCCAAGTTTCTCTCCTGAAATGTTTAAAGAAGTGCAAAACGATGACCCAATGAAATCTAAGCAATTGGAAAAAGGCCTTTCACAGTTAACTGATGAAGGTGTTGCACAGTTATTTGTAATACAACCAGGAAACCGAAAAGTTATTGGGACTGTTGGAGAATTGCAATTTGAAGTTATTCAATATAGACTAAAGCACGAGTACGGTGCTACAGCAAGTTTCCGCTCCAAACCGCATCATAAAGCTTGCTGGATGACAACTACTGACAAGGGTCAATTGGATGAATTTATCAAAAGAAAAGTCAACAACATTGGATACGACAAAGATGAAAACCCTGTTTTCTTAGCAGACTCCCCTTTCCTACTTTCTCAAGCGCAAGGAGACTACCCAGCAATCACATTCCATACAACATCTGATTTTAAACTAGCTTCAAATGAATTTTAAAAAAGGAGAGATAATTGAATTAGAAATTCATGACATGGCCTTTGGAGGAAAAGGAATTAGCCGAGTAAAAACGGAAGATGGTGATTTCGTAATATTTGTTATCAATGGTATTCCGGGTCAAACAGTGAAGGCCAAAGTAATGAAAAAGAAGAAACGTTTTGCCGAAGCGCGCAAAATTGAAGTTATTACTCCATCTGCAGATGAGATTGAAGTTCCTTTCCAACCTATTTCTGGAGCACCTTATATTACCTTACCTATTAGCAAACAGCAAGAGTACAAAAAACTTACTGCTTTAAACCTGTTTAGAAAGATCGGTGAAATAGAAAATACAGAAGAACTCTTTGATGAATATATTGAATCTCCAGCGATATATAATTACCGCAATAAAATGGAATATTCATTTTCGGTAATTCGACATGACATTAACACCCATGAAGAACATGACGATTTTGGACTTGGCTTCAAGCACACTGGAACCTGGTGGAAAGTTGAAAACCTGGACAAAGATTCAGGAATGTTTGACAAACAAATGGAGGATTCTTTAAAAGATATTCGAATCTACTTGGAACAAACAGGACTTCCGGCATGGCATCCGCCAAAGAAAGAAGGCTTTTACCGTCATCTAGTAGTGCGCAAGAGTTTTTCAAATGATGAGCTACTGATTAACCTGGTCACCTCTTCTACCGATGCTGAAAAATTTGACAAAAATGCTTTTGCCACTTTTCTTAAAGACTTGTTAGGCATTCGTTTAGCTGGTTTTATTCATACAATCAATGATGATGTTGCCGAGAGAGCAAAGCTAGAAAAAGGTCCTAGTGGTTTAGTTACCGGAAATGAAACCATTATTGAAAGCATATTAGGTTTGAAATTCGAAATTAGTATGCAAAGCTTTTTTCAAACCAATCCCGCAAGTGCTGAAAAATTGTACCAAAAAGTGATTGATTATACTTTTGAGGATAACGACATAGAAAATCAAGTTGTGATGGATTTATTCTGTGGCACAGGAACCATTGGGCAAATACTTGCATCAAAAACAAAAAACACTAAAATTATTGGTGTCGATATTGTTCCCTCTGCAATAGATAACGCAAAACGGAATGCAAAATTGAATGGTATTAATGATATCGATTTCTACGCTGCTGATGTTGGTAAATTCTTAAAAGAATACCCACAATACGAAGGTAAAATTGGGACAATTGTTTTGGACCCTCCACGTGCTGGAATTGCTCCTAAAACTTTAAAAAAAGTAATCAATTTGGGCGCTAAACGAATCGTTTACGTAAGTTGCAACCCGGCTACACAAGCTCGCGATAGAGTTGAATTAAGAAATGCTGGATACGAATTAAAGAAATTTAGTTTGGTAGATCAATTCCCACATACATCTCATGTCGAAAGCATTATGCTCTTTGCTAATAGCTAGTTTGTTTTTCTCAGGAAAAAGTATATATTTGTATAAATTTAACACAAATTAACACAATTAATATGAAAAAATACATAGCCTTGTTTGGAGCTATTTCTGTTACCTTATTTAGTAGTTCATGTAAGAAAGACTTTGTTTGTGAATGTACAGCCACAAATTCAATAAGTACAGATGCCAGTGTTTCCACAACTACAGTTAAAGACGCTACAAAAAAGCAAGCAAAAGCGCATTGCATTTCAACTGAAGACACTTGGTCTTATGGTGGTACGGATTATGTTTTCACCAACACTTGCGAACTTAAATAACACCTATTTAAACCCAAAATTATTATGAAAAAAACGATTTACTTATTTTCAGGATTATTTGCAGTATTGTTTACATCATCTTGTAAAAAAGACTATACATGTGAATGTACTACATCCTACACCTACAATGGAGTAACTTCAACAGATGTTAATGTTGATCAAACGACTATAAAGGATGCCTCTAAGCATGCAGCTCAGTCTAACTGTTTAAATAGAGAAACGACATATTCCTATACTTATGGTTCTACTACATATACTTATACTTACTCGCAAGATTGTGAATTAAAATAATAAAACTTAATTGAAATGAAAAAATATCTATACTTATTGGGAGCTTTTAGCACAGCATTGTTTAGTTCTTCTTGTAAAAAAGATTTTACTTGCACGTGCATCAATACTAGTTCGCTGAGCTCTGATGCTGACACATACACATACACTATCAAAGACGCGAAAAAAACACATGCAAAAGGCGCTTGTGTTTCTACGGAAAGGGAAAGCACTACTTACACCTATGTAAACGGTGCATTTACGCAAGTACCCGTCACATACACGTCTACTTGTGAACTAGATTAAATAATCTTATTAAATTATTTTACAAAAAGCCGATTCTTAAATGTTTCGGCTTTTTAGTACCAGATAATATGTATCGAAAATTA
>Ga0233450_10006383_pt1 | contig 9985 bp, 10 predicted proteins | sample 011ome_30_FD_189956 | JGI IMG/M metagenome (GOLD analysis project Ga0233450, IMG submission 189956) | Coastal salt marsh microbial communities from the Groves Creek Marsh, Skidaway Island, Georgia - 011501CT (spades assembly) | ecosystem: Environmental > Aquatic > Marine > Intertidal zone > Salt... | reverse complement strand
ATATTTAAAAAACCAATAAAACCTAACACAAAAAAAGCTGCTATGAAGTTAGGTATAGTTCCAATTAATGAGTAGGTGATTGATTTAAATAAAATTAAAAACATTACAAATATAGCAAACATAACAATTCCTAGTGTTTTAATTTGGGAGTCAAATAAACTTTGTAGCAAATTATTAAAAATTACTAAAACACCTGTGATTCTGTATTCATCTTTACTTAGTAAAAATTTTGTTTGTAAGTCATTATCAATTGTATTTATTAAATCTTTTCTTCTTAATTCAGGATTAGAGTCTTTAATTCTCATGGAAATTCTAGCCTCATCATCTTTCACAGATATATAAGGCTCTATAATGTTTTTTTTAATATCTAATGGAAGTTTGTCATACAAAACTCCCATCTCTAAGCTACCCAGAGCTTTTCCTTTATTGAGGCTTTCAGCAATATTTAAAATTGATGAAAATGATAAAACCTTTCCTATATAGGGATTATTTTCTAAGTAATTATGTATTTCTATTATTTTATCGATTTTATCACGCGTAAACCAATATTTATATTTATCGTTCAACTTTTTTTCGTTATCCTCTCCCAGAAAATCATCTTTTTTATCACTTATACCGAGAAAACTATCTTCCTCTTTGGTTTCTGTGGCCACTGGCTTTTTAAATTTTAGAATTATCTCCAAGGGTGTTGTTCCACCTAATTTTTGATCTATATTTTTCATCCCCTTATGTATTTCAGTTTTGCTACTAAAATAGTTTATGAAGCTATTTTCTACTTTTAGATTGCTAATTCCATAAATAGAAAAACAAATGAGAAATAAAGCTGAAAGATAAATACTAATTGGAAAGTTGATTGAAATTTTTGCTAGTAAATCTGCAAATTTTGATTTTTTTTCTTTAAATGTAATTGAAGTAGACGGATTAAATATTAGAATTAACGATGGCAATAGTAGAAAAGAAAGTGAAAAAGATACTAGCAGACCATAAGTCATCATCCAGCCAAAATCTATGACAGGTTTTATGTCACTAAATACTAATGACATGAAAGCGCAAATAGTAGTTAATACCGCGTATAGAATTGGGTAAAAAATATTTGAGGATGTTTTTATAACAAGGTCTAATAATTTTAATTTAGGAAATTCATTTTGTAATTGTATATATCTAACTAAATAATGAATATTCATTGAAATTGTTAATATAAGCATTAGAGCAATAAAATTAGACGAAATAACTGTTACTTTCCAATTAAGGCCTCCTAAAAATCCAACCATAATCAAAATGGATGTAAAACAATTAATTAATGGAAAGGAAACCCATTTTAGATTTTTAAATACGATCCAGAGAATAAAAATAATAAATGCAAATACTCCGATGCCAAATATTACAATATCATTTTTTATAAATGTTATCATGTCATCAGCGATCATAGGTATGCCACTTAATCTAATATCTGCAAATTGACTTTGATTTTTAATCAAATCTTTAATTGTCTGGTTGTATGTAGAGATTAAGTCTCCTTGTTTTTTTTTTAATCTTTCAATTTCTGTATTAATTTTTTTTAATTTATTTTTTTCCTCATTATTGAGTTGTCGCTCATTTTGAACTGTGAGCATCATACTTTTGTCTGATATTTGTTTTAAATATTCTTGGTTATCTTTTAGATAAACTACTATTCCCAATGTTTTAGCATCTTCGCTTATAATTAAATTTTTATAAACAGGGCTTTTAACAAGTTCATTTAAAGCTACGTCAAATTTAATTTCTGGATTGGTAATATATTTAAGGTTTTTTATTCTATCCATTAATGGTTCATCTGAACTTTGTAATAATGGAGCATTAATAATACTGATTGTTTTGCTTACCCATTGTAAATTATTTATTTTATTTACAAATTTTTCTAATTCGTTAATCGATTGTACATTTATTTTACCTTTAGGCTCATAGGTTAGGATAAAAAATTCCTCTGAACCATATTTTTTATTTATTTCTCTCAAATATTTTAAATCTGGATCATTTTCTAATAACAAAGTATCGGCAGATGCATCTAATTTAAATTCTTTCGAAAAATAAGTAGCTATAGATAAAAGGAATAATAAAAAAATAATTAGTAATTTTGGATATGTAAGTATTTTTTTGTACATAATCTTGTTTATTTCAAATATATTTTTTCAAATCTTTGAGACGTGGAAGTTATTATTCTATATGGAATTGTATCAGAAATTTTAGCAAATTTATCAATTGTTAAATCATTATTAAAAATATCAACAAAATCTCCAACTTTTATTTTCTTTTTTATTTTTGTGACATCTAAAATAATTAAATCCATAGAAATTCTTCCAATCATAGGCAGTTTTGCATTTCCAAACATAGCAAATCCTTTATTTGTCAGTCTAATTCCAATTCCATCAGCATATCCGACACAAATGGTGGCGCTTGTGATATTTTTTTTTGCCTTATATAGATTTGAATATCCAAAATACGAGTTTTTAGGTACCTGACTAATTTGAATAATTGGCGCTTTTAGCGAAACTACGTGTTTAAGTTTTTTATGAAACTGAAGTTTGCCTCCATAAAGTGCAATTCCAGGTCTAACCATATCGTAATGATATTCTTTACCTAAAAATATTCCTCCGGATGCAGCTAAACTATATTTGTAATTTGGAAATTCTTTTTTTAACGCATCAAATTTTTGTTTTTGTATTTTATTATATTGATTTTTTTTATCTTCGGAACAAGCTAGGTGGCTCATAAAAAGAATATTTTTAAATTTAGATAAAATTTTTTTGTTTTTAATTATTTTTTTAACGTCATAATCTTGAAATCCTAATCTATTCATACCAGTATCAACATGAATAACTAATTTTTTATTATAATTCTTTTTTAAATACTTAATCCAAATACATAATTGATCATAAGTGTTTAGAACTGGTATAATGTTATTTTTAAAAAAAATGTTTTCTTCATTTTTATTAAGACCATTTAAGACATAAATATTTATATCATTAAATTTTTTTCTTATTGTTATTGCTTCATTAAGATTTGCTACAAAAAAGTTGTTACATTTTAACGATCTTAAAAGATGCACAATCTTATTTTTTCCTCCAAGACCATAACTACTAGCTTTAACCATTGCAGCAACTTCAGATTTTTTACAATATTGTTTTAAAAATAAATAATTATTTTTAATCGATTTAAGATTAATTTGTATTTTAGCAGTAGAAAATTTCATTGGGTAATCTACTTCTGTATAGAAGATTTTGATAAATATGTAATTAATTATTTATGGATTGCGCATCTTTAAACTTAGTAAATGCACTTTCAAACTCAAGTCTAATTATACCAGTCGGCCCATGTCTTTGTTTGCCAATGATAAGTTCTGCAAGATTGTGAACTAAACTCATTTTTTCTTGCCACTCTACATGCTCAGCAGTACCAACTTTTGGCTCTAATTTTTCTAAATAATATTCTTCCCTATAGACAAACATGACTACATCTGCATCTTGTTCAATGGAACCCGACTCTCTCAAATCTGCAAGCTGCGGTTTCTTATCATCTCTTTGCTCAACGGCTCTAGATAGTTGAGATAAAGCTAAAACAGGTACATCTAGTTCTTTAGCAAGAGCCTTTAATCCTTGCGTAATTTCTCCGATTTCTTGAACTCTTCCTTCATTTTTGTAATTACCAGATTTCATTAACTGAATATAATCAACTACCACAAGATCTAATCCATGCATTCTCTTAATTCTTCTTGCTCGGTTACTTAAAGTAGAAATAGTAATTGCAGGAGTGTCATCAATAAATAATGGAAGATTTTCTAAGTTTTTGGATGTTTCTATAAACTTTTCAAATTCATCCTGATTAATTTTTCCTCTTCTTATATCATTCGATTTAATCCTAGATTGTTCTGATAAAATTCTTGTAGATAATTGTTCCGATGACATTTCTAAAGAGAAAAAAACTATGGATGATTTTTTTTCTTTATCTAGTAATTTTTTTGCAGCATTAAATGCAATATTAGTTGCCAATGCTGTCTTACCCATGGACGGTCTACCAGCTATAATTAATAGATCTTGCTTATGTAATCCTCCAAGTCTATCATCAAGATCTTTTAGCCCTGTAGGTACACCAACAATGCCTTCTTCATTTTTGTATGCTGAAGAAGCCATAGCTATTGTTTCTAAAAGAGCATCCTTAAATTCTACATAGGATTTGTTAAATCTGCCTCTCTCGGCAATATCAAAAAGTTTTTTTTCAGCACTTTCTATTATCTGCTCAGCATTAATTTCTGAATTTTTATTTAAAGTTTCATCTAGTGTTTCCCTTGAAATTTGGATTAGATTTCTTCTGATTTTTAAATCATGGAGTAAATCTGCATAATATTTAATTTGAATTTTTGAAGTAGAAAATTTTGTCAATTTAACTAAATATTCAGCACCACCAATTTCAGTAAGCTCATTTTCATTTGTAAAATAGTTTTTTAAAGTAATTGGATTAGCTAATAAACCTTTTGACAATAAATCATTAATGATTTTAAATATTTTTTTATTTACTGGATTGTAAAAGTAGTCATCTTTCACATCTGAAATTTCATCAAATATTTCATTATTTAAAAGAATGGATCCCAAGACTGTTTGTTCAGCTTCTAAATTTTGTGGATCATCATTTAGATTTGATAAAATTTCAATATTTTTTGATGCGCTCATGGACACAACCTACAATTAAAAAAAACTTTTGGTAACTTGAGTTTTTTTTAGATATTGTGGAAAAGTTTATACTTTATTTACTCTGAGATTGGTTGAATATTCAAATTTATAATTGCTTCAACGTTTGCGTGTAAATTTATGTAAACCTTAAATAATCCAACGGCTTTAATTTGCCCTTTAATTTCTATCTGATCGGCAGGAATTTCTATCGATTTTTGCTGCTGTATTAAACTTTTAATTTCTTTAACGGTCACTGATCCATATAATTGACCGTTTTCCATTGCTTCTTTTTTACATTCAATTTGAATATTATTAATTACTTTTAAAATTTCTTTGGCTTTTGATATTTCAATTTCATTTTTTTTATTAATTTCTTCTTTCTGCTTTTCAAAAAATTCTAGATTTTTTTTATTAGCTAATAAAGCTTTTTTATTTTTTAAAAGATAATTTCTAGCATAACCATCTTTTACGTTAACCTTCTGTCCAATGCTGCCAAGTTTTTTTATATTTTCTAAAAGAATAACCTGCATTTAATTACCTACGTAAGGAAGCAGAGCTAAGGCTCTAGCTTTTTTGATTTCTAGTGCTAATTTTTTTTGTTTACCAAGAGATACGTTTGTTATTCTGCTTGGTAATATTTTTGCAGTTTCAGACACATATTTTTTTAATAATTTTAGATTTTTATAGTTTATTTCTGGAGCGTTCTTGCCACTTAAAGGACAGGTCTTATTGTATCCAGTATTACTTTTTCCAAAAAGAGAATTGCCACCTTTTGATTTTTTTTTATCTTTTTTTCTTTTCATTTGTTAACTATTTTTTAGTAATTCAGAATTCTCTTCAGGAACTTTTTTAATTTTAATTGATAAAAATTTTATAATTCTTTCATCATATCTTTCAAACTGCTCAAGTTCTCTTATTATCTTATTATTACCATCTATATAGAGGTTATTATAATTTCCCTTTGTATTTTTCTTAATGGGGTAAGCTAAAGTTCTAATACCCCAATCTTCTTTTTTAATAATTTTTGATCCATTTTTTTCTAAAATAGATGCTATTTTTTCATTTAAAGAATCTAATTCATTAGTGCTTAGTTCTGGAGTTGCTATAAATGTATGCTCGTATAATGCCATTTAAATATTTTATATGTTTAAAAAAGTTGTTAAGTATAATATTATTAATTGCTTATCAAGCTATATAAAGACTTAATAAATTGAAAAAATCTATAATATTTCCAGGTCAAGGCTCTCAAAAAGTAGGAATGGGTAAAGATATATATGATAATTTTGCAGTAGCCAAAGAAGTATTCCAAGAAGTTAATGATACCTTAAAAATTAGCCTTAGTGATACTATTTTTACTGACAAGGATGGAACTTTAAATCATACAGTTAATACTCAACCATCTATTATGACGGTAGGAGTTGCTATTTTTAGAGTTCTCGAAAAGGAATTTGGATTAAAAATAAATCATTTTGATTATTGCGCCGGTCATTCCTTAGGAGAGTATACTGCATTAGTTTGTAGCGGTTCTTTGAGGCTAACAGATGCAGCTATAATGCTTCGCGCAAGAGGAATGGCAATGCAAAATGCAGTTCAAATAGGTGAGGGTGCTATGGCAGCAGTACTAGGTTCAGAAATAAATGAGGTAAATGAATTAATAAAAAAAAACAATTTTTCTACTGTTGAAATTTCTAATGATAACTGCCCTGGACAAGTAGTCATAAGTGGAAAAAAAAATGAAGTCGATGCTTGTTGTATAAAAATAAAAGAAGAGTTGTCTAAAAAAAGTATTATTCTTCCAGTTAGTGCTCCATTCCATTGTGCGTTAATGAAACCTGCAGCGGAGCAAATGAAAAACTTAATTTTAAATTCTGATTTTCAAGAACCAGAAATTCCTATTATATCAAATGTTACAGCGAAAGAAGAGACCGATAAAGAAAATATAAAAAAATTACTTATAGAGCAAATTTATAGTAAGGTTAGATGGAGAGAAATTATTGAATTTATGATTGGAAATAAAGTTAGCGAAATTTATGAACTAGGGCCAGGAAAATCTCTTTCAGGGATGATTAAAAGATTTAATGCAGATATAGTTTTGAAAAATTATAATTCTTTGGAAGAAGTAAATAAACTAAGTATATAATTATAATGAATATTGGGGAAAATTTAAAAGATAAAAAAATTATTCTTACTGGAGGATCTAGAGGAATTGGTTTGTCAATTTTAGATAAGCTTTACGCTTTTGAATCTAAAGTTTTAGTTATTGGTTCGAATAATAAAAATTTATTAACTGCTAAAGAAAAATACCCAAATATATTAATAGAACAACTAAATTTAGAGGATCATAAAAAAGTTACTGAAAATTTTTCTGGATACATTGAAAAGTTAGGTGGATTGGATATTCTTATTAATAATGCAGGTATCACAAAAGATAATCTAGCTATAAGAATGAATTTAGAAGAGTGGAATCAGGTTATAAATGTTAATCTTACATCAAGTTTTTTATTATCTCAGCAAGCAATCAAGTTTATGATTAAAAATAAAAAAGGTTCTATTATTAATATATCCTCGGTTGTTGGTCACACTGGCAATGCTGGACAAGTTAATTACTCAAGTTCTAAAGCCGGACTAGTTGCGATGTCGAAGACATTAGCTAGAGAATATGCTAAAAAAAATATTAGAGTAAACTGTATATCACCTGGTTTTATTGAAACAGACATGACAAGTGTGTTAAAGGATGAGCACAAACAAATCCTATTAGATCAAATTCCCATGGGTAGAATGGGGCATTCAGAGGATATTGCTAACACAGTTAGTTTTTTAGCTTCAGATTTTTCAAGTTATATAACTGGAGAAACAATACATATTAACGGCGGTATGTATATGTCTTGATTAATTCATATTATTAATCTAAAGAAATTTATCTTTAAACTAAACAAAAAAAGGAAAAATTATGAGTGATGTAGGTGATAAAATTAAAAAAATTATTGTAGATCATTTGGGAGTTGATGCTGCCAAAGTTACTGAGGAAGCAAGTTTTATTGATGATCTTGGTGCTGACAGTTTAGATACTGTTGAGCTAGTTATGGCATTCGAAGAAGAATTTGGTGCGGAAATATCAGATAGTGAAGCAGAAAAAATATTAACAGTAGGTGATGCTATCAGATTTGTTGAAAGCCATTCATCAAAATAATTTTTTTGTTAAAAAAAAATAATAGAGGAAGATTAATAGTTATATCATCCCCATCCGGGGCTGGGAAAACAACCATTGCCAAGAAACTAACATCTAAAAAAAAAAATATTGAATTATCAGTTTCAATAACCACCAGAAAACCAAGAACAAACGAAATCGCAAATAAAGATTATACCTTTGTTAATAAAGAAACTTTCCACAAATTAATAAAAAATAAATCTTTTCTAGAATATGCTAAAGTTTTTGGAAATTATTACGGAACACTAAAAAAAAATATTAATAGAAAAATCAGTCAAAATAAAAAAATTATTTTAGATATTGATTGGCAGGGAGCTAGGCAAATTAAAAAACAATTACCAAAAGCAACAACTACAATATTTATATTGCCACCATCACTCAAAGAACTTAAAAAAAGATTAACAAAAAGAGAGAGTAGTAAAGAATTTATAAAATTGAGAATGTCAAAAGCAAAAAAAGAAATTACTCATTGGAAAGAGTATGATTATGTGGTGGTAAATGACAACTTAAAAAAATGTATAAATGAAATAAAACAAATTTTAAGCTTGATAGACAGACAGCCAAAATATTTAAGTTTTTAATTTTTTTTTAATAGCAAAGCTAGTTTGCAATACATTTGTGGTGTTATATTTTCAGCTCTTAAATCAAATATTTCTTCAAGAAAGTTTTTATTTATCATTTCATTTGAAAATATTGTTTGTAATTTTTTTTTTAATTTTTTTCTTCTATTATTAAATAATTCCAAGGTAATTTTTTGTAAATTTTCAATATTAGAAATCTCAAGTATTGGTTTTTTTATAAGATCAAATACTAGCACTACTGAGTTTACTTTTGGAATTGGAAAAAAATTTTTTTTATCGACGTCTATAATTTTTTTTATATCGTAAAAAATAGAGCTTAGTATGCTTATTCGCCCATATTTTTTTGAATTTATTTTTGCTAATATTCTCTCTGCTACTTCTTTTTGAAACATTAAAATCATTTTTTTAGCAACTGGATATTTATTAAGTTGGTTAATCCATTTTATTAACAATGGCAAAGATACATTGTAAGGAAGGTTGCTAATAATTTTAAAATCATTATTAAATTTTGATGTTTCATCAAATTGAAGTGCATCCTTAAATATCATTTCATACTCATAATTATTTTTTTTGTAAAATAAACTATCTAGTTTTTCTTTAAGCGACTTATCGATTTCAATAGTAATAAATTTTTTAGGTTTTTTATTAATTATTTCTCTTGTAAGAACTCCATTTCCAGGTCCTATTTCTAATATTTCGTCATTAGTTTTAATATCTGCAGCTTCAATGATTTCATTAACGATTGATTTGTTTATTAAAAAGTTTTGGCCATATTTTTTTTTCATATTGTTTTATGAAATTTTTCAAAAAAATTTAAACAATATAAAAAACTTTTCGGATCAGCTTTGTTTTTTCCAATAATATCAGTTGCTGTCCCATGATCTGGTGAGACTCTTATAAAAGGAAGACCTAATGTTATATTTATCGCATAAAACTGATTAATATATTTAAATGTTGTTAAAACTTGATCATGATACATTCCAATTAAAGAATCGATATTATCCTTTTTCCTTTTGACAAAGCTAATATCAGGACTAATCGGCCCAACTATATTTTTTTTGTATTTTTTTTTTAATTTTTTCAATGTTGGAATTATAATTTTTTTTTCTTCCGTATTAGAAAAAAAATCTATACCGTTATGTGGATTAAATCCTAAAAAACCAATTTTAGGATTTTTTTTTATAATTTTTTTATAAAAAGTAAATATATTTATAAAACTATTTGTAATTTGTTTACTGGTTAAGTTTTTTGAAACTTCTTTAACTTTTAGGTGAGTTGTCAGAGGTGACACAGAAAAATTATGATTATATAGCAGCATTGTTTCTTTCCCTGAGCATTGAAATTTATTTGAAATGTATTCTGTTACTCCGGGAAAAGATTTGTTTAAAAAATCTTTTTTATTTAATGGAAGATTAATTAATCCATGTACTTTTTTTTTTTTATATAGACCAACAAATTCTTCAAAACTTTTTATTAAGTATTCTTTCTTTTTG
>Ga0233450_10006382_pt1 | contig 9986 bp, 5 predicted proteins | sample 011ome_30_FD_189956 | JGI IMG/M metagenome (GOLD analysis project Ga0233450, IMG submission 189956) | Coastal salt marsh microbial communities from the Groves Creek Marsh, Skidaway Island, Georgia - 011501CT (spades assembly) | ecosystem: Environmental > Aquatic > Marine > Intertidal zone > Salt... | reverse complement strand
CTCGCCGATCCCAAAGCCATGGGGATTTGCCGTGATTTAAAGAAGGATAAAGCGGTCAAAACTCCAGGTAATATCTCCTCCTGGTCCATCTGTTCTATGTAGGCCAAGTAATCTTGGTTTTTTTGAGACAACCATTCATTAATTTGCTCCTCAGTAGCCTCAACCTGGGCCATTTCAAGCAACAGCTCCATACAACGGGCCCTGCTCACCCCTTTAAATGCCTCATTTTCTTCCTCAGTAAAATCATATCCAAACTGAGCAGCCATTTTCTTCCACGCCAAATAGTGGTATTTAGCTGTATCGACGATGACCCCATCTAGGTCAAAAATCATTCCTTTTTTCATGCTTATTTTAGGTATTCGGGGTAGAATTTCGCTCTACCAATGTGGTGGGTATTACGTATTTGTTGATATCCAAAGGGGTCTTGTGGCATATTTTATCGATCAGCACCTCGGCTGACTTTTCTCCCATGAGGTATCCTTGTTGGTCCACTACCGTTAAACTGGGATAGGAATACTTGGAAAGCATTCCGTTGTTATACCCGATAAAAGCTACGTCTTCAGGTATGCGTTTTCCCAAGTCAGCAACCACATGCATGGCTTGAACGGCAATGAGTTCATTAACACAGAGAACTGCATCTACTGGGCATTCAGCAAAAAACGTTTTCAGAGAAGCTGGATCTACATCTGATTTGGGAAGTGCCAACACCCGTTGTGCCTCGTAGGTCAAATTGCTTTCTTTTAATGCTTTGATGTATCCACTCTGTCGGTCTTGATTGATACTCAAATAGGATTCTGTAGTGAGTAAAGCGATCCTTGTACGACCCATCTCAATCAATCTTTGCGTGGCTTTATAAGCACTGTGCACATCGTCGATCATCACTTGATCACCAGGAACATGATCGGTAACCCGGTCAAACATCACCAAAGGTGTACCTTGGGCGGCCACTTCTTGCAAGTGTGACCAAGCGGCTAATTGCTGAGTTTGACCAGCTAAAGAGAGGATGATTCCATCAACCCCACTGTCCAAAAGCAAATTAATTGCGTCCATTTCTTTTTGGTTGCTGTCATCGGAAAAACAAACACTGACATTAAAGCCCCGTGCATTGGCATACTCCTCGATGCCTTTAAATACCGTAGTAAAGAAATGATGTACTAAATCAGGCAATACTACTCCGATGTGGTTGCTGCGACTCTCTCTGAGCCGCAAGGCAGTACTGTTGGGCCTGTAGTGGTATAATTGGGCTAGTGCCAACACCTTCTTCTGTGTATCCTCACTGATCTCAGGACTGTTGTTCAGGGCCTTTGAAACCGTAGAGATGGATAGATTAAGCTCTAGAGCCAGATCCTTAAGTGTATACTTTTTTGCCAAAAATACCAAGATTTGATCGGTGCGAATATAAAGCATTAGCCGCTTAAAATCAGCGACAAACCTATTGATTAAGCACATATAAGGCGATTGTTGATAACCTCAAGGCATCGATAACGATTTCGGTGTTGTTTTTAGGGTGTTAACTCGACTTTATTTCCCTATTTTATTGGATAAAACACAGGATTTTTAGAAATATTTAACACTCATGTGGTATTATGTTTAAAATCTTAGGGTTGATTTTTCGTATTTGGCAAATAGCAGATTCAATATTTTTAGTATTTGCAAGTACTCCAAGCAAAATGACTGTATTATTTTCTCGCAAAAGAGTGAAATTTTCACCCTTATTTTGGCGGCAAATATTGAAAGCGTGCTTTTTTTTGTTTATTATTGCATAGCATTTGATATAAATGCAGCGTGTCCAAAAACCGTTGAAGCCTTATCGTTGTTGATAAAATTGCACCATTACCTCCAGCAACACGGCAGATATGATTAGAGGCGCATGTTGTATTTTACAAGTGTTAAAAAAACCTAAAAACTAAAAATTAACTAAACTAAATTAACATTTATGAAAATTACGCTACTTAAAAGCTTTCTGCTTGTCGGCGCACTTTTGTGCTTCGGATTGGTAGGGGCGCAGACAGTATCCGGTAACGTTTCTGATGCAAATGGCCCTCTGCCAGGTGCTACAGTGGTTATTAAAGGTACTTCAGTTGGTACTTCGGCTGACTTTGATGGAAATTATTCTATCTCTGCAAAAGCCGGTGATGTACTTCTCTTCTCTTTTGTTGGTTACACCGGACAAGAAGTAACAGTAGGAAGTTCAGACACCATCAACGTGGTACTTATCCCAGGAAATGAATTGGACGAAGTTGTGTTGACCGGTTATGGTTCTCAAAGAGAAAAAGAAATCACCTCAGCGGTGGTAGCTGTCAGCGAGAAAGACTTTAACAAAGGAAACGTAAACGACGCGTCTCAATTACTTCAAGGAAAAGTTGCTGGTCTTCAGATCTACAACAAAGGTGGTAACCCTAACTCAGGAGCTACTATCCGTTTGAGAGGTTTGTCTACCATCGGTGCAAACTCTTCTCCACTTGTTGTAATCGACGGAGTTATTGGTGCATCTCTAGCCAACGTCGACCCTTCTGATATCGCTTCTATCAACGTGTTGAAAGATGCTTCTGCTGCTGCTATCTACGGTTCTCGTGGATCTAGCGGTGTAATCTTGGTAACCACTAAATCTGGTGCTGGGGTTCAAGGCAAGCCTAAATTCAACTACAACGCTCAGTTCACTACATCTGATATCTTAAATCAAATCGACCTAATGTCTCCAGACGAGTTTATCGCTGCGAATGGTCGTGATCTAGGATCTAAAACAGATTGGATTGATGAAGTTACTCGTCAAGGACAAACTAAAGTGCACAACATCGCTGTTCAAGGTGGTGCTGGTGACACTAACTACCGAATCTCTACCAACTACAGAGATGTAGAAGGTATCTTGTTAAATTCAGGTTTTGAGCAATTCAATACTCGTTTAAATTTCTCTACTAGAACTTTGAACGATAAATTGAAAATTGACTTCACTACCTCGTATACTAAGAGAGATCAACAGAACGGTTTCAACGAAGCTTTGCGTTACGCTACTTTGTACAACCCAACCGCTCCTGTATACGGTGCTGATGCTCCATATGCCTTTAACTCAGCTACTTACGGAGGTTACTTCGAAACTTTAGGTTTGTTTGATTCTTACAACCCTGTATCTATCATCAGACAAAACATCAATGACGGTAACAAAGTAGAATTTAACCACTCTACCAACTTTAGCTACAGCTTCTCTGACAATTTCACTGGATACTTCAGAGCTGCTGAGCAGTTGTCTCGTTACTCAAACAGATTGTACTACAGAACTACCTCTTTATGGAATGGTAGAGCAGATTCTCCTACACGTAAGGGATCAGCTTCATTCTTCAACGATGAGTTCAGATTTAAATTGTACGAAGGATACGGTACATGGGCTAAATCGTTTGATCGTTTAGCGATGACTGTAACTGCAGGATACTCTTTCCAACAGCAAAACTACATGTCTCATAGCTTCTCTTTAGGAGATTTCCCTAATGATGATATGGACTACATCAATGCTATTGAGTACTCTCAAGATTTGAAAAATGCTGGTTTAATCACTGCTAGCTCTGACAAGAGTCCAGATGAAAAAATCATCGCTTACTTCGGTCGTTTGAACATGACCTTCGATGATTCAATCTTCTTAAATGCTTCTCTTCGTCGTGAAGGATCTACTAAACTAGGTGATGGAAACCAGTGGGGTGTTTTCCCTGCGGTGTCCTTGGGTGCTGACTTGAACAAATACTTAGAGCTTGAAGGTGTTAACCAGTTGAAAGCTCGTGCTTCGTACGGAGTAACAGGTAACTTACCTACTGCATCAGGTTTATCTCAAGAAATTAGAAGCTTTTCATGGTCAGGAGGTGCTGCTTCAGGTGGTACTACTTCACTTGCAAGACCTTCAAATCCAGACTTGAAATGGGAAGAGAAAGCAGAGACGAACTTCGGAATCGACTTCAATATGGATCGTTTCTCAGCTACATTGGATTTGTACAAACAAACATCCAAAGACTTCATTATCAACCGTCAAGTAGATCCTACGGTATACGGTTTTAGCAGAAGATGGGAAAACGCTGGAGAACTTTCTTCTAAAGGAGTTGAACTTGCGTTAAACTACGATGTACTTCAAGGTGACAAACTAAGCTACAACACTGGAATTGTTTTGTCCAAAAATAAAGCTGTTCTAGAATCCTATGTGTCTGAGCAAGATCGATTTGGTAACTTAGGTGCTCCTGGTCAAAACGATACATATGTAATACGCGTTAAAGAAGGTGAGGAAATCGGACAGATCTGGGGACCAGTTTGGGATGGAACAATCACCAACGGATCACAAAACTTTATGGACATCAACGGTGATGGTAAACTAGTAACTAACCAAGGTTCTTGGAATGCTGAGGACGCTGACTTTGCCGTATTAGGTAAAGGTACTCCAGACTTCGAATTAGGTTGGTCTAACCAATTGAGCTTTGGCAAATGGGAAGTAAACGCGTTTTTCCGCGGAGCTTTCGGACACAGCTTAGTAAATACCTTCCGTGCTTTCTACGAGCCTAGAGTAGGATCTCAGAAATCATACAACTATGTAAACACTGAATTGGCTAACCCTGAAATCAAAAACGCTCAGTTTAGTTCATTGTACGTAGAGAAAGCTGATTTCTTCAAATTAGACAACTTGACCATCGCTCGTTCTTTGGACATGTCTAACAGCAAAATCTTCGATTCAATGCAATTATCGTTGAACGTACAAAACGCCTTTGTTTTGACCAACTATACCGGTACTGACCCAGAGCCAGCTCTATTTGACAGCAACGATGGAAACCCATTGGCTTCTGGTATTGAGCGTAGAAACAGCTACTACTCTTCTCGCCAATTCACCATTGGACTAAACATCAACTTTTAATCATAAATAAATCATGAAAAATATCTACAAAATATTCTTTGGTTTAGGACTAGTAGGACTTACTTATTCCTGTACAGATCTTGAGGAAGAACTAGTGGGAGACCTTCAATCAGACTTTACTATCGAAGGGATATCAACTGGAACCGCAGGTGGTAGTAGTGATGCATTACAAGGCGCATTTAGCGCAGTGAGAAATGCAGGAACCGCCAACCACGGGGGATACTTCTCAGTGCAATCAGTATCATCAGATGAAATGGCTGTTACCCAAAAAGGTGGTGACTGGTATGATGGTGGTATTTGGCTACAAATGCACAGACACACCTTCACTCCAAGCAATGGGCCTTTAAATGGAACTTGGGCTCAACAATACGAGCAAATTGCACAGGTAAATAACGTTATTGCCAATGGTGGTTTAGATGCTGGTCAATTAGCACAAGCCAGAGTTGTAAGAGCATATTTACACTGGAGATTGATGGACCTTTACGGAAGAATTCCAATAGTTACTGGACCATCAACTAAAACTGCACAACTTTCGAGAGCTGCAGCGTTCGAATGGATTGAAAGTGAATATCTTGCAGCACTTCCAAACCTTGGTGCTAATGACGTTAAATACAGAATCAACAAATATGCCGCTCACGGTCTATTGGCTAAACTGTATTTAAATGCTGAAGTGTATACAGGCACAGCTCGTTGGGCTGAAGCTGCCGAACATGCAGATTTAGTTATTGAAGAAGGGCCTTACAGACTATCTGATGATACTGTTAAAGTGCCAAATCTAGGCCGAAGACCTTCTGTATCTACTGATCCAGTAGAACTTTCAGGTTACGCAGCAGTATTCTCGCCATCTAACGAAAATAACCCTGAAATCATCTGGTCTATCGAATACGACCAAGCAACTGCTGGTGGTATGAACTTCAACCAAATGACTTTGCACTACGCTTCTCAGTACTCTTGGAATTTCCAAGACCAACCATGGAATGGTTATTCAGCTCTCGAAGAATTCTACAACTCATACGAGAATGGAGACAAGCGTAAAACGGCAAACTTCATAGTTGGTCCACAATTGGATTACGGTGGGAACGCTTTGGTGGATTTAGCCTCAGACAATGCTGATCCAGCGATCAACTACGTACCAAACATCAACGAGTTGGAGCCAAACGCTAACCGTATCGGTGGGGCTCGTTTGGGTAAATTCAGTTTCCAACAGTTTGGACGTCCAGACATGAACAATGATTATCCAATTGTTCGTTTAGGTGATATGTACTTAATCCGTGCTGAGGCTACTGCACGTGCAGCTGGAAACTGGGCTTTGGCTCTTCCTGACGTAAACACTATCCGTGCTCGTGCTGGAGTTGCTGCCATGACTTCTATCACTGCAGACCAATTCTTGGCTGAAAGAGGACGTGAGATGTTCCAAGAAGCTTCAAGAAGAACTGACTTGATCCGTTTTGGCAAGTGGGGTGCTTCATGGTGGGAAAAAACCAACTCTGATGCGTACAGAACAGTATTCCCTATCCCAGCTGAACAAATTCAGGTGAGTGGTGGTACTTTGACTCAGAACCCTGGTTATTAGTAGACCAAAAAATAAATTTAAAAGCCACCCTTTGGGGTGGCTTTTTTTATTTAACAAAATTGGGCAAACAAGTACTAGAGATACTTTGAGCAGGTGCTTGAATTTTGTTACATTCATACCGGAAAAAGAAACTGAAATTAGTCGATGTATTTCCTCATAAATTCACTGGTGAGACCATGCAAACGCACCTGGATATTTTCATTAATATCCCTAGGTCTTCTGTCTGGGTGCCAACAAAAGGAGACGCGCTTTACCCAAATGGACCCAAAGTCTTTGGGTATTGAGTTTGAGAATCAATTAAGCTATACTGAAGAGTTTAACCCATATACCTACCGCAATTTCTATAATGGTGCAGGGGTAGCTATGGGAGACATCAACAACGATGGGTTGATCGACCTGTATTTTACAGGCAATATGACCGAAAACAAACTGTACCTCAACAAAGGAGACTGGAAATTTGAGGACATCACTGAACGTGCTGGTGTTGCCTGTAGCGGTGTTTGGTCGGCAGGAGCAACTTGGGCGGATATAAATGGCGATGGATTATTAGACCTTTATGTGACCAAATCGGGCATGCCTGGTGGGCCAAATCGCTATAATGAGCTGTTTATTAACCAGGGGGATTTAACCTTTAAAGAATCATCTGCCGCCTATGGGCTAGATGTGGTGGGTTTATCGGTTCAAGCAGCATTTTTTGATTATGATGCAGATGGAGATTTGGATTGTTATTTGCTCAATAACTCGATTCGCTCAGTAGGGGCTTATGACCTTATTGAAGGGCAAAGAGAAAAAAGTCATCCCGATGGAAACCGACTTTTGGAAAACCGCGATGGTTTTTTTGTCAATGTGTCAGAAGAGGCAGGGATCTATTCCTCGGCTATCGGATTTGGTTTGGGGATCACTCTATCCGACTTTAACGGGGATCACCGACCTGATCTATTTATCTCTAACGATTTTTTTGAAAAGGATTACCTCTACCTCAACACAGGGCAAGGGGGATTCAACGAGGTGAGCGACCAATATTTCTCCGCTTTATCTATGGGCTCCATGGGGGCTGATGCCGCTGACCTAGACAATGACTTATTGCCTGATCTGATGGTGACAGAAATGTTGCCTGAGACCTTAGAGCGCCAGAAAACGAAACAGACCTATGAATCCTGGGACAAATTTAGTTTAGCAGGAAGTAAGGGTTACCACAAACAATACCCCAGAAATGCTTTGCAGCGAAATTTGGGCGAGCATGGATTTGCCGAAATAAGCAGAATGACTGGATTGTCAGCCACCGAATGGAGTTGGGCTGCGTTGTTGTTTGACATGGACAACGATGGACTGCGCGATGTATATGTCAGTAATGGGATTTATAAAGACCTGCTCGATCGCGATTATTTAGCCTATATGGCCAACGAGGAAAAGGTCCGCCAAATGATCCAAGAAGATGATGAGGTGATTACCAAACTGATTGACCTAATGCCTTCAAAAGCTGTCCCCAATGCGGTGTACCGCAATAAGGGTGGATGGGATTTTGAGGATATACGAGAGACTTGGGGTATGCAAACACCCTCATTCAGCAATGGAAGCGCCTACGGGGATTTGGACAATGATGGTGATTTAGACTTGGTGGTCAACAATGTAAACATGCCTCCCTTTATCTATAAAAACAATACAGATCAGCAGGCCAATGCCCTACAATTAAGCTTTACAGCGCTAGGAAAAAACACGTTTGGGGTGGGCGCCAAGGCTATCGTATATTATGGAGGAAACAAATCTATGGGGGAGCAGTTCCCCTCCAGAGGATTTATGAGTGCCAGTCCAAACCGACTGCACTTTGGATTAGGAGCCATAAAAAAAGTGGATAGTATTGAAGTGATATGGCCGAACAGAACGAAAAGTGTGCTGAAAGATATTGCCGCCAATCAATTGTTGCATATTGATCAGCATCAAGTACCCACACAAGCAATCCCTGAATCAGAGGCTCTTCAAGTGCTTCAGGATGAAACTTTTCCGGAAGTGGCCCATGAAGAAGGTCCATACATTGATTTTAACTTTGAACAGCTGCTTCCGGAGATGGTGAGTCACCAAGGACCTGCATTAGCCGTAGGAGACGTCAACGGAGATGGATACGACGACGTGTATTTGGGGGGTGGTAAAAAACAAAGCGGACAACTTGTTTTGAGTAAACCTGATGGGACCTACACGGTGCGTACTGACCCATTTGCCGCAGCAAAAAATGCGGAGGAAGTAGTAGCGCTATTTGTAGACACGGATCGAGACGGGGATTTAGATCTGTATGTGGGGACAGGCGGAAAAGCATTTTCAAAATTTGACAGTGCGTTAAAAGATCTGTTTTACCTCAACGATGGTCGGGGAAATTTCAAGCCATTTGCCTTTGCGATTGAAGAAGCCCCCTTGTTAAACACAGGTGTGGTGATCAGCTTTGATGCCGATGCGGACAACGATCCTGACTTGTGGATTGCGGGTAGATACGATACAGAAACTTATGGATTACCCAGCTCAGGATATCTGTTGATCAACGATGGGCTAGGTAGATATAGCCTCTCATCGAGTGAAGCGTTTAAAGATATGGGTATGGTTCGGAGCGCCGTAGTGACCGATCTAAATGCAGATAGCTGGCCTGATATCATTGCTTCTGGAGACTGGATGAACATAGAGATTTACCTCAATAGAGCCGGGGAATTTGAACGCGCCACAGAACAGTTCGGCTTCGAAAACACTCGAGGTATGTGGGGGGCGTTACACCTGGCCGACCTCAATGGTGATGGGATTAAGGACCTCATCGCAGGAAATGTAGGCACCAACAGTTTTTATCAGGTAGGTATGGGTATGTGGGTGGCAGATTTTGATCAAAACGGCCGTCAAGATCAGCTGTTTACTTACCAAATAAATGGGGAAGATTATCCCATACACGACAAAGATGAACTCAGCCAACAACTCCCCTACCTCAAAAAAAATAGATTGCTCTACGCGGATTACAGCACGGCTTCCATAGAAAAGCTGCTAGGTGAATCAGCGCTTGAAGGCTCCACCAATTATCGACTCAACCAAATCGCTACTTCTGCTTGGTTATTTGACGGAGATAAGTTTACGGCCACTTCACTTCCCGGCGAGCTTCAATATGCTCATATACATGCCATTACAGAGTCTGATCAAAACAAAGATGGGATGGATGATTTGCTATTTGGCGGAAATCAATCACGGGTTAAACCAAGGTTTGGCGCCTCTGATGCTTCGAGTGGTTGGGCTATTCCCGGAGGAAAACAGGGTTATTTAATCCATCAAAGGCCGGAACCTCTGGGTGTAAAAGGCGACATTCGCGCCATCTCACCAATTAAAACTAAAGCGGGAAACCGCACCATATTTGGCATTAACAACCAAAAAATACGTATTCTTCCATGAAAAAACACCACTCAATATGGGGATTAATGGGCCTTTGTGCTATGCTATTATTGGGCAGCTGTCGTTCTGATTACACGCAAATGGTCGAATCTGAAGCAAAAAACCCTACACCCACCG
>Ga0233450_10006309_pt1 | contig 10059 bp, 6 predicted proteins | sample 011ome_30_FD_189956 | JGI IMG/M metagenome (GOLD analysis project Ga0233450, IMG submission 189956) | Coastal salt marsh microbial communities from the Groves Creek Marsh, Skidaway Island, Georgia - 011501CT (spades assembly) | ecosystem: Environmental > Aquatic > Marine > Intertidal zone > Salt... | reverse complement strand
CAAACTGGCTGTATCGGAAATTCGCCCTCCTTCAAAAAAAGGAACCGTCTTGAAGCAGCAGTTGATTGATTGCGTTCGATGGCTGTTACCGGGCAACTGCGTGCTCTGCCAACAACCTCACGCTAGAGCGAAACCCATTTGCACAACTTGCCAAGCTGGCTTCAGTCTCAACGATGTGCCCTGCAAATACTGTGCACTGCCCCTGAAAGACAGATTCGAATCTGCGAGGGTGCTAGCGCGCCCTCGCTTTACTCACCTCGGTTCGTTATCACCGCAAGAAAATGATTCTCTGAACACTGCGGCCGTCACCGGCGAACGGTCGTTGGCCGCAATGACAAAGCCACTACTATCCTGCCGAGCCTGCTCACTCCATCCCCCTGACTTTGACAGCACGTCTGCTCCCTTTCTGATGCGGACTGGCATCCGCTCTCTGATCCATTTGTGGAAATTTCAGAACCGGCCGCAGCTCACTCGCTTGCTAGCTCAGTTGTTTATCGATGCCATGGCGAATCACGGCGCCCAAGAGCTTGCGGCGAGTGTCATACATCCTCCCGGTAACGCCCCCTTGTTATTGGTGCCCATTCCGACACAGCGGCAACGCCAGATTCGCCGAGGGTTCGACCATACATGGCTGTTGGCGCAAGCCCTCCACTCACTCTGGTGCGGCGACTCAACCGTCTGTTCCGCTTTGCGCAATCAGCAACCGCGTGCGGCACAGCATCGAATGAATCGAAGCGACCGCTTGGCACATTCAGAGGCGCGCTTTTCAGCTCGATCTACCGTCAGCAACCGCCGAGTCGTGCTGGTTGATGACGTGATGACGACCGGGGCGACAGCGCGCGCGGCGGCGACCGTTTGCCGCGGTGCTGGCGCCCAAACCGTGCAAGTCTGGTGCTTGGCGCGCACCCCCGACACACCCACCGCGAGGTAAGATAACGTTTCGTCATCACAGGGTGTCTCATGACTCATCCCTACGAGCACCTGACTCCAGATTGCGTCGTGAGCTGCGTCGAAGCCATCGGCCTGCAAAGCGACCTGCGGCTACTCGCACTGAACAGCTATGAAAACCGGGTTTATCAGGTAGGCCTAGAAGAAGCTGACCCTGTCATCGTGAAGTTCTATCGGCCAGAGCGGTGGACCCGCGAGCAGATTCTGGAAGAGCACGCCTTCGCCCAAGAGCTGGTTGATAACGGTCTTTCTGTTGTGGCACCAACGCCGATTGAGGGCGCCACACTCAACGAGGCAGAGGGTTTTCTGATTGCTGCTTTTCCGCGCCGTGGCGGACATGCACCGGAGCTCGATAACTTTGATCATCTGTTGGGGCTCGGACGCACATTGGGCCGGCTGCATGGCGTTGGGCAAGCCGCGCCCTTTAAGCACCGCATTCACTTCACCCTGCAACGCTGGTTGATCGAGCCGCTCGACTACCTCGAGCACCAGTGGGTGCCCAACGAGCTCCGGCCGGCTTGGGGCACACTTGGCAAAGATTTGATCGATCGGGCAACCCGGCTGATGACTGATTACAACCCTCGAGAGGGTATTCGTCTGCACGGTGACTGCCATGTTGGCAATATCTTGTGGCGCGACGACACGCCGCACTTTGTCGATCTCGACGACTGTATGACCGGACCCGCGATTCAGGATTTATGGATGTTTTTGTCTGGCGACCGGGCTCAAAGGGAACTACAACTCGCCGAACTGATCGCTGGCTACGAAGAATTCCATGACTTTGACCCCAAGCAGATCAAGTGGATTGAGGCACTGCGCACTGCGCGTATGGTCTATTACAGCGCCTGGCTCGCCAGACGCTGGAATGACCCGGCTTTCCCAGCAGCCTTTCCGTGGTTTGGTCAAGAGCGATACTGGGCAGACCAAATTTTGGCACTGAGGGAACAGCTTTCACTCCTTGAGGAACCACCTCTTCGCTTGCTGTAGCGGCGCTGCGGCCCAGCCACCGGCGACTATCGGCCTCTTCGAGCAGCTGGATAGATCAGTGTCCAGAGCCAGAACCAGAAGCGGTTTTCTCCCAGCACATAGCGATCCAGCTCTTTGAACTGCCGCGCTGTTTCGTCGGGGTCGGCGTAGAGGTGGGCACGGGTATAGCGCGGGGTGTCAGGGTCAAGGGTCTTCACCACTTTGGCCGGATTGCCCGCCACGACAACATTGTCCGGTACGTCACTGGTCACAACGGATCGGGCTGCGACCACGCTGTTATCCCCAATACTCACGCCTTTCAATACCGTGGCATGATCACCTACCCAGACGTTGTCACCGAGCACTATGGGCGTGGGGTCAGCCGCACGGTTGACGCGATCATACAACCCGTGCCAATCCGAATCGGTAATGTAGGCGCCATTGGCCAGCATGCATCCGTCGCCCAAAACGATCTCGTCGCTGGCGCTGATCCGCGAACCGGGACTCATTAAGCAGGCGTTTCCCAGCGTGATCCGCCCCTGCCCCGCCTCGCGTCCCCACACACCAATTTGAACTCGCTGACTGGCAGTGTTGATGGCGGTGAAAGAATGGCCGATTGAGATATTCGGCCCTGAGATATCGACATACCAAGGCGACATGATGGTGGCATGAGCACCAAGATGGACGCACCGAGGCCGCACAAACCAATCGATCCAGCGAGCGCGGAAGGCAAGATAGGTTTGTTTCACCCAGTAGGGGCGGAGGTCTTCGCGCATGGGTTTGGCTTCGAGGGGATCCATTCAGATTGCGCGGTATCATGGCAAGGTGATTGACACTCCGCAAACTGGGCCTATGCAGGCCACTCCATCGGTGCTGACCACAGATCAGTGCGGGCCCCACCCTGATCTTGAAAAGATCGTTTTGCACCATGTACGCCACCCTTGGCGAAAACCCTGCCCAAACCATACGCGTGTCGCCTTCGAGCAATTACTGCAGCGACTTGAGGCGATACCGCGGCCACTGATACTGGACTCATTCTGTGGCACCGGCATGAGCACGGCGCTCATTGCCGAGAGACATCCTGAGGCCTGGGTAGTTGGCATCGATCAATCCGCTCATCGACTCGCTAAGCACCAATCTTCAGAGGCTGACAATTACCTGCTGCTGCAAGCTGAAGCCGAGCCATTTTGGCAATGCCTCACAGAGGCCGGCATCTCGCTGCAAGGCCACCGGCTGCTCTACCCCAACCCCTGGCCCAAAGCGGCTCAATTCAAAAGACGCGTCCATGGCCATGGCGCTTTTCCCATACTCGCGAAATTAGGTGGGGATATAGAACTGCGCACGAACTGGGAGATTTATGCCCGGGAATTCTCACAGGCTACCCGCTTGATTGGACTGTCAGGGAGTCTCGAGACAGTCATACCCGAGTCACCCATGACCCTGTTCGAGCGGAAATACCAGCAGCGGGGTCAGACTTTGTGGCGTTTTAGCGGTAAATGCGCCAACTAGCGAAGCACCCGCTAAAACGCTAACCTTCGCCTCCCTGCAATGAAACCCCTCGGGGTACGGAGCAGTTCGATGACAGCCACGCAACGCGACGGCATCAAGCAAATGCAAAACGGTGACCCCATTTGGGATCGTATCCGCAGGGAAACGCGCGAAGCGGCGGCGGCTGAGCCGATTTTGGCCAGCTTCCTGCACGCCACCATCCTCAATCATGAAGAGCTCGAGTGCTCGCTGAGCTTTCATCTGGCCAACCTGCTCGATAACCCCTCTGCACCCGCCATGATGCTGCGCGAACTCATCCTCGAGGCGCTGCGCGATGACAGCGATATTAGAGGCGCGATTCGGGACGACTTGAACGCGATTCTCGATCGAGATTCCGCCTGCCATGAGCTGTACATTCCGTTTCTGTACTTCAAAGGCTTTCAGGCGCTGCAGATCCACCGCATCGGGCACTGGCTGTGGGCACATAACCGACAGCCACTGGCGCTGTTCCTCCAGAGCCAGATGTCGCGGCAATTCGGTATCGATATTCACCCCGCAGCGCGGTTTGGGCACGGCATCATGTTGGACCACGCCACTGGCTTGGTCGTCGGTGAAACCGCTGTGGTCGGTAACCGCGTGTCCATTTTGCAGTCCGTCACGCTGGGTGGCACCGGTAAAGAAGACGGGGACCGCCATCCAAAAATTGGCGATGGTGTGTTGATCAGTGCCGGCGCCAAAATTCTCGGCAACATTCATGTTGGCGAGGGAGCGAAGGTCGGAGCGGGTTCGGTTGTCTTACAGGATGTGCCAGCACATACGACTGTGGCAGGTGTCCCTGCGAAAGTGGTTGGCAAGCCCACCACCAACTCTCCGGCACTCGATATGGATCACGCCATTCCCGAATCTCAGTGGTAAGCGGGCGAGAGCTCCACGACTGCATCCACCATAGCCGCCACATGCTCCGGATCGATTCCGGGTGTGACGCCATGGCCGAGATTAAAGACGTGACCGTTGCCCTCACCAAATGAGCTCAGAATCTGGCTGACCTCAGAGCGAATGCGCTCAGGTGATGCATTGAGTAAGGTCGGATCCATATTGCCCTGCAAGCAAACCCTGTCGCCCACGCGTGCGCGCGCTTCGCCGATATCCGTGGTCCAGTCGAGGCCAACCGCATCGGCGCCACAATCTGCTATCGCTTCTAGCCACTGTCCTCCGCCCTTGGTAAAGACAATGACCGGCACCCGTCGGCCCTCGGCTTCCCGAGGTAATTGCTCAATGATCTCCGCCATGTACCGGAGTGAAAATTCTCGATAGGCATCGTGGCTCAGTGAGCCGCCCCAGGTATCGAAAATCTGCAGGGCTTGGGCACCGTTGCGAACCTGTTCACTGAGGTAAACCGCGACCGACTTGGCCAGCTTGGAAAGCAGTTGGTGCATCACCTCAGGCTCGTTAAATGCCAACGACTTCACCTTGGCGAAATCTTTGCTGGATCCGCCCTCAACCATGTAAGTGGCCAGTGTCCAGGGGCTCCCGGCAAAACCAATGAGGGGGATACTGCCTTTGAGCTCCTTACGAATCAGCGCCACCGCGTCCATCACGTAACCGAGCTCATTCGCAGCGCGATCTGGATCCAGCGCTGCTATTTCGGCGGCTGAGGAGATCGGGCGCTCAAATCGCGGCCCCTCACCCTCCGAGAAGTAGAGCCCTAACCCCAGCGCATCGGGCACGGTCAGGATGTCAGAAAACAAAATGGCGGCATCCATCGCATAACGCCTGAGAGGTTGCAGCGTGACTTCACAGGCGAGCTCGGGATTAGTGCACAAGCCCATGAAGCTCCCCGCCACTTCGCGGGTCGCACGGTACTCAGGCAGATACCGGCCTGCCTGGCGCATCATCCACAGTGGCGTGCGGTCTACGGGTTCGCGCATCAGTGCGCGTAGGAACCGGTCGTTTTCAAGACTGGCCATGCTATCGACTCTCTTTTGGTTATGTCTTTTGTTCTATCTTTATTTTGATGATGTTGCTGTTGTAATTCCGGGCCACTAACCGCGGCCATTCCCCAATGCCCGAGGTTCTTATCGCAGCTTAGTGTAACCCCCGCTACCAGTTAGGCACGAGCCCGCATACTAGACGCCCAAATAATCCAATATGCCCTCTGCGGCCTGACGTCCTTCCCAGATCGCGGTCACCACCAAATCCGACCCTCGCACCATATCACCCCCGGCGAAGATCTTGGGATTGGCTGTCTGGAACTTGAAAGTCTGATGTTCGGGTGCAATCACGCCGTCCCAGTCATTACAGGTCACGCCGACATCCGAGAACCAGTCTGCCGGATTCGGTTGAAAGCCAAAGGCCATGATGATCGCATCGGCTTCAATCACAACTTCACTACCTGCGACCGTCTCCGGGCGCCGACGGCCATCCGGGCCAGGCTCTCCCAGCCGGGTTTCTACGACTTTGACGCCGATCGCCTCACCAAAATAATCCATGACCTCAATCGGCTGGCGATTGAATAAGAACTGCACGCCTTCTTCTTTGGCATTCGCCACCTCGCGCCGCGAGCCGGGCATGTTCTCTTCGTCACGTCGGTAAACGCAATACACCCGGTCAGCCTGCTGACGCACGGCCGTTCGCACGCAGTCCATCGCGGTATCGCCACCGCCCAGCACCACAACCGTTTTTTCCTTGAGATCGATGTACTCCTCCGGTTCGCGGGGGTAATTCATCTTTTCATTGACGTTTGCAACCAGATAATCGAGCGCCTTGTAGACGCCGGGCAGGTCTTCGCCGGGAAAGCCCCCCTCCATGGCCTTATAAGTGCCCATGCCGAGGAAGACGGCGTCATAATCGGATAACAGCCCATCAATCGTGATGTCTTTGCCGATTTCGGTATTGAGTTTGAACTCAATGCCCATACCCTCAAACACTTCCCGGCGACGCTCCATCACCTGCTTCTCAAGCTTGAACTGCGGTATGCCGAAGGTCAGCAACCCGCCAATCTCGGGATAGCGATCAAATACCACCGCTTTCACGCCATTGCGCGTCAGAATATCGGCACACCCCAAGCCAGCAGGCCCGGCGCCAATAATCGCTACCTTCTTGTCAGTCGGGATCACATCGGACAAGTCCGGTCGCCAACCCATCGCCAATGCTGTGTCGGTGATGTACTTCTCCGAATTGCCAATGGTGACAGCACCGAAGCCATCGTTGAGCGTGCAAGCGCCCTCGCAGAGCCGGTCCTGCGGGCAAACGCGTCCACAAACCTCGGGCAAGGTGTTGGTTTGATGGCTGAGTTCAGCGGCCTCAAATAAATTGCCCTCGGCCAGCAACTTCAACCAGTTGGGAATAAAGTTGTGTACCGGGCACTTCCATTCACAATAAGGGTTGCCACATTCGAGGCAACGATGAGACTGCTCCGCCGCCTGAACCTGCGTGAAGGGATCATAGATCTCGACGAACGCCTCAGTGCGCGTGTCCATATGCTTCTTGTCAGGATCCTTACGATCAATATCGAGGAACTGAAACGGGTTGGCCAGGCGAGTACTCATGTGTGGTGCCTCAGTCCGTATCCCGCAGTCGCGAGAGCAATTGATTGATATCCGCAGCCTTGGGCTTCACCAGCCAGAATTTGCCAACGTAGTCTTCAAAGTTATCGAGGAGGTGAGCACCCCACGCCGACCCGGTCTCGCTGACAAATTCGCGAATGTTATCGCGCAAAAAATGACGATGCGCCTCCATGGACTCCGCAGCGACGCGATGAATTTCGACCAACTCGCTGTTGTACCGATCGATAAAAGCACGGTCTTCATCCAACACAAAGGCGAGGCCACCGGTCATACCAGCGCCGAAGTTGACGCCCGTGGCACCCAATACGGTAACGAGGCCACCGGTCATGTATTCACAACAGTGATCGCCTGCCCCTTCAATCACAGCATGAGCACCTGAATTGCGCACCGCAAATCGCTCGCCTGCAACGCCTGCTGCGAAAAGCCTGCCACCGGTGGCACCGTAGAGGCAGGTATTACCAATAATGCTGGTGACGCGGCTTTCAAATCGGCTGCCCTTTGGTGGTGAGATCACCAATTTTCCGCCAGCCATACCCTTGCCGACGTAATCGTTGCAGTCGCCCTCGAGGTACATATGCAGGCCGCCGGCATTCCAGACACCGAAGCTCTGTCCTGCCGTACCGGTCAGATTCACTGTCAGCGGATGAGGCTCCATGCCCGTATTACCGTGGCGCTTGGCAATCTCTCCAGACAAGCGGGCGCCAATTGAACGGTCACAGTTGGTGATGGTGTAAGCAAAGCTGCCGCCACTCGCAGATTCGATGGCCGGCAACATATCAGCGACCATCTGATTGGCTTTTTCTGCCGTGTCAAACGGGTCGTTGCTCTCCACCTGGCAGAACTGGGGTTGGTCGGTCGCTTCTTCATCGACCCACAAAATCGGCGTCAGATCGAGACTCTGTTGCTTAGCGGTCTCGCCTGGCAAACACGCCAACAAATCGACACGGCCAATCAGCTCCTCCAGCGAGCGCACGCCGAGCTTGGCCAGCCACTCCCGGGTTTCAGTCGCCACAAAAGTAAAGAAATTGACGACCCGCTCCACGTCACCCACAAAATGAGTTTGACGCAACTGAGCGTTCTGAGTGGCAACCCCGGTCGCGCAGTTGTTGAGATGACAGATTCGGAGGTACTTGCACCCCATGGCCACCATAGGCGCCGTGCCAAAACCAAAACTCTCCGCACCTAGAATGGCGGCTTTCACCACATCGAGGCCGGTCTTCATGCCACCATCTGCCTGCAGCCGCACCTTGCCGCGCAAGCGATTGCCGCGCAGGGTTTGCTGTACCTCGGCAATACCCAGCTCCCAGGGAGAACCGGCATATCGGATAGAGGTGAGCGGGCTCGCCGCCGTACCGCCGTCGTAACCCGAGATGGTAATCAGGTCCGCATAGGCCTTTGTCACACCTGCCGCAATGGTCCCAACGCCCGGCTCAGAGACCAGCTTTACCGACACCAGCGCATCAGGATTCACCTGCTTGAGATCGAAAATGAGCTGCGCCAGATCCTCGATCGAGTAAATGTCGTGGTGAGGTGGCGGCGAAATCAAGGTCACGCCCGGCACCGAATAGCGCAGGCGCGCGATCAAGTCGTTGACCTTGCCGCCCGGCAACTGCCCGCCTTCGCCCGGCTTAGCGCCCTGAGCCACCTTGATCTGCAACACTTCGGCGTTCACCAAGTAGTGCGGCGTCACACCGAAGCGGCCCGACGCGATCTGTTTGATTTTGGACACCCGGTCGGTACCAAACCGGTCTGGATCTTCGCCACCTTCGCCGCTGTTGGAGCGCGCACCGATCTGATTCATCCCCATGGCTAGCGCCTCATGGGCTTCTGGCGACAGCGCCCCCAAAGACATGCCGGCCGAATCAAAGCGGCGCAGGATATTGTCGATCGGCTCCACCTCGTCGAGGGGCACCGGCTTGTCAGCCAGCTTGAGCGTTAGCAGATCGCGCAGCGCCGCAACAGGCCGCTGGTTACAATGGCTCGCGTAGCGCTGGTAGTCGGCGTAATCCCCGCTCACCACCGCCGACTGCAAGCTCATGACCACGTCGGGGTTGTAGGCGTGGTACTCACCGCCATGTACGTACTTCAATAAGCCGCCCTGATCGAGGGTTTTTCGACGCGAGCGCGCCCGGCTCGCCACCTGCCACTGATCTTTTTCCAACTGATCCAGCGTCACGCCGCCGATGCGCGAGGTGACACCCGTGAACGCGACGTCGACCAGCTCACTGTCAAGCCCCACCGCCTCGAACAGCTGGGCACCGCGATAAGAGTTCACCGCAGAGATGCCCATCTTGGACATGATCTTCAGCAGGCCTTTATTGATACCCTTACGGAAATTTTTCTGACACAACTGCGGATCACCGAGGAGCTCGCCTCGGGTCAGCAAATTCTCGATCACGCTGTAAGCGAGATAGGGATAGACAGCAGTCGCACCAAAGCCCAGCAAACAGGCAACATGATGAGAGTCGCGTGCTGTGCCGGACTCCACCACCAAATTACACTCTGAGCGCAAGCCCACCCGAATCAAGTGGTGGTGCACCGCACCGGTCACCAGCAAACTGTGCAGCGGCACGCGCTCATCGCCAATATTGCGATCGGACAGTATCAGAATGTTGCGCTTGTCCCGCACCGCGGCCTCAGCGCTCGAACAAACAGCCTCCAGAGCCTGACGCAGATTTGCCTCGGCAGGATCATAGGTTGCGTCCACCACGACACTGCGAAACCCTTCTTCCTCTAGGGCCGCAATATTCTGAAATTTAGATTGAGACAGTACTGGTGAGGTCAGGCTGATCCGCCTCGCGTGCTCAGCAGACTCCTCAAAAATATTTCGCTCGGGGCCCAGATCCACCTCGAGCGACATGACGATGGATTCGCGCAACGGGTCGATAGGTGGGTTGGTCACTTGCGCAAATTTTTGCCGGAAATAATCGTAGAGCGATCGTTCCTGCCGCGACAGCACCGCCATGGGAGTGTCGTCACCCATTGAGCCCACCGCCTCATTGCCGGACTCTGCCAGAGGGCGCAGCACTTGATCCCGCTCTTCAAAGCTCACCTGAAACATCTTCTGGTAAACGTCGAGTTCAGCTCCGGC
>Ga0233450_10006265_pt1 | contig 10107 bp, 7 predicted proteins | sample 011ome_30_FD_189956 | JGI IMG/M metagenome (GOLD analysis project Ga0233450, IMG submission 189956) | Coastal salt marsh microbial communities from the Groves Creek Marsh, Skidaway Island, Georgia - 011501CT (spades assembly) | ecosystem: Environmental > Aquatic > Marine > Intertidal zone > Salt... | reverse complement strand
CCTTTACTCTCGGCAGGATCGCCAATTTGCTCACAGACAGCAACTGAGACGCCATGGCGGACTAGCTTTGCCAGATAGTTGTCGACGGCGTGATAGGGCACGCCGCACATGGGTATGGGTTTGCCGTCAGAACTGCCCCTGGCGGTCAGGGTGATGTCGAGCAATTCTGCGGCGCGTTTTGCATCGTCGAAGAAAAGCTCATAGAAGTCGCCCATGCGGTAAAACAACAGCTCCTGCGGGTGCTCCGCCTTGATGCGCAGGAATTGCTGCATCATAGGCGTTTGGGTCGAAGCAGGACTCTTCTGGGATTGCGGCGATGATAGGGTCGACAAGTTGAATATCCTTTCGTGCGAGCCTTGGCCCGAGCATTCGCCGAGTGCGAGCGATGCAGACCTTGGATTCTACGGAAGAACTGAGCGCACGGCAAAGGTGGTCAGTAAAATTGGTAAAAGCGCAAAAAATAGTGGAATACTGGTTTTATATACAGTATAAAGACAGGGTGTGGTGTAAGTCGGCTGACCGACAGCTTTAAGCCAAAAGACAGCTTTAAGCCAAAAGACAGCTTTAAGCCAAAAGACAGCTTTAAGCCAAAAGAGAAGGATAACTGAAGTTTTGCGCGGCGTCTGAGATATTTTAAACTGTCCGCCATCAGGCTAACGCCTAGGTTGAAGCGAACGAGGTCTGCGTAAGTCATTAGCTTAAGTCATTAGCTTAAGTCATTAGCTTAAGTCATTAGCGCAAGTCATCAGTTAAGCCAACAAGCTAAGCCAACAAGCTAAGCCAACAAGCTAAGCTGTACATTGAGTGATTGAAGAAACGACCGAATCAACCGTTGAAATCCCAACGAATATTCAAGACAGATCGAACGAGGAACGAGTATGGCAGTCACCGATTCAAATAAAGAAAAAGCCCTGAGTGCCGCCCTCTCCCAAATTGAACGTCAATTTGGTAAGGGCACGATGATGCGCATGGGCGACTCGCCGCGAGAGAAAATCCCAGCGATATCTACAGGCTCGCTAGGTCTTGACATAGCGCTTGGTATCGGGGGTTTGCCTCGAGGGCGTATCATCGAGATCTATGGACCTGAGTCTTCGGGTAAAACGACGCTGACCCTTCAAGTGATTGCCGAAGCCCAACGCGCTGGTGGCACCTGTGCTTTTATCGATGCCGAACACGCGCTTGATCCCGAGTATGCAGAGAATCTGGGCGTTAACATTGATGACCTGCTCGTGTCTCAGCCAGACACAGGGGAACAGGCACTGGAGGTTTGCGACATGATCGTGCGGTCCGGCGCAGTGGATGTGGTGATCATCGACTCAGTTGCAGCGCTCACACCGAAAGCCGAAATTGAAGGCGACATGGGCGATCATCACGTGGGCTTACAGGCGCGCCTCATGAGCCAGGCGTTGCGAAAAATGGCTGGTAACATCAAAAACTCTAATACATTAGTTATCTTCATCAATCAAATTCGAATGAAGATTGGCGTCATGTTCGGTAGTCCGGAAACCACCACCGGCGGTAACGCCCTCAAGTTTTATTCCTCGGTTCGACTCGACATTCGCCGTATAGGGGCAATCAAGGAAGGCGACGAAATTATCGGTAATGAGACTCGGGTTAAGGTCATCAAGAACAAGGTGGCGCCGCCTTTCAAGCAGGCAGAGTTTCAGATTCTGTACGGTAAAGGTATTTACCGAATGGGCGAAGTGATTGACTTGGGTGTACAGGTAGGGCTGGTGGACAAGGCGGGTGCCTGGTACAGCTATAACGGCGAAAGAATTGGCCAGGGTAAGAAAAATTCGGCTGATTATCTCCATGCGAATCAACACCTCGCAGATGAGATTGAGAGTTTAGTTCGAGAAAAGTTACTAAAATCAGGCGAAGCACCAGCAAAAGCCAGCGCTGCGATCATGGATGATCTTGACGACAATGTGACACCGATCAGCGGTGGCTGATTCTGAAGTAACTGCAGTGGACGTTCGCCGTGCCGCAATGGATCTGTTGGCGCGGCGCGAGCACTCCCGACAAGAGCTTCAACGCAAGCTCGCTCGGCGTTTCGCAGTGGACGCTGAGGTGATTTTTAGCGTCATCAATCAATTGACGCAGGAAGGACTGCAAAGCGATCAGAGGCTGGCGGAAGCCTTGTTGCGTTACCGCTCAAATCGAGGTCAGGGTCCGCTCAAAATCAAGGCGGAGATGCGTGAAAAGTGCATTGAAAGTGACTTGATTGAGCAGATATTCGATGAAGCAAATATCGACTGGTTCGATCTTGCACTGCGAGTGCTCGAAAAGCGCTATGGCGACGGGTCTGCAGTGGATGCATCGGAGCGGGCAAAACGTACCCGATTCCTGCAGCAGCGGGGTTTTTCTTTTGATCACATTCAAACGGTCATGGGCTGATCTCCCGGTAGAAATAGTACAGGTAAAAGGTGTCAGCCAGCCCGATTGGATTGCTCAATCGCAAAGCAGTGCTTGACAGTAGCACAAGAGCGCAAGCCTCAGCGAAATAGAGACGTTGAAGGTGGTCGGCTCTGTGTCTAAGATAGAGATTCGTGAACTCATCCAGGTGGGAAAATTCCGTTGGAGGCGAGCGCATGGACCTTGAGCTACTGTTCGAAGAAAGCTACGAGCGCCTGGTCGGGCACGGCATCGGTATCACAGAACGAGGACAACTGTTCTTTCGGCGCTTTTACGAGATCTTTTCAGCTTCTTCCGATGAAATCGCCCTGAAATTTGCTAATACAGATATCGACCAGCAAATCAGGATGCTACAAAAGGGTATGTTCCATCTAATCAGTTTCTATCTCGTAAAAAACGATAATGACTATCTTAAAGAGATAGCGCGCAAGCACGATCATCATCATCTTGATATCAGGCCTGAGCTTTATGATCTTTGGCTAGATGCGCTGTTGCAGACTGTCGCCGAGATGGACTCGCTATTTCGGCCTGAGACAGCGCTGGCTTGGAAAATCGTTATGATGCCAGGTCTGCTTTATCTCAAGTTTCACCATTCATTGCCTACTTCACCGTCAAGAAGCGCTTCTTAGGCATCAAACTCATCACTTTCAATAACCTCAACTACTTCAACGACTCCCAAGCAGTCCTAGTCTCTGGTCGCGTTTCCCTCTGACCCAGATCAAGGGCATTACTCCGCTAAGTCTCTAGACTCATTGCAGTTCGTGCCTGCTCGCCGTGCTTGATACAGGGGCGGCTCGGCCATTTTGTATCCTTTTAACGGAGTGGTGTGCATGGAAAATGACAAACTAGAAAAACTGTGGCGAGAGTTGAAGACCGAACGGGACGAGTTGCGACTGCAGATGCATTTGGCAAAGGCTGAGTTGCGTGATGAATGGGAGGATCTGGAGGAAGAATACGCCCAGGCTCAGCAAAAATTTGATCGGTTTAAGAAAGAAACCGGTGAGTTAGCCGGTGAAGCGAAACAGGCGATGGGCATAGTAGTTGATGAGATAGGTGCAGCCTACAAGCGGGTCAGACAACGCCTCAAGCAGCAGTAGAATAGCCAGTGGCAATAGCGTTTCCCGATCTGAAACTTGACGCAAAAGACTGTCGCTGGATCTGCGATTCGACGCGCCTGGGGTTTGAGACTACCGTTGAATTACATGCAGAGCATCGTATTCTTGGGCAACCGGATGCTGTTGAAGCCTTGCGCTTTGGGCTGGATAGCCGGGTTCATGGTAACAACGTTTTCGTTCGAGGTTTGTCCGGATTCGGCCGTATCGAACTGATTCATGAGATGATCGAGGAGACTGCACGAGGCGCGATCAAGGTTCTCGATCATTGCTATGTGCATAACTTTGAGCAGCCAGATCAACCTAAACTGCTAAATTTGCCGACGGGTATGGGTCGGCCCTTCAAGGACACCATGGATGAGTTTGCAACCTTCGTCGAGGTCGAACTGCCGGCGTATCTGAATTCTGAGCTGGTTAAATCCAAACAAAAACACTTGGTTTCTATCACACAGGAAGAAATTCAGCGTATTGGTAGCCCTTTTGATAAGGAGCTGCACGAGTCCGGCCTCGCCATGGTGCCTATGACGGTGGGACAAAATATGCTCCCGGTGATACTGCCGGTTATCGACAAAAAACCGGTGCCCTATGATGAGCTGGAGCAGATGCGCCGGGATGGTCGACTCACCGATGCCGAAATCCATGCGCTCTCAAAGAAGGTAGCCGAGTTTGAGTTGAAATTCGCTGAGCTGGGCCAAAGTATCGGCGAGGTACAGCTGCGCCACCAGCAGGCACTCGAGAACCTGATCATCGAGGAGGCTCGGCAATTTGTCGGCGCACGAGTGGCCGCTATAACGCGAACTTTCAACATTGCCGGGGTGTTGGAGTTTCTTGACCAGATTGTTACAGATCTGGTTGCGCACCGTCTTAAGGAGCCCAGTGAAGATGCGGGTTTCTCTCGGCTATACCGCGTCAATCTGGTCACTGCGCATGCCCCTGACGCCAAATTTCCTGTAATTAGTCTGACCAATCCGACCTTGACCAATCTGGTTGGCAAGATCGATCGAGAAGTCAGCGCAAATACGCTGATGATGCGATCGGATCACTTGATGATTAAACCCGGCGCGCTGCTTGAGGCTGACGGTGGTTATTTGATCATCGAAGCTCAGGAAATCCTGGCAGAGCCTGGTGCTTGGGCGACATTGTTGAGAACACTAAAAACCGGCCTGCTGGAAGTCTATAACCCCGACCCGTTTGGTCTCTGGGGCGTACCACAATTGCGCCCGCAAGCCATAGAGATAGATGTCAAGGTTGTACTGGTGGGAGATCCAGCGCTTTATAGTTTGCTGGATGAATATGAGCCGCGATTCTCTCAGTTGTTTAAAGTTCTGGCGGATTTCAGCGATACCCTGAACCGCGACGAAGCGGGTTATGCCGCCTATGCAAACGTGATTGCCAGGCTAGTGGACAATGATCGACTACTGAACTTTACGGCCGCAGCGGTAGCGGGTTTGATCGAGCAGGGCGCAAGAATCTGTGCGCAACAGGGTCGGTTATCCAGTCGCTTTGGACGCATTGCAGATATAGCGCGTGAGGCGTCCTTCATCGCCAGGCGTGAGGGCGACCTGTTAGTCGATGCCAGACATGTCAAACTCAGCGTTAAGCAGGGTCGCAGGCGCGCAGAAATACCGGCGAGACGATTCAAACGGCTGCTGGCAGAGGGTGGTCTGCGAATCGAGGTTGCCGGTCGCGTAGTCGGCCAGATGAACGGACTGGCGGTGACGATGGCGGGTCCTTTGATTTATGGATTTCCTACTCGAATCACTGCATCGATCGGTCCCGGCAGTGCCGGGGCGGTCAACATCGAACGAGAATCGGAATTGTCCGGGGCGGTTCATACCAAGGGTTTTCTGATTCTCTCGGGCTTGCTGCGTTTTCTTCTACGCCTGCAACATCCGATGGCTTTCTCTGCATCGATCGCGTTTGAGCAAACCTATGGCGGAATCGATGGAGACTCGGCGTCAGGCGCTGAAATCTGCTGCCTGATCAGTGCTCTCACAGACCTGCCGATACGGCAGGATCTGGCAATGACCGGTGCAGTCGATCAAAAGGGCAACATTCTGCCGATTGGTGCTGTGAGTGAAAAGATCGAAGGTTTCTTTGAAGCTTGCCAAACTGTGGGATTCAGTGACACCCAAGGTGTCGTGATTCCCGCCGCCAATGCTCGAGAGTTGATGCTTCGAGACGATGTACTCGAGGCCGTGGCCGCCGGAAAATTCTCGATCTATGCGGTTTCTGATATTTACCAAGCCCTGGGGTTAGTTTTGGACAGAGCCCCCGGCGAAGCCCTGGACGATGAATACACCGAAGGCACTGTCCTTGCCATCGCGCAGGCGCGGGCGCACGACTACTGGAAAATAGCAAAAAGCCATTCGAAATCCGATTAAAGTCGGCGAAACCTTTAGAAATAACCGTGTTTAGTCATTCCATTGTTTAGTCTTTAACGCTTTTTCTGTATCTTTACTCGTCCTGATTTTGATACGAAGTAGACTCGATGAACAGCCGCGAATTGCGTAAGGCGTTTCTGGATTATTTTGCCAGCCAAGGCCACACGATTGTTGATAGCTCCTCCCTAGTGCCTGACAACGACCCGACGCTGTTATTCACTAACTCCGGTATGGTTCAGTTCAAGGAGGCGCTGGCATTTCGCGAAAATCGCGGGTACACCCGGGCGGCAAGCTGTCAGCGCTGTATTCGAGCGGGGGGCAAACACAATGACCTCGATAATGTTGGCTATACGGCACGCCACCACACGTTTTTTGAGATGCTGGGTAATTTCAGTTTCGGCGATTACTTCAAGCAAGAGGCCATCGAGTTTGCGTGGGAGTTTCTAACCCAGGTTATTAAACTGCCACCGGAACGACTTTGGGTTACGGTGCACACAGATGATGATGAGGCGGAGGATATCTGGGTCAATCACATAGGCTTCGACCCAAAACGCATCACGCGCCTGGGAGATGACGATAATTTTTGGACCATGGGTGACACAGGGCCCTGTGGTCCAAGCTCAGAGATTTTCTGGGATCATGGGCCATCAGTACCGGGTGGGCCTCCGGGTAGCCCAGGTGGGGATCTCGACCGCTATATCGAAATCTGGAATCTCGTATTTACTCAGTTCGATCGATCGAGCGACGGTACTCTGACTCCCTTACCCAAGCCCTGCGTCGATACCGGCATGGGGCTCGAGCGACTGGCTGCGGTGTTACAGGATGTTCACACGAACTATGAAATCGATATGTTTCAAGCATTGATCAAGCGTGCCGCTAGCTTGTTGAACTGCACCGACCTGCACAACCCCTCGCTGAACGTCATCGCCGATCATATTCGATCCGCTGCATTCCTGGTCGCGGACGGGGTTTTGCCATCAAACGAGGGCCGCGGGTATGTCATGCGCCGAATCATTCGTCGAGCGCTCCGTCACGGACATAAGCTGCAGTCGACAGAACCCTTCTTTTACCAGCTGGTAGGCTGCCTGGTTGAGCAAATGGGTGACGCGTACCCGATCTTACGGACCACTCGGGCGCAAATCGAACGGGTCTTGTTGAAAGAAGAGCAACAGTTTGAGTTGACCCTCGATCATGGTATGCGGATCCTCACTGAAGCGATCAGTACGCTTAAGGGTGATGAGATTCCAGGGGAAGTGGTCTTCAAATTGTATGACACATTTGGCTTTCCCACTGACCTGACTGCAGATATCGCCCGTGAGCGCAACCTTCGACTAGATATGCCCGGATTCGAACGCGCTATGGAAGCGCAGCGCCAGCGTGCTCGTGCAGCGAGTAAATTTGGTGCTGTCGATATCGGTCGTTATCAAGTTGATTCGTCGACCTCATTCGTTGGGTACAGCTCGTTGGTGGGAGACAGTAAGGTCGTGGCCCTGTTTCATGGAGAACACGCAGTACAGTCTCTCAACGCCGGCGAGCAGGGTGTGGTTGTCCTGGACAGCACGCCTTTCTACGCTGAGTCAGGCGGGCAGGTAGGTGACAGTGGTCGCCTGGCAGCGAACGGATTAGTGTTTGACGTAGTCGATACGGTCAAAGCCGGTAACGCTTTTCTGCACAAGGGGGAGCTACTTGAGGGTTCCTTGAAGGTGGGTGATGTCCTGAATGCCCAGGTTGATCGTCATCAGCGAGACTCAACCAGGCTCAATCATTCGGCGACTCATCTGCTGCATGCTGCGCTCAAGGAAGTCCTCGGCGCGCACGTGAACCAGCGTGGCTCACTGGTGGACGCAGAGCGTCTGAGGTTTGACTTTTCGCACTTCGAGCCATTAAGCCGAATCGAAATCCGAAAAATTGAACGAATAGTCAATGAGCAGATTCAACGTAATTCTGCGATCCAGACTGAAATCATGCCGCTCGAGGTGGCCCGAGAGAAGGGTGCAATGGCCTTGTTTGGTGAGAAATACTCTGAGCAGGTTCGCGTCTTGACCATGGGTGAAGGATTCTCTATTGAACTATGCGGCGGTACCCATGCTAGTCGAACCGGCGATATCGGCATTTTCAGAGTCGTCTCTGAACAGGGTATCGCCTCGGGCGTGCGGCGAATCGAAGGTGTCACAGGTCTGCGCGCACTGGAGCGTATCGAGTACCTGGAAGATGCTCAAGCTGAGACAGCGGCACTGTTGCGCGCTGATCCAGGCAATTTGCTGGATAAATTGCGCTCCCTATTGGACCACAACAAAAAGCTCGAGAAGGACATCTCTCAACTGTCTCTAAAGCTGGCCAGTGGTGCGGGCAGCGATATGAGCGATGCTGTGATTGAGATCCAAGGAATCAAAGTCATGGTGAAGGATTTGGACGGTGCTGATCCTAAAGCGCTGCCCGATGTTTTGGACCAGATGAAGAACAAGTTGCAATCCGGCGTCGTGGTTCTAGCCTGCGTGGCAGATGGCAAGGTGGCACTGATCGCGGGTGTGACCAAGGATCTGACAGGCCGCATCAATGCGGGTACGCTGATTAACCACGTCGCCATTCAGGTGGGCGGTAAAGGTGGCGGCAGACCTGATATGGCCAGAGCTGGTGGAACCGAACCCCAAGGTGTCACAGCGGCGCTCGCGTCAGTGCGACCCTATTTGGAGCAAATTTTGGCTTAATCCAATTGTTTATGTCGGGTTAGCGCGGCTAAAATGGCGGGGTTTTGGACCGGTACCTCCGGTCCTTCATGATGGGTCTCCCAACTGCCAGGGCAGCCTTCCGGGGCCGTCGGCGAAGGCGACTTGAGTCTGTAGAAGCTTGAGTCTGTAGAAGCTTGAGTCTGTAGAAGCTTGAGTCTGTAGAAGCATGTATAAGTCAAATGATGTACAAACTAAAGGTCTTGCAAACTAAAGGCTTTGTAAGCTTCAGGTTTTAAAATAAGCAGTTTTAGAAACAACGAGCTTCGTGATCAAAAAGATTCTAAATATCAAAGTTTGTAAAAAAAGGTAGGCAAGGATTTAACGCCTGGTAGGAACCGCCCCGGGCACTTTTATTAACGTTTCAAGTTCGGCACCCTGTATGTCTCTAATCGTTCAAAAGTACGGTGGCACTTCGGTTGCTACCATCGCTCGTCTCGAAATCGTGGCGCAACGAATTATCGCCACTCGTGCGCAAGGGCATGATGTGGTTGTGGTGGTATCTGCCATGGGTCATGAGACAGATCGCCTGGATGAGTTGGCGCAACAGGTGGGTATTACGCCAGAAGTGCATCGAGAAGTCGATGTGCTGTTGTCGACAGGCGAGCAGGTCACAACTGCGCTGCTATCGATGGTGCTGGCTAATCAGGGTTGTGCCGCAAGGTCTTATACCGGTGGCCAGATTAAAATTCTGACAGACTCAGCCCACACTAAGGCACGGATACTGAATATCGAGTGTGAGCGCCTGCGCAGTGATCTGGATGCTAGCGTTGTCGCCGTGGTAGCGGGTTTTCAAGGAGTAGATGAGCGCGGCAATATCACAACCCTCGGGCGGGGTGGTTCGGATACCACCGCTGTGGCCCTGGCGGCCGCGTTAGGTGCAGATGAATGCCAAATCTATACGGATGTGGATGGCGTCTACACCACTGATCCACGGGTAGTGGATGATGCTCGTTGCCTGGCGCGACTGACATTTGAGGAGATGCTGGAGCTGGCGAGTCTCGGCTCACGAGTCCTGCATACGCGTGCGGTGGAATTTGCGAGCAAATACAAGGTACCAATTCGTGTCCTCTCGAGCTTTAACGACTCGGTAGGAACACTAATTACGAGTGAGGATGATTCAGGCATGGAACAACCGATTATTTCCGGCATCGCTTTTACGAAAGATGAGGCTAAGCTGACTGTCTTGGGTGTCAAGGATATTCCGGGCATTGCCTCGAAAATTCTAGGGCCTGTCAGTGATGCGAATATTGAAGTCGATATGATAGTTCAAAATGTGGCGGCGGATAACAGCACAGACTTCACGTTTACGGTCCGTCGTAGTGACTATGATCAGGCGTTGGTGGTGCTTCGAAGCGTGGCGACTCAGGTCGAGGCCAGAGAGGTCAATGGCGATAACCGCATTGCGAAACTGTCCCTGGTCGGTGTTGGAATGCGTTCTCATGCCGGGGTTGCGGCTAAAATGTTCAG
>Ga0233450_10006261_pt1 | contig 10112 bp, 6 predicted proteins | sample 011ome_30_FD_189956 | JGI IMG/M metagenome (GOLD analysis project Ga0233450, IMG submission 189956) | Coastal salt marsh microbial communities from the Groves Creek Marsh, Skidaway Island, Georgia - 011501CT (spades assembly) | ecosystem: Environmental > Aquatic > Marine > Intertidal zone > Salt... | reverse complement strand
CTCCAAAGGGAAGCTACCTGTAAGAAATTTTTTAAAAAAAAGAATACCTGAAGAAATTCTTGAAGGACCAAAAACTGGTTTTGGCGTACCTATAGAGTACTGGCTTAAGAATAACCTAAAGCCTTGGGCTGAGTCTCTACTTTTATCATCAAATAATTTAGAAAATATCGGCCTGGATTATAAAAAAATTATGAGTGAGTGGGATAAATTTCAAAATTATGGCTTGCCACTGCATCATGATTTTTGGAATATCTTGATGTTATTAGCATGGTATGAAGAACATTCTCATAGTTTATAATGTGTTGTTTTCATATATAATTCTCAACTATGGACATCAATCTTTTAAAAGAAATTCTTGCTAAAAATACTAAAATTTATTTATACATAATGCTTTTTGCTATTGTAGTATCGTCTGTCGTGACGCTATTTCTAAAAAACGAGTATAACTCCTTTGCATACCTTGTTGCTCCAAGGGAATCTTTGAGTTCTATATCTACTTCTAGCCAAGCATCAGGGGGAGCTTCATCTCTAATCCGATCATTTTCACTGAATTCATCTTCAAATAATGATCCTAATATTGAATTTGCGATTAACAGGGCTCTTTCTTATGATTTTCTTTCAAGTTTTATTATCGATAACAATTTGTTACCAGAGCTTTTAGCTTTTAGAAGTTACGATAAAAGTAATAAAGCAATAAATTTTTATAAAAATGCAGAAAATCTCAGGATAGAAAATTTATTTAAAGACAATGAAATTAATTATGAGGCAAAAGAAGTTCAAGATGCCGTTAAGATATTGAGAAAAAAGTTTCGTATTTATGGCGATGTTGAGTCAAGCATCGTTACAGCAAGTTTTTCATATTACACTCCGCAATTATCAAAAGATATACTTTCCAATCTTCTGGTGCAATTAAATAAAGATATTGCCATGACGGATGCAAAAAACTCTGAAAGGAATGTTAATTATATTGCTAAGGCAATAAATACTTACCCACAACCTGTTATCTCTAAAACTTTAGGATCTGTATTAGAATCAAATTTAACTAAGATGGTGCTTGCCCAGTCAGAGATCGACTACGCATTTACTATGGTGGATGCACCCATACTTCCCTTAAAAAAGTCATGGCCATCTAGAACTTTTTTCGTCATTTCTTCGCTCTTAGGCGTTATATTGTTTATCATTATTGCTGTTTTTATAGAATTTCAGATTATGCTGTATAAACAAAATAAATTACCAGATGATAAAGCTTCCAGTGATTAAATTAATAGAGATAAATCAAATGAAAAAAACGAATATATATTTTCTTAGAGTCTTAGCGGTAACCATACTTTTTTTAATGCCAATTGATACACTCGCGCAAGCTACACCGGAATTAAATGAAGAATTTTTAAACTCGCTTCCCTCAGATGTTAGAGACGAATTGTTGGAGCAGATTGAAGCTGATAAGCCAAATACTAAAATAGATTATGGAGTATTTTCTACATTAATAAATAAAAATTCTGCAAAAGATTTTATTGATCAAGAGCTTTTATCACTTGAGGATGCTGAGGATCCAAAAGAAATTTCATTAGGAGATTTAAGACCATTTGGAGAGGCCTTTTTTTCAGGTTATCCGTCAACCTTTCTGCCAGTAACCGAGCCTGGGCTTGGTTCAAATTATATTTTGAGTGCAGGAGATACATTGTCTGTTAACATTTCTGGTTCAATTGAAATAGAGTCCGAACTAACTATTACAAGGATGGGGAATATCAATATTCCCAAAATTGGAAAACTTCAATTATCCGGTCTTACGCTAAATCAAGCTAATGATAAGGTCAAATCTTTTATCCAGAGTAGGTATGTTGGCTCAGAAGTTTACATAACACTTTCAGAAGTAGCAGATATTCAAGTAATACTATCCGGGTTTGTAGAAGTTCCAGGAATATATACTCTAAGTGGTGGTAATTCTATTCTTGGTGCAATAAGATCAGCAGGCGGTATTTCTGAGAATGGCTCTTACAGAAATATTAATCTTAAAAGAGATGGAAAAATTGTCGCCAACCTTGATTTGTATAATCTTTTACTTAGGGGTGAGTTAGGACTAGATATTCCATTACAAGCTGGTGATGTAATACATGTTGAATATTTAAAAAAATCAGTAAGTATTTATGGAGGAGTTAAACAGCCTGCAAAATTTGAGGTTATTGATGAAAGTTTATTCGATATTATCGCCTATGCGGGGGGTTCCATTTCTAACTCGGAGCTTAACTCTGTTTCCTTAGCAAGCTTAGATGGAACCAGCTATATTGCAAAGGATATAAACTCAGAGAGCTTTAATTCTACCAAGCTTCAGTCGAATGACATCATCTTTGTCCCTTTCTTTGATATTTCATTTGCAGGTTTTGTTGATATTGAGGGTGGGTTTATTCAAAATGGTAGATTTGCTCTTGGCTCAGATCTTGAATTCATTTTATCCAGGGAAAACCTTGCTAATGATTCTTATCCTTTGGCATTTTTACTCAAGGACTATAATCAAGAATCTAAATCTAGCAAATGGGTTTTATCCGAGGAACTTCAACTAAGCTCATTATCTGAAGGTGACAAGGTTGTGGCACTCTCAAATAATGACATTAATTTTCTAAATTCAAGAATCCTAAAAGATTTTTTTACCCAACCTCAGTTGGTTGGTAAATATCAAAACTGTAAACTTTTCAAAAACCTTTATGATTTAAAGTTTTCTTCAAAGTTTGAGGAGGCAAAAAAAGTTTTGGGCGCGTATAAGCTAATTGATGATGGCCCAACTAATAGTCAATTTACTGACTTAAAATTAGATCCCAATCAAGCAGTTCTAGCATCTAACTCCAATGACGCCATTAACACAACTAGTCTTTTTAGAGTTCAAAAGTGCAGCATTGAATACAGCGCTTTCTTTGATGACGATCCAGAGTCCTTGATATATTTAATTTTGAATTCTGTCAATATTGAAGGTTCTTCGCATAAATCTGGAATTTTCCCTGCATCTCAAACTGCTAGCTTAAAAAAATATATAGAGTATTCACATATCTTTTCTAATGAAGATTCACCCAAAACCTTATATATAAGTAATTCTCAAAATACCAAAGCTGTAGATTTTAATGATGCAGATAATATAATTATTAAACCGGGCTATTCAATAAATTTTCCAAATAAAATTATTAATGAAACAAATTTAGTTACTATCTCGGGTGCGGTAAAGAATCCTGGCAAGTACTTCCTTTCTCCCAACACAAGATTATCGCAATTAATCAAGATATCTGGTGGGCTCGAAGATAATGCATATGCAATTGGTGGTATGTTACATAGAGAATCAGCTAAAAGGATAGAGGAGGAATATCACCAAAGGCTTTATGATAATTTAATACAGACTCTTTCTACAGAATTAACCCAAGGCACTGCCATACCATTTGAGGGATTGAATCTCATTCTCAAAGAATTTAAATCAATAAGACCATCAGGACGCGTGATTGCAGAATTTAATCCAAGTATATTGAGCAGAAATCCTAGCTCTGACATTATTTTAGAGAAGCACGATAGTATTCATATCCCAGCTAGAACAAATGTTGTCTATGTATTAGGCGAAGTATTGACTCCAGGCCCCCAAAATTATAATGCAGATTATAATTTTCAAGATTATATTGAAAGAGCTGGTGGCTTCACAGAATTTGTTCAAAAAGGAGCGATTATTCAGATTTTACCTAACGGAGAATCCAGAAGACTTAAAGCTGGCTTATTCAACGAGTTTTTTGACTCCTCTTCAATTCTTCCTGGTACTGTTATCTATGCAACTAAGGATATATCAAAACTGAATAATCTTAAATTAGCATCTACTTTAGCCCCAGTTATTAGCAGTATTGCTATTTCACTTGCATCACTGAACTCAATTTCTAACAATTAATCCTTTGTTTGATATTAAAGCAAGTGCTTTTCTGTTTAGCTTAGTTGTATTTATTTCTTTACCATCAAACGCAGAGTATGAAGATTATCTAAGTGCTCTTCGAAAGCCTTCATTTTCTGATTATGGAACGATTGGCCTAATTCATATGCCAACAGCAAGGATTATGCCTGAGGGTTCTCTTGCATTTAAATGGTCTCGAGGGCAACCATATTTTAGAGGAAGCATAGTTGCAACTCCTTTTGCAAGACTGGAAACGCTATATAAATACACTGATATAAATGATGAATTATATAGTGATGACAAAGGTTTTAGCGGCGGTCAATCATTAAAAGATAAAGCATTTGATGCAAAGTTTATTTTGAACTGGGAGTCAAAGTATCTTCCTCAAGTTGCAGTTGGTATAAGAGATTTTGGAGGTACAGATAGATTTGCTGCAGAATACATAGTTGCCTCAAAATATTATAGAAACTTTGATTTCACAATAGGCATGGGCTGGGGGACCTTATCAGGTGGGCCAGATCGATTTGATAATCCCATGATTGAGTTAGCTGAACAATTTCGAGAAAGAGGACAATCAGGCAGAACTGGAACTGGTGGAGGTTTAAGCCCTGATCAATGGTTCAGCGGTGAATACTCTTCTCTATTTGGTGGATTAGAGTATTATTTTCCACAAAAAAGAGGAATGACATTTAAACTTGAATTAGATCCCACTGATTATTTAAAAGAAGGAGATAGGTCAACACCTTTAGAGCAAACCTCCAGAGTTAATTGGGGCTTCACATATCCTGTAAGTGAAAATTTAAAATTAAGTCTAGGCTGGGTTCGAGGTAATACTCTTTCAATTGGATTTTCTTTCAGTGGATCATATGCAAAAAAAGACCCTTTAAATATTAAAACAACTCAAAGAAAAAAAATTCCTAACTCAAAAATTTTACAGAGAATTAACAAAAGAAATAAAGAGGCTTACTACCTTTCTTCCTTGAAGTATCTAAATCAAGAAGAATTATTCTTACAATCTGCCACCGTTAAAGAAAATGAGATGCACGTAGTGTATTCTCAAAGCAAACATCAGAGCTATATTAGGGCAGCAGGAAGAGCAGCTAGTGTACTTGAGAAAATTTCTCCTGAAAATATAGAAAGATTTACTCTTTCCTCAATGAACAGCGGCATCATCATGAATACTGTATCTATACCAAGAAATGTTTTTTCGGGGAATATTGATGAAAAGAATTTTAAAGAAGTAAGATATTCCTCTGAGATATATAAAAATGACAATTACAAGCTTGATGATTTTGAATTTGTTCCTCAAGGCAAGTTTCCAGTTCATTTCCTAAAATTTACCCCAGCATTAAGAAATCATATAGGAGGACCTGATGGTTTTTATTTTGGAGAGGCTTTTCTACGTGCTAATCAAACTCTAATATTAAGTAGAAACCTTTCAATTAATGCCCTTTATAGTGTCAGTGTTGCTGATAACTTTGATGACTTAAAGCTCGAATCTGACAGTGTATTGGAGCATGTTAGAACTGACATAATTAAATATCTTAAAGGCGGAAGAGGGTTTAGTATTTCAAGACTGCAAATGGATTACATTTTTGAGCCGTATAATGACCTTTATGCAAAGTTCTCTGCTGGTTTGCATGAAGAAATGTTCGCCGGTATAGGGGGAGAAATTTTATATAGGCCATTTCAAAGCAATCATGCGGTAGGCATAGACTTTTCTCAAGTAAGGCAAAGAGGATACCAGCAAATGTTTGACTTTTTAGATTACTCAATCCTTACAGGCCACCTTAATTACTATTATAATCACCCGTCTAGTAAAATACTTTTTACATTCAAGGGAGGCAGATATCTTGCTGGTGATTCTGGGGTAACATTTGACTTTTCAAGAAGATTCAAGAGCGGAATGTACATGGGAGCATTTTTTACCAAAACTGATATAAGCAAAGAAGAATTTGGAGAAGGAAGCTTTGATAAAGGGTTTTATTTTTCATTCCCATTAGAAATATTTTTTAGAAATTATTCTAGAGGTCGAACCTATTTCGGTTTAAAGCCCCTAACAAGAGATGGTGGTGCCAGACTAATCAGAGCCTATAATCTTTATGGAGTTACTGATATGGGTAATTACAACTCATTAGAAAGAGATTGGGATGATCTGTATGATTAATAATAAAAAATATTTATTACCATTGATTCTGCTGATAAGCTCTTGTGAAACACCTTTGCCTCTTTATCAACTCATTTATGACGCAGGTTCTGAGTTAAGAAAGAATGTAAAAGATAATCAAATCTCTAGAGATACTTTTGACAGTATAGAATTTGCATTTATTAGAGCGTCCATTGGTTTTGGAGGTTCTAAGTCTATATTGGTATTAGCAAGGCAAAATAATGGTATTTTAGAATGGGTTTCAGCTTCTTCTGAAAAAATTTATACATTAAATGGAAAAATTATAAAGACAGAAGGGCTTCCAAATGACATTGAATTACTCACTATAGATGCCTACAAAGATTTTCCAACTTTTAATGAGACAAGCGCTTTAATTAATTTCTATAACCCATCTCTGTACTCTCAAAATCAGAACATTGTTTTGAAGAAAAAAGGTATGTCCAGCATCAAGCATCCTATTGAAGGGAGTTCAGATATTTTGGTAGAGCTGTATGAAGAGCGAGTTAAAATGAAAAAAATATATTGGAGTGTAAAAAATAAGTATTACTTTAATAGCGACACTGGATATTTAGAGAGAACAGAGCAGACTATTCACCCTGATCTACCCCCGATTAGTATTGATTTTGTAAGGAAATATAAATAATTTTGTTCAAAAAAAAAGGCCCATAGGGGCCTTTTTTATCTAAATATAATTATTGAGTTCTAGTAGTAGTAGTAACTTGCTCGTTGACACTATTTTCTGTTGTTTCGACTATCACAGGTGTATTGTCAGTGTTCATAATTTCCTGTTCAATAATCTGCTCTGTAGTCTGCTCTGTAGTCTGCTCTGTAGTGCTTGTGATTTCTTCAATCTGCTCTGTAGTGATTGTGAATTCTTCAGTTACAACAGATGTATCGGTTTCAACTACATCTGGAGCATCTACTGTTACTACTGGGAAATCAACAGCTGTTCCTGCATTTCCGTAGTAACCAGTATTATCTACATCTGCAACTCCGCTTTCAACATCATTTGCTGATCCAACAATAACTGTTACAACCCCGCCACCGGTATTAGTAGTAGAGGTTGCAGTTGTAGTTTCCGTTGCAGTTGCTGTTGCTGTTCTAGTTTGAGTTGATACAGCAGTTCTTGTTGCAGTAGATGTAGCCGTTGACGGCGCAGTAGACGTTGCAGTAGAAGTTGCAGTAGAAGTTGCAGTAGAAGTTGCAGGCGCAGTAGACGTTGCAGTAGAAGTTGATGTTGCAGGCGCAGTAGACGTTGCAGTAGAAGTAACAGCAAACGTAGATGTAGCGGTACTAGTAATTATTGATGTAGGTGCAGGAGTCGGTGCAGGAGTCGGTGCAGGAGTCGGTGCAGGAGTCGGTGCAGGAGTCGGTGCAGGAGTCGGTGCAGGTACTTCAGTCCCACCATCTCCACTACTGTCGGCTACGGCTGCGATAGCAGCAGCAGCAGCTACTGCAGCTGCAATAGCTCCAGCGCTTAGAGAGCCCTGTGCAGAATTTTTGGCAGCATCATCAGATCCGGCTTCTTTGCCAGTATCCTTTTTATCATCTGCCTGTATAAACATTGAACTTAACAGTCCAACAAATAGCATGAAAGCCACTTTAAATTTACTTTTGATCTCTGCCATGTGAATAAACTCCTAGTTAAATATACGCAATAAGCTATTTTATATAAAAAATTTAAAAAAGGACAATTTTTTTTATTTAAATGTTGTTTCAAATTTTCGTAATCTTAACATGGCCTTTTCAAAAATACATATTTTTTACACACTTTTTTGTTGGGTTAATGAGATAATAGATCTAAATAATAATTTATTCGGGATGTAGCGCAGCCTGGTAGCGCACCTCGCTGGGGGTGAGGTGGTCGTCGGTTCAAATCCGGCCATCCCGACCATTTTAGTACAATTTCTTATTTCGATTTATGAATAACTTCCTCAGCATACCAGTTAATCTCTGCAATCATTCCATCAAGCGTTCTTTCGTCTGGCCCACCTTCATATGTATTTCTAAAAGCAACAATAACTTCAGTGGCACCAAGTTCCTCAAGTTTTTTAATTCCTTCAGGCGAATAAGCGGCTTCTCCCATGACCTGAAATTGATAATTTGGATGATTTAGTGTTCCAAACTCACTCCTGAAATCATTAATTTGATCTATTAGATTTTTTGTTTCCTCTAAGCTCAAACCAGCACTTATCCACCCATCACCAACTCTTGCAGCTCTTTTTAAAGCAAGCTTTGAGTGCCCTCCAATTAATATTGGCACTGGTTTTGAAGGTGCAGGACACAGCTTTAGTTCAGGAATGTCATAAAACTCTCCTTTGTAAGAGAAATATTCTCCATTCATCAAACCTCTAAGAATATCTATTTGCTCATCCATCCTTTTCCCTCTCTTCTCCCATCGTTCTCCAGTAGCAAGGAAATCCTCATACCAGGGGCTAACTCCAACTCCAAAATGAAATCTATTATTCGTCATCACACCCAATGTTGTAACAAATTTTGCAGTTGTTACAGCTTGCCTTGGAGCTAGCTTATAAACTGATGTAGAAAACTCTAGCTTTTCAGTAACAGCTGCAATAGCAGGAATGATAGAAAATGGTTCTAGGAAAGGTACGCCATCTAAAAATTCCCTGCTTCCATCATCATTATATGGATATGTTGAATCACATTCTTTTGGATAGCAGATGCTATCTGGAAATGTAATTGCGTCAAAACCAGCAGCTTCAGCAGCTTTACCAAGCTCTAAATAAAATGAAGGATCGCACATTGATGGGTGATATGAAAAACGCATAATTATTTACCTTTTGTTTAAATTTTATATAAACAATATAATAACAACATTCTAGAAATCGATATATAATGACAGCGTTGTCAAATTAAAGAAATTTTGAAAGATCAGTCTAAAAAAAATAATTCGGTAAATGATCCCGAACTTAAGGAATGGCTAGACGCATTAGAAAATGTAATTAATGAAAATGGCAATGACAGAGCTTCATTTATCTTAGGTAAACTTGCATCAAAATTAACAGAATCAGGGACCATTCCTGACTTCAATCTAACTACCCCATTTAGAAATTCAATTCCAGTAAACGAAGAAGCCAAAATGCCTGGGGATCTTTTCATGGAACGTAAGATAAGATCTCTTATAAGATGGAATGCCTTGGTAATGGTATTGAGGGCAAATAAGTCATCAGATGATTTAGGTGGCCATATTGCAACTTTTTCCTCTTCAGCAACACTGTATGACATTGGATTTAATTATTTTTTTCAAGGGTCAAAAGATGGCCAAGAAGATCTAATATATTTTCAAGGGCACTCTTCACCTGGAATTTATGCGAGAAGCTTTTTAGAGGGGTATCTATCAGAAGATGATTTAGATAACTTTAGAAGAGAAGTTGATAAGCCTGGAATCTCGTCTTATCCTCACCCATGGTTGATGCCTGATTATTGGCAATTTCCAACAGTCTCAATGGGTTTGGGGCCAATTATGGGAATTTATCAAGCAAATGTTATGAGATATTTATCTGCAAGAGGCCTTGCTCCGAGGAATGATAGAAAGGTTTGGGTTTTTTGTGGTGATGGAGAAATGGACGAGCCAGAATCTAAAGGCGCTATTGGTTTGGCAGGTAGAGAAAAATTAGAGAATTTAATTTTTGTAGTAAATTGTAATTTGCAAAGATTAGATGGACCTGTTCGAGGAAACAATAAAATTGTTCATGAGTTAGAAAGAGAATTCAGAGGCTCTGGTTGGAATGTTATCAAGGTTATTTGGGGAAGGCTGTGGGATCCAATCTTTGCCAGAGATAAGGAAGGTAAGCTCCAAGAACTTATGGATGCAGTTGTTGATGGAGAGCTTCAAAATTTTAAAGCAAAAGGCGGAGCCTATACCCGGGAAAAATTCTTTGGACAAGACCCCGATGTGCTGGAAATGGTTGATGATCTAACCGATGAAGACATCTATAAATTAAACAGAGGAGGACATGATCCTTATAAAGTTTATGCCGCTTATCATAAGGCAGTAAATTCTTCAGGCGC
>Ga0233450_10006247_pt1 | contig 10129 bp, 7 predicted proteins | sample 011ome_30_FD_189956 | JGI IMG/M metagenome (GOLD analysis project Ga0233450, IMG submission 189956) | Coastal salt marsh microbial communities from the Groves Creek Marsh, Skidaway Island, Georgia - 011501CT (spades assembly) | ecosystem: Environmental > Aquatic > Marine > Intertidal zone > Salt... | reverse complement strand
CATCAACTCCACGGCTATCCATAATTATAATGTCATCTTGAGTAAGTGCCCAAGCTAATGCTTCAGTTACTGTTGTGAATGTAGGACCAAGGGTATCAATATAACTTAGTAACATCTGGTCATTATCCGCAACAAAAATTGCTGGACCTCCAGAAGCTTTAGGTGTATAAATTGTGTAACCCCCTTCTAGTGGTTCAATTCCATTCCAATATCCTGCAATGCTGCTACCATGTTTACGAGTACTGATCGACCAGTTACCCTTTTTAATTGTACCAGCATCGGCATTAGTTGTATACTTAATCTTATTAGCCATTATTAATCTATCTTATTTCCATTCTACTCCATTTAGAATTGAAGTAATTTGAGCATGTGAATATGGACCCTCTTTTGTTTCTAGAGCATCGATTGTTGGTGGAACCTCATCGCGCTCCCATTTTACAACAACCTTACTGCCGTCCTTTGATTTAGGTAGTTCTTCAATTGATTGATCCATTACTTCTATCATGTCAATCTTGCTAGCCTCGCTAACATTGAATATCATATATTTTAGTTCTCCGTTTTCCATTTTATTTAAATCTTGTTACGTGTGCATTATAATTTTGAAGTACCTCTTCTTGTGTAAGTGATGCTCTATTTACTTGAACCATTGCGATATCACCGTTGAATCTTCCTCCCCAGCTTGCTCCAATAATGTCAATTCTATTATCTGCACTAAGAGCTCCATCTACGCCTTGAGCGTCAAGACCACCATCAACATACATGTCCATTGTACCGTCGCCCTTATTAACCCAAGTTAACATATGCCATTGATTATCAGTAATCACCTTATTACCTGTTGTTGTTATCCAAGCATTATTATAATGAGAATAACCAATTCTATTATTATGTACTTTAAATACAGACCATACAGGACCACTTTGTGAATTTGACATAATTGGCTGATCTCCAGTTGCTCCACCATTCACACCAGTTCTAATCCATGTATTAACTGTCCAATAATCACCTTGATTTAATCTAAATGAATCAGTAGACCCATCTAATAGAATCCAGTTATCATCTCCTGTAAATCTCCAGTAACCTCCGTAGTTATTAACTCTGGAATTGGCAATCATATTACCATTAATTGACCCAGACATGTCCTTTACTAAAACATCTTCAGTATGCGATGTGATATTTCCAGCGTCCCAAGTATGTGCTAATTTATTGATTGAAATTGGACCTTCATAATAGTTCTGTGCTACTTCTTCATCTGAAAGAATACGATCATGAACCCTAAAAGATTGAATAGTTACATCAGAATGAGTTAATCCTCCAGCCCATGATTCTCCTCCGGGCATATGAGCAAGATACCAATTCATGCCATCCTGTGCTAGAATTCCATCTTGTGAATTTTGCATTGTTCTTTCCAGCTTTCCATTAGTATACATTTTCATCTCTTTAGTTGAATTACTATAACTAAACGTACATGTATACCATTCTCCAACATTAATTGTTGTCGTTGCTCCAGGATCAGTAGTTCCCCAACCGTGCATTTGGAATTTACCACTTTGTAATCCTAACCATAATCTATTTGTTGAACTACTTCCGTTTGCATAAACAGCAAGTGGAGTGTAATTACCATATGATGAATTCATCTTAAACGTAATTTCAATAGTTCTTTCATCAACGTTAAATGCTGGATGGCTATCAACTTGAACATAATTAGTTGCACCATCAAATGAAATTGCTCCTGTTGAATCAAAGACAACTTCACCATTAATAGTACCGTTATTTGATTTGCCTGAAAGGTCTATTAATGTAGAGTTTTGAGTTCTTGTACCATTAACGAATGGAGACATTGTGCTTCCAAGCTCAACCATCGGTGCATAATACCAAACAGTGTCACCCTTCTGACCTCCTAAATAGTTACTTAAATATGCTCCAGTCTCATTTGATTGTAGTGTTGCAGTTGCAGAAATTCGAATCCACTCATCTACTGGCCAGCTAGAAGTATTTGTACTTCCATTATAGTTGAAGTATATTAATGAATTATTATTTACCTTAGTTCTAAAATATGGCCTAGTAGCACCTGCTCTGTTTTGTCGATACCAAACTGAAATTGTAAATGTTGTTGAAGCAGGTCCATTAAAACTAGCACATCCAAAATGCTGACTTCCGGTTGTATTACTTTGACCTCTCATTATTTTAGCACCGTTTGCGCCATTAGTAAATGGTGGTTCAATATCACTAGCATTATCAGTAAATGTCCATGCTCCACTATTGGTCCAAGTAATTAAATTATTTAAATCTGGATCTCCAGAAGAAAGAGCGTTAACTACCGGAACCTGTTGGAAATAACCAGCAGTATAACGAGTATCAAGCTCTAAAGCTACACTGTCTTTTTTAGTTGAGGTTAATGGCTTATCTACAACTAAAACATTATTGTCTTTTGCCCACTGTAATCCATCTCCTAAGCTATCAACTGGTAAAGAGGCTCCCATTTTATTAAGAACCGTCATTAACTCTTCATCATTTGCAACTGTTCTTACTCTAGGTCCTTCACTGTAAATAGCATATCCACCTTCTGGAATTTCGGCACCTTTACGAAACCCTCCAGTTGATGTAGGTCCCATACCAGCACCATTAACACCAATTGACCAATCGCCTACATGTGAAGAAGTACCCATATGAGATTCTCTTAATGCAGGATATCTTAATTCAAATGAATGAGTGTATGTTGTGTAATCTGCACCATCTTGCCACCAAATTCTAACTGCATTTTCGTTAGATGCTAGTGAAAAGGTCCAAGTTGCAGTTTGCCAACCATCAATGTCTCTAAGACCTGTCTCTTCAGTGTTTGTAAACTTAATAGTTCTTCTATATGTGTTATCAGTGTAACCTTGAATTTGAAATCTAAAAGTTGGAGCACCTGTAATCTTTAAGTATTCTACTGATACAGTGTACTCTTTTCCAGGAGTTAGGTCATTGATTAAGTGAGTTTGTCGTGTATTAGAATTTACATCAACTATTCGCACATGGTTAGGTGATAAGAATGTTCTTGTTCCTTGACTTCCTTGACCTGATCCATCCTGTCCAATTGATGAAAATGGAACAGTTACTTTATTGTCAATAACAGGACCTCCTGCAGTGTATTTAAATGTATTTGCCATTATTTAAATTTTGTTATTTGCGCATTATAGTTTTGAAGTACTTCTTCTTGTGTTAGTGCTTTATTATAAACTTGGTGCATTGATATATCTCCGTTCCAGTTATAATCTGATGAAGTTCTTCGATAATTTAACATACCGATTCTAGCCTGTCCAGAAGCTGATTTATGGAAATCAGATGGCGCAGTTGTAGAATTCATTAACTTACCATTTTTATAAAGCTTAAGAGTTGTTCTATCCCATGTTATAGTAGTTAATTGCCATTCATTTGCAACTAATCCTATACCTGATAAATCACCAGTCGTATAGCTTGATCCACCATGCCTCCATCTTAATACATTATCATCTCCAAAGTGATGCCATATTCCAGTATTACCATTACCAGGGTAAGTGTTATATAAAGGTATTGCATTATCTCCCCATGTGTTTCCATTAGGTCTTAACCATGCGGATAGTGTATACTCTCCATTAGTTTCTAGAACATCTTCATTAAATAGGATATAGTCATCAGTCCCATCGAACGTAAATGTTTTTGAATCACTTAAAACTCCATTTTTAAGTTCACCTACTACATTATTTACTAACGAGTTTACAGATAATGAGTCTTTTTTATACGATACTAAATTAGAAGGATCTATTGCTAGTACTAAACCATCTGTAACAATAGGAGCACCGTAGTAATTCTGAAGAACTTCAGATTCTGAAAGTTGTTTTGAATATGCTCTCGCGACTGCAATATCGGTATATGATCTATATTTATTATTTGGAAATCCACCTATGTAAAATGTATTATTGTGATTATAAACCGTACGGTCAGTTGACATGGTATGAGTACCCTTTAGAACACCATCAATATAAAGCTTAGTAACTCTATTATTATATGTCATTAGGGCATGAGTCCACTTACCATCCGTAGTTGCCCCACCGCTAATCCATGCTTGACCAGTACCACCGGCATCTGTTCTAATTTGAGCATATACTGCACCGCCTGAATCTCTTTGTAAAATTCCACTGTGGTGTCCTGCTCTACCAACAATTATATTTTCACTACCTAGTGCAGACCCCATATCTCTCCAAAGAGCTTCAATTGACCATTCCCCAGTAGTATTTGCCGCTTTTAAAACACCTTCATCAAAAGAAGCTGTAAAATATTCATAATCACCGTCACCGTCAACATTTCTAAACTCCCAGTAACCATCACTGTTAAAAGTAGGATTACCATTTTTAGAAGCAGTTCTATTAAAACCACTTACGTCATACCATTCAGCATGTTGGTTTCTAACCCCATTAACGAAAGGAGTTTCAAAAGACTTAGCTTCGATCTGAACATTTGTTAGTTTTAAGATTGAATTAGCACCATTTGCAGTAACATTATGAGTCCATTGTGTAAATCCTACAATGCCAATCTCATTAATTATACCAGTCCATGTTAAATGAACTGGTTCATATGGCTTTACGTCTAATTTGACCTTATCAGCAGGTTCAGAACCTGCAATATGATATGGATAGGATCCGGTATTTCCTTGACCAATGTGTAAATCTCTAAAATTACAATTCTCTTCACTAACGAATTGAACATCTGCTGAAATAGTAACATAAGACCCAACGTATTCAGAAACATTCCAATAAAATGTTCTCCAAGCTGATGTAGTCGCGGCGTTATTTTGTCGAGTCTCAATTGTAAATGTTTTAGAAGCACTATCAACCACAGTATATCCACCGGCCCAACCATAGGTTGAAGGAGTATCTGTGACTAAATTTACAGTTGGTATATTTTCTGGAAAACTAGTTACTTGGCGAGCATCTAAATTAAAAACAAGTGCATCAGTTACAATACTCTCAAATGTTTTATTTAATACCAGTACATTATTGGCTTTTGCCCATAGAAGTGCATTGTATCTATCGTTAACAGGAACTCCAGCACCTAGTTTATTTAAATGATGAACTAATTCAGTATCATCCGCTGCTATACGAACACTAATATTATCAGAATAGATTGCATATCCGCCTTCTGGTATTTCTATACCATTAAAGAATTCGGTAGCTGAGGTAGGACCCATACCTGCTCCATCAATACCAACTGACCATTCTCCAATATTTATTGAATCCGAGTCAATCCCCAGATTCCTTTTGATCTTATTTGCCATTATTATACCCTATCATTTAAGGTATATATTGGCTTAATAAATCTAACCTTACTCTTTTACTTGATTAATTAAATCAGAAGAACTCTGAACTTTACTGCCTCCCATATTAAAAAGCAAATCAATGTTATAAGCTGAACAGAATCCAGCTTCTGGGAGAGTCGACTCTTTCTTCTCTCCTCCATTTGCAAATGCAATTGAAAGCTCAGGATAGAGTTGTTTGACCCTGCTTAATAGATCAAGAGCAGTACCATCACCATCATTGAATGAGATCACTTCATCAATATTACGAAGCTCTCTTAAGATTTCAGCTCTTTCAGCCCAGTCCATAAATGCTTTGCCCTTCTTTTCAACAAGCCATTTGTCTGAATTTAGACCAAGTATAACTTTATGGCCATTGTTCTTTGCAGCTTTAAATAATCTAACATGTCCCTTATGAAGTGGATCGAATCCACCTGAGACAATAACTATATCGTATTTTTTATCCATTATAATATTTTAGCTAATTTAAACCACAGTGAGTTCCAGACATAAAGAAATATAAAAGTTAACATAAATCTTGTTACTTCTCCTCCTAAAACTTGAATACGTGGTGGTTCTCCAGATCTTTCAACTCTTCTAAGAGCTATAAATCTAGAAATTAAAGTTCCGGCAAACGTAAATCCAATTAAATTCATTAGAACAATATTAAAAAACGATTCCATGGCCCATGTAGACCATGGAATCGTTTATGCTCTACTACAGTACTCCAGATGCAGAAAAGCTTGTCATTTGTGTAGTGTCAACGAACCCAGTATTTTCAACTTGAGCTTCGCCTAACATTTCTTTCATATTTGGGTTAGTATCCCAGTATGCAGCATTTAAAATCAAGAACGTATATTCTGGGAATGGGTTAGTTCTTGCAGGATCCAGCAACTTAGCTTTAGCCTCTTCACTTTGATTAATATTCCACATTCTTAAATAGTTCTCATTTCTACGTGGATTAAATGGAGTAGCTCTATTTAACCATTCAACTGCAACATCATCATCTCCCAATATTCTCCAAGCATCTGAAATAAGAAGACATGCAAAATATGACATGTCATCTAGAGAGCTAGGTTTCTGTGTTTCTAAATAATTATGTTGTTGGTTCAAGTACATTTCAAAATAAAAGATTGAACGTCTTGCAAATTCCTGCTGGTGATATTTACCGTATGGAAAGTTTTCAACATCTCCTAAACAATCTGAATATGACTTACCAATGTACCATAAGTGATAATCATCTTCCAATACTAGGCTGGTCGGTACCTTGTCACGTTCAAGTTCTAATGCATCATTTAAGAACTTCATTGGTGCGAACCAAGTTTCACCATCATTTGTAATGATTTGTCTGAATCCTGGATCGAGGTTTACTCTTCCAAAGTCTTCTCCAATTTCTGGTAAGTGAATTGTTTCGTGTCTTTTATCATGTGCAAAGAACCAAGGTCTTTTAGCATTCCACAACCAAGTGCGGTAATACTTTGTGTCTCCTGCATCTGCTGTAATGTTAAATGAGTCAATTGATGTGTTTCTAAAAATTGACCAATCAAAATTATCATCAACTGCTAGCTGCTCATCAGCATCCATTCTTAGGATCCAATCACATCCATGATCTGCCTTTAGACATTCTTGAAGTGTATGGTCTCTGTTCCATCCTGGGAAGTTCCAATCAATATAGTAAGTATATCCTGGTATACCTCTTTCAGCAAAGAAGTCGTCAATAATTTGCCTAGTATTATCCTTACCATTACATTGAATTACATAGTAGTCAACATAATCAGCTACGGAGTTAAGCATTCTGGTAATAGTAGCCTCTTCACTACCAACCATTGCGTTTAAAACGATTTTAATGTTTTCTGGTTTTCTCATTGTGTTATCATATAATTTCCTATAAATACGGCTTTTAGTCCCTCTCTAAACATTGTGTTTATTGCGTCAGTTGGACTTTCAACGATCGGTTCTGAAGGACCATTGAACGAGGTGTTAAGAACTACCGGTACTCCTGTGATTTCATTAAACTTAGAAATAAGAGTGTAGTATGGATAGTTCCATTCTGGGTCTACTGATTGGTAACGTGAAGTTCCATCAATATGGGTTACTGCTGGAATGCGGCCTCTCCATTCTGGTTTTACTTCTGTAGTTACCAACATGTACGGTGAGAATACTTCCAAGTCAAAGATTTCAGCTACCTTTTCTTTTAGTACGGATGGAGCAAAAGGACGATACCATTCGCGTTTCTTAATTTCAGAGTTAATGTACTCTTCCATCCAAGCTGTTGCAGGATTAGCAATAATTGAACGGTTACCAAGGGCTCTTGGACCCATTTCACTTCCACCTTGGAACCAACCAATTACCTTATTACCAGCAACCATCTGTGCTGCTGCTTCTGCAGTTTCTTCAATTGTTTCAAATCTAGTAAACTCATATCCAGTAGTAGCTAATGCTGCTTCAATTTCTTCATCTGAATAAACTTTACCACCATAAGGCTTCATCCAACCTTCATTGTCAAGTTCACTACCCATTTCAGCTGCAGCATACATTGCACATCCAATTGAAATACCACTGTCATCTGAAGGAGGTACGAAATACTGACCTTCGAATAGATCACTCTTAATAATTAACTCATTAGTGTTACAATTTAAGAATGAACCACCAGCAACACAAACATTATCTGAACCTGTAAACTTCTTTGCTAATTTTACAAGGTGCATTGAGTTTAGTTCTTGTTCACGTTGGTAAAGACCAGCAATATCAGCTTTAGATTGGAAATCAGCTCTTGAGTCGATCCATGGCCAAATGTGATTAGCAGTAATCTTTAGGTCATCTTCCGTTCTTTCAGAATATTCAGGTTGTTGAGCAACCCAATCCTTATTTGCATATGATGCTAATCCCATTAATTTACCAGCTGGCCAAGAATGTGTGTTCTCATCATAAATTAGCTGTAGTGCTCCCATTCCATAGTAGAACCCAACTGATGTTTCAACCTTATCTCCAGCATCTTCAATAAATGGAAACTGAATCCATTTTTTATACACTTCATCGTAGTTTCCTTTTCTGCCTTTGAAATGATAGATTGTATATCCTTCTGCCCAATTGCGATCACCAATTGTATCCTCGTCCTTTGAGTACCATTTTCCCATTTCAGTACCTTCACTTAAGATACTTCCCATTGCATCAGCAACAACAACTGCAGCGTCTTCAAAGTCAGATCCTCCAAATGTTGAGAATGCATGGGCTAAATGGTGAGGAATGAACTTAATCTTACCCACCAATTCTGGAAAATACTCTTCAATTTGCGAACGTAGCACATCAACTTCATCAGTTGTAGTATACGTAATAAAATCAATTTCACCATTGGTTAGACCTAAATAGTCCATACAATACTGAATTGATTTAGTTGCTAATTGTGGAGAGTCATCCCTTTTAATTCTTGACAGTCGTTCTTCATTGATTGCCACGGCTAACTTACCATCATACATAATTGCACAACCGCGATCATGTCCATTGGTAAGCCCCATTGTTACTAATTGATTATTCTTCATCTATAATATAATTCAAAATTTGTTCTTCTTCTCCGTAAACTACTCCAGTTCTATCATTTTGTAGCCTACCTGCCATTCCAAGTTCTTCAACCCAGCAAGTGTCAACCTTACCAAGTTCAGCAATTCGCGCATGAATTTTCGGATCATAATAGTCCTTAATTAACCTTGCTCTTCGATTAATATCGGTTGCATTATTGTCCACTGTTGAGTTGCGATTATTAAATTGCAAATATAACATTTTACGTATATGGGTGAACTTTGTTTCAAGGAATGTTTTGACGATCAATTCATAATCATCTGCAACTGATACCTGTCGGTTATGTCCTCCAACCTTTACGTAAACGTCTTTGCGCCATAAACGGGCATGGTTTGGCATCCCAATATTAAAGCGAATAGTCTTTGGATTAATTTCAGGATAGTAGTGTGTTAAGTACCTTTCTCCATCTGCTTCAACCCAATCATGACCACTGTATGCCCAGTTAAACCAATTGTCTGGATGTCCGTACCATTCTCGATTTGGAAGAGTCAACCCATAGGTTCTCATCTCTCCGTCCTCGTAGAGTTCACATACATCTGTGTAGATAAACCCACTATCTGGATGCTTCCCAATTGCCTTAACGCAATCTTCAAAGAGCGTTGAAATTACCTTATCATCATGGTCCAGTTCAAGTAACCAATCTCCATTTGCAAGACTTGCGGCTCTGTGCTTTACTTCACCAACATTACCTCCACTGATTGGAAACATCTTGTAAACCTTAACCCGATTATCAGCCGCTGCAATTTGATTTGCAATTTGCCAAGTTTTACCATGGTCTACTGGAGAGTCATCAACAATTACCCATTCCCAGTTTGGATAGGTTTGATTCAATAAGCCTTCATATGCTCGATAGAGACGCTCTTCTGTTTTGTATGCTCCGGTAAAAGCACTAAAATACGGCAATTCTTTGTTGTAGAATACATTGTCGTTGATGCCACATGCTCTAAACGTTGATTGGCAAGCAATATCATTTGCCAGAATATTAGTAGGTGGTTCCTGTGGATATGAATAATGTAGATTGTTGATTAACGTATCATCCGAATGGAATAAACTCTTGAACGTCTGAGTGACTTCTGGACCAATTGTAATAATTAGGTCGGCGTTGAGGGTCGCAACATCTTTTCGTACCCCTCGCTCATCGATTAGATCTCGACGATAAATTTGAATTCCCTCTTGAAGATATTCCTCAAAATAGATGTCAGATTCAATAATTTCAAACTCACTATAACCAGTACCATAGAT
>Ga0233450_10006233_pt1 | contig 10144 bp, 9 predicted proteins | sample 011ome_30_FD_189956 | JGI IMG/M metagenome (GOLD analysis project Ga0233450, IMG submission 189956) | Coastal salt marsh microbial communities from the Groves Creek Marsh, Skidaway Island, Georgia - 011501CT (spades assembly) | ecosystem: Environmental > Aquatic > Marine > Intertidal zone > Salt... | reverse complement strand
AATTGGCCCAGATCATCAAAGAAAAAGCGTCTTTAGAGGCTTAAATGAAAAAACTGATACTACTTGTTTTACCGTTTCTGGCAAGTTGTGGCCTGTCCATGGATTTGGTAGAAGAAGCCATCGCTGCTCCCGACTACACAGATTTGGGTTATTGGGTGGCACATCCTGAAAAAGTAGATTTATCCGATTCTGTCTATTCTTCACGTCCTTCTGATCAATTCAATATTCCAGTATTCTTTGTAAGCCCCACGGTTCATTTTCCTAAAAAGGGAGGCAATTGGAACGTAGACCCGTCGACCAACGAGGGAAAGAACGCTTTCAATACGCCGGTGCAATACCAGAGCACTGCCTTCAATGTTGCCGGTCCTATTTATTCTCCGGCCTACAGACAAAGCGCTTACCAAGTTTATAACGTTGCCCCAAATGCAACTACGGTAAAATCATACGCTATTGCATACGAGGATGTAAAATCGGCGTTTATGATTTTCTTGAAGCAAATCGGTCCAAAAACACCATTCATTCTTGCCTCGCACAGCCAAGGAACAGACCATCTTATCCAACTCATCCAGAGGGAATTCACCCCGCTACTGGTAGAGCGATTGGTTGCTGCCTACCTCGTTGGCATGCCGGTAAATGATTGCGATATACGTATTCCGATTTGTGAAGAGCCCACATCTACAGGGTGTTATACCTCGTGGAGAACCTATAACATCACCGCTAAATATTACAACAAATATCCAGTGGAGTGTATAGGAGTTGTAAATCCTTTATCCTGGACTACAGCCTCCACTCGAGTTCCTGCCTCAATGAATAAAGATGTTTTGGTAAGTGACGAAAAGCCCCTGTTTCAAGAACTCGTTAGTGCCAAGATTAGCAATGGTGTGGTGGTGACAGAGCGTCCTCAATTTCCTGGTAGCTTCCTTATTCGTACTAAAAATTACCACCGGGGTGATATCAACTTGTACTACGGCAATATTCAAGAAAATGTTATTGCTCGCTGTGTACAGTATCTGAAGGAACAAGGTCGTCCTGAGTAGGCAATTCGTACCAAGGAATGAGCGTTTTTAAGACGAACGCATCGGGGTAATGAATACGCCATTCTATCAGTGCTCGCTCGGCAGCGCTTGCATCCGGAAAAGAACCAATGTGGATTTTAAAATTTGGCTCGCGGTAAACCATGCGAACTTCACTGTCAATACCTAGAGATATTATATTTGCACGGACAGCATTCGCGCCACTGCGATCCCCACTAAAAATCTGAATCGTATACCCCTCAAAAAGAGCACTTTTCGAATTTTCAGAGAAGTGAAGGTAGGCACTGTCCAGGTCCATTGGGACATTCAAAGTATCGTGCCTTGTAGTGAAAACATCCACTGATGTCATCGCACGGCTCGCATGCGCTGAAATACAGACGAGTACTGTGATTAGGAGGTGTTTCATAATCTCAAAAGTCGCAAAAAACTAGGACTTTTCGCGGCTCGAACGGATTTAATGGAATTTTTGTTCAAACAACTAGTTATTTAGAATCAATATAAATTGAAATTTAGAAGAATATACACGATTCATTCGGGGTCTGTACCTTATTTTTGCGCGACAGTGAATAGCTATATAAAGCCGTATATGTACACTACTTCTAAACTCAAGAGATTTGTATCACTTTTTGCAGTGATAGCACTCATGCTCTTCTCTTCTGTTGCGCAGGCCTTTGAAGGCGATGCCAAGAACGGAAGAAAGCTTTTCAAGCAAAATTGTGCGAGTTGTCACAAGCTCGACAAAAAATTAGTTGGTCCTGCTCTTACTGGGGTCACCGACAAGTACTCAGAGGACTGGTTGCTTCAGTGGATTCGCAACAATGCGGAACTACGTGCTTCTGGTGATGAGGATGCACTAGCCATCTTCGAAGAGTACAACGGTTCTGTGATGAGTGCGTTCCCTGCACTTAGCGACCAAGACATCTTTGACATCTTGCAGTACACGATCGATGGTGATCCTAAACCAGTGGTGACTACTGCTGGTGGCGGTGGTGGTGTTGCTGCGGCTCCTGCCAAAGATTACTCGAAAGAAATTGTCATCGGTCTAGGGTTGTTACTCTTTGTAATGATCTCATTGCTCGCAAGAATGAAGAATACACTTCGTCTTGTAAACGGTCAAGACCCAGTAAGCATACTTGATGAAGCAGGTTGGTTCTGGGGCCGATTAATCAACAATAAAGGTTTTGTTACTGTAGCTACCATCGTAGTGACCATTGCATTCTTGAACCAACTGTACTGGTTCATGATGGGCATCGGTGTAGAACAGAACTACCAACCAGAGCAGCCGATCGCGTTCTCTCATGCATTGCACGCCGGTGAGAATCAGATTGATTGTAACTATTGCCACAGCTCTGCACGTCACTCTAAGCACTCAGGCATTCCATCTGCAAACGTTTGTATGAACTGTCACATGTATGTTGACGGTTCGGAAATCACTGACGATGCAGGCAATTTGAAATACGACGGTGAGCGTTCGCCAGAAATCGCAAAAATCTATGCGGCTATTGGATGGGATGCAGACGAGCGCGACTACATAGATAACTACGAGCAGCAGCCAATCAAATGGGTGCGTATCCACAACCTTCCAGATTTGGCCTACTTCAACCACAGCCAGCACGTAAATGCAGGTCAGTTGGAATGTCAAGAATGTCACGGTCCTGTAGAGACCATGGAAGAAATGTACCAGTACTCTGAATTAACCATGGGATGGTGTATCAACTGTCACCGTGAAACAGAGGTTCAGTTCGAGAAGAACGGGTACTACCAAGACTTCCACGAAGAATTAACTGAAAAGTACCACGGAGAAAAAATCACTGCTGAAAAGATTGGTGGTTTGGAATGTGGTAAGTGTCACTACTAATCGAGAAGTAAGAATGACTGAGAATAATAAATATTGGAGAGGGATTGAGGATCAATCTAATCCAGAGCTCACAGAAAAGCTAGCGCAAAACGAATTCTCAAATGAGATTTCTAGCGCGGACTTCTTAGGTAATGACGAGGTTGCCGAAAGCCAAACATCTCGCCGTGATTTCCTAAAATTTATGGGTTTCTCTACAGCAGCTGCAACATTAGCAGCTTGTGAGGCTCCTATTGTAGAAAGTATTCCTTACGTGGTGAAGCCAGATAGCTTGACTCCTGGTTTACCTTCTTACTACGCTACGTCAATGTTCGACGGTATGGACTATGCTTCGATCCTTGTAAAAACAAGAGAGGGACGTCCAATCAAGGTTGAACCAAATACGGAAGCGCCTTTCAATGGTGGAACCAACGCCCGTACGCAAGCTTCAGTTTTGAGCTTGTACGACGGTGCTCGTTTAAGAAACCCTAAAGTAGCCGGTGAAGATGCCTCTTGGGGCGACGCTCTCGCAGCTGCTAGAGGTATGCTGACAGACAAATCAGTACTTCTTACTTCCTCGGTAATTAGCCCTGCACTAAAGGCAGCTATCGCGAAACTAGGCTTGCGTCATGTAAGCATTGATGCAGTTAGCGCTAGTGCTCGTCTAGATGTGTATGAAGGGTTCACTGGAAAACGTGGTCTTCCAACAGTAGACCTAGATTATGCAACTACTGTATTTGCTGTAGGTGCGGACTTCCTCGGCGATTGGGGCGGTCAAAACTTGATGGCATCTTATGCTGAACGCAGAAAGCCAGGACAAGGCATGTTGCGTCACTTGCAAGCTGAAGCTGGTCTATCTATTTCAGGTTCTAATGCAGATGTTCGTGTTAAGACCAGAGTAAGTGAATACGAAGCAGTTCTTTCACACGTATATAATAAGGTTGCAGCAGCCTTGGGCTTATCTAAAGTAAGTGCACCTGCACTGCGTGAAGATATTGCGTCAAGCATCGATGCTGCCGCAGCAGAGCTTATCAAAGCCGGATCAGGTGCTTTGGTACTTAACGGCTTGAATACTGAGAATGCAGAGCGCTTAGCCCTAGCAATTAACCTTGCTCTTGGCGCTAAGGCTTTTAATACTTCAAAGTTTGTTTACACGACTAATGGAAACGACAAGGCTGCTGCAGCATTAGTTGCCGATGTAGCTTCAGGTTCCGTGGATACGATAGTAACATTGGGTGTTAACCCAGCGTATCAAATGCCTTCAGTTGACCTTTCTGGCGTTAACGTCGTAGCAATTGCTGACCGCGAGGATGAAACAGCAGCTACCGCGAAGGCTGCACTTCCAGTAAGCCATTACTTGGAATCTTGGTCAGACTTTAGCGCAGTAGACGGTCACTATGCAGTAGGTCAGCCAACCATTAGTCCTCTTTTCGACAGTAAAAGCGCTGTTGAGATTGTGAATGCATTGGCTGGAGGTTCAGAAAGCGCGAAAGCTTTAGTAGAAGCAAGTGCTGCTGCAAATGCTGGTTCTACTTCTTGGAACGCACTTCTTCACGACGGCTTTGCATCTACGGCAGCTGCTGAAGTAAGCATGAACGGTTCTATGGATGCGAGTATGATTGACGTAAGCGGAATCAACGTGATGAAGCCTCAATCAGGACTTGAGTTCTATACATATACTAAAACGGGTATGGGTGCTGGCGAAAACGCCAATAACCCATGGACGTATGAATTACCAGATCCAATCACACGCTTGTCTTGGGACAACTACATTACTATGTCTGCTGCTGATGCTGTAGAACTTGGTATCGAAGTAGCTCCAGAGTCAAACGGTGCGATGACGGGTAATACACTAAACATTACGGTTGACGGTAACACACTAGAAAACGTTCCAGTATGGATCCAGCCAGGACAAACGATGGGGACTTTAGGTCTTGCAGTTGGTTTTGGTCGTACTGCAGTGGGTAAGGTTGGTAACGGTATTGGTGTTAATTCCAATACATTACTTCCAGCCTCAGCAGCAGTAAGCACTGAGGTAAGTGCTTCAGCTTCTGAAGTTGAGCACGGCTTTGCATCAGTGCAGTTGGCACATACGATGATGGGACGTAAAATCGTAAATGAAATTTCACTTCCAACTTTCATGAATGTTAGTCACGAGGAGTGGAATGAAAAGCCAACGTTCGAGACGCACAGAGGTCCTTTGAGTGCCTTTGAAGCGAATCTATGGGACGATCACGATCACGAAACCTCACACATGTGGAACATGTCTATTGACTTGAACTCGTGTACAGGTTGTGGTGCTTGTGTTGTTGCATGTTCGTTGGAAAACAACGTGCCTGTGGTAGGTAAAGACGAGGTTCGTCGCCACCGCGATATGCACTGGTTGAGAATTGACCGTTACTACTCTTCAGAAATGACAGCGGAAAGAGCTGAAGAAGAAGGTATCGGTGCTATTGAGAAATACGCGAAGATGGAAGTTCCTTCTGAGAGCCCATCGGTAGTATTCCAGCCGGTAATGTGTCAGCACTGTAACCATGCTCCGTGTGAAACTGTATGTCCTGTAGGTGCTACGGTTCACTCGAGAGAAGGTTTGAATCACATGGCTTACAACAGATGTATCGGTACGCGTTACTGTGCGAACAACTGTCCGTACAAAGTGCGTCGATTCAACTGGTTCAACTACAAGGGCAATGAGAAATTTGCCGATGTAAACCCATCACAAGACGATTACGGTCGTATGGTATTGAACCCAGACGTGACAGTAAGAGCACGTGGTGTGATCGAGAAGTGTTCTTTGTGTATCCAGCGTATCCAATTGGGTAAACTAGAAGCGAAGAAAGACGGTAGAATGTTGACTGACGGTGAATTCACCACTGCTTGTGCACAAGCATGTGGTTCAAATGCCATCGTTTTCGGAGACGTGAACAACCCTGATAGCGAGGTAAGCTACTTGAAGCAACAAGGACGTGCATACCACCTATTGGAGGAAGTAGGTACACAGCCTAGCGTATTCTACCAGACTAAAGTTAGAAACAGAGCCTAATAAATAAGAAAGCGACATGCATTACGAATCGCCTGTTAGAAATCCGCTCATTCTTGGAGATAAGTCTTATTCAGACATCACCAACGATATAGCGAAACCGGTAGAGTCAAAAGCACCACGTGCGTGGTGGATTGCCTTCTCTATCGCATTGTCATGTTCCTATGGGGTGTAGGGTGTATCCTATATACTATTGGTACCGGTATCGGTGTTTGGGGACTTAATAAAACTGTTGATTGGGCCTGGGATATTACCAACTTCGTTTGGTGGGTAGGTATTGGTCACGCGGGAACACTGATTTCGGCGGTACTTCTTCTCTTCCGTCAGAAGTGGAGAATGGCCATCAACCGTTCAGCAGAGGCAATGACTATCTTCTCAGTTATTCAAGCGGGTCTTTTCCCGTTGATCCACATGGGTCGTATCTGGATGGCTTATTGGGTAATGCCTATTCCGAACCAATTCGGTTCACTTTGGGTGAACTTTAACTCACCACTTCTTTGGGATGTTTTTGCGATCTCGACCTATCTAACTGTAAGTACTGTGTTCTGGTACGTTGGTTTGATTCCAGATTTCGCAATGATTCGCGACCGTGCAATCAACCCAGTACAAAAGCACATTTATAAGATCCTTTCTTTCGGATGGGGCGGTAAGGCAAAGCACTGGCAGCGTTTCGAAGAAGTATCGTTGGTACTTGCTGGTCTAGCAACGCCACTTGTACTTTCTGTACACACGATTGTATCGTTTGACTTCGCAACTTCTGTAATTCCAGGATGGCACACGACCATCTTCCCGCCGTACTTCGTTGCCGGTGCAATCTTCTCAGGATTCGCGATGGTACAGACGCTTCTATTGATTGTACGTAAGATCTTCAAAATGGAAGATTACATCAACATCGAGCACATTGAGATGATGAACATCGTAATCATGGTTACGGGTTCTATCGTAGGTGTTGCTTACATCACTGAGCTTTTCATCGCTTGGTACTCGGGTGTTGAATACGAGCAATATGCATTCTTGAATAGAGCAACCGGCCCTTACTGGTGGGCATACTGGTCGATGATGACTTGTAACGTGTTCTCTCCACAGTTTATGTGGTCGAAGAAACTACGTACGAACTTGATTTTCACATTTGTGATTTCAATCGTTGTAAACATTGGTATGTGGTTCGAGCGTTTCGTGATTATCGTGACTTCTATCCACAGAGATTACTTACCATCTTCATGGTCGATGTTCTCGCCAACCTTTGTTGATATCGGCATTTACATCGGTACTATCGGGTTCTTCTTTGTATTGTTCCTGCTTTACGCTAGAACGTTCCCAGTAATTGCACAAGCTGAATTGAAAACCATCTTGAAGTCTTCAGGCGAAAACTTTAAAAAACACCACGACGAGCATGGGGCACACTAAACACAATCCTATTGTACGCGCGCTATTCAATGACGACGATGTCGTATTGGGCGCTGTAAAAGATCTCCGTTCTAACGGTTACCACGTGAGTGAGGTTTATTCTCCGTTTCCAATCCACGGATTGGACGAAGCAATGGGTCTTAAAAGAACTCGCTTGAGTACAGCTGCATTCTTCTACGGTTTGACCGGTTTGTTTTTCGCTTCATGGTTGACGTACTACACGATGACCTTGGATTGGCCACAAAACATCGGTGGTAAGCCAAATGCATATTGGTTCTTAAATATGCCGTCATTCATCCCAGTAATGTTTGAGTTGACTGTATTCTTCGCTGCGCACTTGATGTGCTGGTCTTACTTCGCGGTAAACAAGCTATATCCAGGTGCTAAAGCACAGAACCCTGATCCTCGTACCACTGATGATCATTTCCTTATGGAAGTTGAACTCGAAGGTGAAGAGGCAGATTTAACTAAGAAGCTCCAAGAATTGGGTGCTCTAGAAATTTCAAAAGTCGAAGCATAAGATGAAAAGAATTACTACCATCATAGTGCTTACAGCTTCAGCCGCACTCGCTAGCTGTAACTTCGATAAATCAACACCGGGTTACACGTATATGGACGACATGTACCGTAGCCCTTCATTTGAAACGTATGAGCCTTCTGCTCAATTTGCAAACGGTCTAAGCGCGCAGCTGCCTGTTGAAGGTACTGTACCACGCGGGTATCACCCGTACGAATTTGCAAACAGCAACGAAGGATATGAAGCTGCGCGCACCACCTTGGCACTTCCAACAGAATTCGATTCTGAAGAAGCGCTTGCTGAAGGAAAAGAATTGTACAACATCTTCTGTGACCACTGCCACGGTGAGAAGGGAGACGGTAACGGTCCTTTGGTAATGCAAGAGAAAATCTTGGGTGTTCCTTCGTATGCATCTTCAAGACTACCAGATATTACTCCTGGTTCTATGTACCATGTAATTATGCACGGTAAAGGAATCATGGGTTCACATGCTTCACAACTTACTTACGACGAGCGTTGGAAAATTGTTCGTTACGTTGTGAAACTTAGAGCTGATCAAGAATAAAACCGCAGAGTAGAAATGTTTGAGTTTAAAACAAAGACAAAACAATTGGCAATCGCACTTACGGTAGTAGGTGCTATCCTTTGGGTCGTTGGATTTGCCCTAAATGGTTCGTCATCTCACGATGCGGGACACGGTCACGATGCGCATGCTACTGAAATGCATGCCGATGCTGGTCATGATGCACATGCTGAAGCAGGGCACGACGACCACGGTCACGATGCACACGCTGAAGAGGCGCATGTTGACCACGGTCATGATGCACATAATGAAGAAGCACATGGCGATCACGATGCACATGCGGAGCATGCAGCACATCAAATTGCAAACCGTCCATGGTCTGCATTGTATGTAGCGGCTTTTTTCTTTTTGGGTCTAGGTTTGGGACAATTGTTCTTCTTAGGTATTCAATATGTAGCACAGGCAGGATGGTCTGCTGGTCTTTTGAGATTAATGGAGGCGCAATCTTTTGCTATTGTAGCACCATTAATTGTAATCGCGCTAATCACTTTCCTTGGATTTGGGCATGTACACCACATGTTCCACTGGATGGTTGAGGGAATTAATGTTCCAGGCCACGAGAACTACGATGCTATCATTGCTGGTAAGCGTGGATTCTTGAACCCATTGTTCTTTACCATTCGTATCCTCATTTACATCGGTGGTTGGATTTGGGCTGCGAAGGTTCTTCGTAAGAACTCTTTGCTTTCAGATTCAGGCGACGGGGTTGCAATGTGGAAAAAGAACCGCAGTATTGCAGCTGCATTCACAGTATTCTATGCAGTTACATCATCGACAAGTGCGTGGGATTTAGTGATGTCTATTGATACGCACTGGTTCTCTACGCTATTCGGTTGGTACACCTTTGCAGGTATGTTCGTGAGCTCTTTCGCTGCATTGATCTTATTGACCCTTTACTTGAAAGGTCAAGGTCATTTGGAGTGGGTAAACGAAAACCACTTGCACGATTTGGGTAAGTTCATGTTTGCTTTCTCTGTATTCTGGACATACCTATGGTTCTCTCAGTTCGTACTTATTTGGTACGCAAACATCCCAGAAGAGGTAACCTATTACATGCAACGTTTTGAGCAGTATAAAGTACCGTTCTTCACCATGTTGGTATTGAACTTCATCCTTCCTGTTTTGGCTGTATTAAGCCGTCCGGCGAAGCGTGTTCCAGGTACTGTAGTTATGGCTGCTGTATTTGTTCTAGTGGGTCACTACATGGACCACTACGTTATGATTATGCCGGGTACGGTTGGTGATCACTACGGCTTTGGTTTGGTAGAATTGGGTCCAATTCTATTCTTCGCCGGATTGTACATCTACGTAGTTCTATCATCCGTAGCTAAAGCGCCATTGTTGCACAAGAACCACCCAATGCTAACGGAGTCTAAAAACTTCCATCAATAATTAGAAAAGACACTAAATAATGAGTGCAGTTTCAATCATAGTATTAGTTGTTTTAGTCATCCTCACCTTGGTACAGGTGATGAGAATCTCTGAGATTTCTTCTGAAATTCAGAAAGGCAAAGACAACGAGGTAAGTCCAAAGGACAATGACACCCAAGGGCGTCTAATGTTATTGGTAGGTTTCGGTTTTATCATCAGCGTTGTAGTGATGTACATCGCTTGGGGAAGACACAGCCTTCCAGAACCATCTTCAGCACACGGTGCAGAGATTGATAGCCTATGGAACCTAAGTATGTTGATCATCAACATCGTTTTCTTTATTGTACAGCCAATCCTT
>Ga0233450_10006231_pt1 | contig 10145 bp, 9 predicted proteins | sample 011ome_30_FD_189956 | JGI IMG/M metagenome (GOLD analysis project Ga0233450, IMG submission 189956) | Coastal salt marsh microbial communities from the Groves Creek Marsh, Skidaway Island, Georgia - 011501CT (spades assembly) | ecosystem: Environmental > Aquatic > Marine > Intertidal zone > Salt... | reverse complement strand
CGGTGAATTGCGTTGGAACGTTTGATCGCTTGGGAAAGAATAATTTTAAAGCGGTTCAGGAAGACGGCGCCGCGCGTATTGCCAGGCTTTCGGCGGCAAACGGCGTGCAAAGCTTGGTGCATATCTCATCCTTGGCCAGCGCAAGCCTTTCGGAAAGTGAGTACGCGCAGAGTAAGCGCGCCGGCGAAGCGGCCGTATTAAGCCATATGCCACGGGCGTATATTTTTAGGCCCTCTGTTGTTTTTGGCCCTGAAGATCAGTTTTTCAATCGTTTTGCCTCAATGGCCCAAACGGGGCCTGTTTTGCCTTTTGCCGGGGCGGTAACGCGCTTCCAACCGGTTTATGTGGATGATATTGCCCAAGCTGTTGAAATCGCGTTGACGCGGGAAATAGCTGTCGGGACTTATGAGCTTGGCGGGCCAGAGGTCATTGATTTTGCGGGTTTGATGACGCGTATGCTATCGGTGATTGAGCGCCGCCGCCTTTTGGTAAATATTCCATTTTTCTTGGCGCGGCCGATGGCTGCCGGGTTTGATTTCTTAGAAACCGTCACGCTTAGGCTTTTCAAAAACGGGATTTTAACGCGGGATCAACTGAAAGATTTGACGGTTGATAATATCGTCTCCGAAACCGCCAAAGGATTTGCAGATATGGGAATTGAGCCCACATCCCTTGAGGCGATTTTACCAGAATATCTTTGGTGTTATCGCCCTTCTGGCCAATATGCGGCGATTAAGTCCTCGGCCAAAAATTTAACCCAGTAAGTATTTTGCCTCCGATTTGGGAGGCCCGGCCAGGCCCTGCGCTGTGGCGCGGCTGAAAGGCCTTCTTGACGGGGGTGATATTCAATTTGAAAGGGCCGCTTTCGCCTTTCCTAACCACAAATGTTGCGTTAGAAGCCGCCTAACCGAGATCACGAGCCGTTTAAACGGCATAAGGAGCTTAAATTATGGGTTATAAAGTTGCTGTTGTTGGCGCCACGGGCAATGTTGGCCGAGAAATTCTGAATATCTTGGCAGAACGGCATTTTCCAATTGATAAAATCGTTGCGCTTGCAAGCAGACGCTCCTTGGGAACCGAATTGAGTTTTGGCGATCAGATTTTATCAACCAAAGATTTGGAACAATTTGACTTTTCAGGATGGGATATCGCACTTTTTGCCGTGGGCTCTGAAGCCACAAAACTGCACGCGCCGCGCGCAGCCAAGGCCGGCTGCGTTGTGATCGATAACAGCTCTTTATATCGCTATGACCCAGATGTTCCGTTGATCGTACCGGAGGTAAATGCGGATGCGATTTTTGGATATTCGAAAAAAAATATAATCGCCAACCCCAATTGCTCAACCGCGCAGATGGTGGTTGCGCTCAAACCGCTTCATGATCGTGCCACCATCAAGCGCGTGGTGGTCAGCACCTACCAATCAGTGTCGGGCAGCGGTAAGGAAGCGATTGACGAGCTTTGGAACCAAACCAAAGGCATGTATGTGCCGGGCCAGGAAGTGGCACCAAAAGTCTATCCAAAACAAATCGCCTTTAATGTCATTCCTCATATTGATGTGTTTATGGAAGATGGCACCACCAAGGAAGAATGGAAAATGGTTGCCGAAACCAAAAAGATTATTGATCCGAAAATAAAAGTCACCGCAACATGCGTGCGGGTTCCGGTTTTTGTGGGGCATTCCGAAGCGATTAATATCGAATTTGAAGAGTTCTTGGATGAGGATGAGGCCCGCGACATCCTGCGCGAAGCGCCTGGCTTGATGGTAATCGATAAGCGCGAGGATGGGGGTTATGTCTCACCCGTGGAATGCGTTGGTGATTTCGCAACATTTGTCAGCCGCATCCGGCAGGATAGCACCTTAGAAAATGGGTTGAATCTATGGTGCGTGTCTGACAATTTGCGCAAAGGCGCGGCACTGAATGCCGTTCAAATCGCCGAAGTGTTAGGCCAGCGCGTGCTTCAAAAAGCCTGATCCAAAAACACGCTTGCCTTTAAATTTTTATATTATCGTAAAGGACGCGTTCTGCAAACGTCTTACCCTTAAGTATTATCAAATTGATAAAGAGCCCCATGAGAATATAGAGATCATCTAAAGTAGTTAAAACTTATCCGAATGTTTATATGTGATGGCATCTCCGGTTTGCTATAAACGGGCAACCGAGAATGTTTGGACGTGAAGTGCATGTTGGCTGATAAAGAGAACACAGAGCAGATCGATAATTTAATTGCACAATCACTGCGCGCGCTCGCCACACCGAAAATGACGAGTGATGAGGTCAAACGTCAATTTTCGAAGGATATTCAAAACGCAAATATTGCGATCATGCGACTAAGACAGACGAAAAACGATAACGCGGCGTGATGTGCTTGCCTCATCGGCACGCAGAAAAACTCAAAACAAGTCTTGGCGGCAGCGCATGGAAGTGTTTTTGTTGCTCAAATTTATTTTAAAAAGCTTAGACAGGCTTAAACCTTTGCGTCGCCGGGTCAAAGGCTTCCAAACTGCCCTCACCAATATCAGTCCATAAGCCGTGCAAGGATAGCGAACCATCTTGAACCGCCTTTTCTACAAAAGGAAAGGTCATCAAATTTGTCAAAGATGTCAGCACCGCCTGCTTTTCCAAATTTTGAGCCATCTCCTCTTCGGAAGAGTGATCTTTGATCGCCTCATATCCCGGCCGCAAAATATCCATCCAACGCCCAACGAAACTGGTTTTCTCTTCAAGCTGCGGTGCGTGGCCCCGGCACATATCCAAGCATCCTTTTACGCCGCCACAATTTGAATGCCCCAGAATGATCAATTGCGACACATTAAGCGCGGTGACCGCGTATTCGACGGCAGCGCTGGTTCCGTGTTGCGATCCATCTGGGCTATAAGGCGGCACCAAATTCGCAATATTTCGATGAATAAAAAACTCACCTTGCTCTGCGCCAAAGATAGATGTGGCATGCACCCGCGAGTCACAACAGGAAATAATCATGGCTCTTGGGCGCTGGCCCTCAGTGGCCAATCGCTTATACCAGGCCTGGTTTTCGGAAAAGCCCGTCGCGAACCATCCATGATAGCGTTGAATGAGATAGGCGGGAAGCGGTTTGACAAAATCCATAAGCGGGGGCCTTTCTAGACAAAGATAAACGCATCTACGCAGTGGCGATAACAGAGGCGAAGATGATCTGCCATATCTGTTCTTTTGCCACCGTCATTGTTACTATCAGACGGTGTTAAAATATTTCAACCCCTGCTGTCTGATCTTATTTGACATGCGACCGCGGCGGCAAAGACTAAGCGCGCGTTCTGCGCCAAACCGAAGGAAACGCGCCCTATGACGCTCGAGTTTATATCAGAAGATCACGCTTCTATTCCTGTTCTGTTATGCAACAGTGACACTGTTAATGAGGTAGTGGCGGGCCTAGCGGCGCCTGCCCAGCGCTGGATCGCCCAGCAGGGGTTTACCGGCGGTTTTGGTGAAGCTGTGCTGTGCCCAACTGCGAGCGGTGAAGCAAAACTTGCAATTTTGGGACTGGGCGATACGCAAAGCCGAGCGCGAAACCGCTTTGTATTGGCCGCCGCCGCTGCAAAATTACCAGGCGGTGTCTATAAGCTGCCCGAGCCCGTGCCTTTAGAGAACGCGGAATATGAAGTTTTAGGCTGGTTGCTTTTGGGCTATGCGTTTGATCGGTATCGCTCAACGTCACGGGCGCTGCCTCGATTAATCGCACCGTCCGGTATGGATAAAGGGCATATCGAAAGCTTGGCAAAATCTGAAGCTCTGTGCCGTGATCTGATCAATACGCCCGCGTCTGATATGGGCCCCGCCGAGATTGAGCTGGTCGCCCGTCAGCTGGCGGCGCAATATCACGGAACTTTGGATGTGATCATCGGCGAGGCTTTGATCGATCAGAATTTTCCTATGATTCACGCCGTTGGGCGGGCTTCGCCGAACGCGCCGCGCTTAATCGATCTGGGCTTTGGAACGATGGGGCCGAAACTGACATTGGTGGGCAAAGGCGTATGCTTTGATACAGGAGGCCTAAATTTAAAGCCCGGATCCTCGATGGGATTGATGAAAAAGGATATGGGCGGCGCCGCCCATGCGCTGGCTTTGGCGCAGTTAATCTTGGATTTAAATTTACCCCTGCAGTTGCGGGTCTTGATCCCGGCTGTTGAAAACGCGGTCTCGGGGGCATCTTTCAGACCGCAAGATATTTTGATCTCGCGCAAAGGGCTTAGCGTTGAAATCAACAATACAGATGCAGAAGGAAGATTGGTGCTTGGCGATGCGCTGAGCTATGCCAGCGAAGACCAGCCGGATTTAATTGTTTCACTGGCAACATTGACGGGCGCCGCGCGGGTGGCGCTGGGCCCGCAGCTGGCGCCTTTTTACACCAATCAGGATGCAATTTCCGAGATGTTGATGCAGGCGGGTAAAGCCAGCCTTGATCCGCTGTGGCGACTGCCGTTTTGGGAGGGCTATGAGCCGATGATTGAACCTGGTATTGCGGATCTAGACAATGCGCCCGCAGGCGGGTTTGCAGGCTCGATTACGGCGGCCCTTTTCTTAAGGCGGTTTGTCGCAGAGGCCGATAAATACATACATTTCGATATTTACGGTTGGGCGCCAAAGGACGCCGCAGGCATCACGAAGGGGGGAACATCGCAAGGCATCCGTGCGCTCGCCTCGGCTTTGCCGAAACTTCTTTCGTTATGAGAGATCCCAGACTTTTAGCCTGTAACGGCCGCGTGGCTGCGCTTGACCTGAAAGGTAAGGTGCAGGCTGAGCGATTTGTTGAAGGCTGGCCGCAACAAGTTGCGGGTGGCCTTGGCAATTTATGCAGCGCCCCTGCGGGCGCGCTGCAGCGGCAACTCTATCCCGGAGAACAAGTAACCGTCTATGACGAGCATGCGGGGTGGAGTTTTGTAAAAGCCCGCGCGCATGGTTATGTTGGATATATACAATCACAGCAACTTCGACCCCCAAACCAAGCGCCAAGCACGCATTATATCTCGGTGCCAATCAGCCATTCTTATGGGCAGTGTGATATGAAGTCGGGCATCACAGCGCTCTTGGTGATGGGCAGTCAACTGCAAAACCTACAGGAGGAGACTGGTTTTATAAAAACCCAGTTCGGCTGGGTGCCCAAACAACATGTTCAGGCGCTAACCGATCCGCCGTCAGACCCGGTGGCTGTTGCGGAACAATTGCTCGGCGTTCCCTATCTTTGGGGGGGCGACAGCGCATTGGGGATTGATTGCTCGGGCCTTGTTCGATTGAGTCACATGATTTGCGCTCATAACTGCCCGGCTGACAGTGACTTACAACAGCGCGCGTTGGGGGCCGTTTTACCGCCAGATGCACCCTTGCAACGCGGTGATCTCGTGTTTTGGAAAGGCCATGTGGCGCTGATGATCAGCGAGGAAACTTTGATTCATGCCAATGCGCATCGAATGTCTGTTACGTATGAAGCCTTATCAGAGGCAATCTCTCGCATCGCATTGGCCGGTGAAGGCGATGTTGTATTGAAAAAGCGGCTTCTCCTTTCATGCAGCAGTGGTGAGCGCAAAAGTTGAACAGTTGAACAAATTTGTGCGAGCTAAAATAGCGTGCGTTGCTTGAAACGTGGCTAGCGGATGCGGTTTTTAATGAAGTTTGCACTGATAATCAGGCGCAACCCTGCACCCTTATAATAAAGTATGAAATTTTGCTAAGCTGTGCGCTGCCAGTTTGTCTAAGTGGTAAAGCCACTGCCTTATTCAGTCTTCCCAGCGGCTTCCAGCTTTGAGAACTGTATTAAGTGGCTTATGTTGGATAATGAACTTGACCTAGTTTAGGAATAAGCCTAAATCGAGCGCGTTGGCGGAGTAGCTCAGGTGGTTAGAGCAGCGGAATCATAATCCGCGTGTCGGGGGTTCAAGTCCCTCCTCCGCTACCAAACAACTTAAATGAAATATACTAAATTTATTAATCACACCTAATTTATGGTGAGATTAGAATACGCTTTTACACACTCATTTGTCAAAGTGTGTGTGACCAGTGTGTGACCGAGGGAGGGTTACTGTGCCCAATCGAACGCATTGAGACGCAGGACCAAGGACCGGGGACCCCGTATCTGGGGTCGTGCGTCTTGGGCCTCGGGCCTTTAGTGTTAGAGCTGTAGATTCATAGGAGACAGCACCTGATCGAGTAATACCCAGTGTGAATGTCACCATTGCTGTCTATGTGTTTGTGGTTCGTGCCCGCTTAAGGGCAAGCACAACGGTTGCAATGGCGCCTGCCAAGAACAGGATAGAGGTCCAGCTGGAGAACAGGAAATAGGGATCACCACCTGTTGCAGAGAAGGCCTGACGAGCGCTGGTTTCAAGGGTTCCCCCCAGAATGAACGCAATCACAAATGGCAAAGGTGACATGTCGACCTTGCGCATCAGATATCCCAAAACCCCAAAACTCAGAGTGAACCAGAGTGTCTCTATGCTTGGTTCCTGAGCATAAACTGCAGTCAGCGTTAGAAGCAGCACAACAGGCAGCAACGTCCGTTTGGGCACTCTTACCATAACCGTCGCAGCCCGCATTAACACCGCTCCAAGCGTCCAGTTGACGATGTTGGCAAACAGCATCGCAGTAAAGAGCCCGAAAACCAAGACGAGTTCAGTGTTCACGACGTTTTCACTGAACCGAAAGACCGATGGGCCAGGCGTAAACCCTCCGATGGAGTCTGTTGCAAGAATGATAAACACTGCCGCCGTATTTCCTGGGATACCTAAGCCAAGGACTGGGATTAAGTTAGATCCAGAAACGGAACTGTTCGCGGCCTCAGTCGCCGCGACTCCCTCGATTGCCCCTTCACCAAAGGCTGGAAATCCTTCTTGTCGGCGCCGCGCATGACGCGCGCGACCCAACTGGTAACCAACCGCTGCCGCAAGCGTAGTTCCAATTCCTGGAAGTGCGCCAATCATAGTGCCCACGAGCGAGGATTGGCCAATGTAGGGAGCTAATCGCAAAATCTCTGCTAGGGATAACCGCTGGTCCCCGTGATCGACAAATTGCTTGCGCTTTACTGACAGCTCACTTCTGTGCCAAAGGGTTTCATACTCTTTCAGGATAGCCCCGACGATTAATACACCTAAAACCGCTGAGATTATCGAAAACCCGCCTGCTAACGTATCCGTCCCCAACGAAAGGCGCGGGTAGAAATCCTCCCCGCCTCCGATGAAGACCGCAATCAATCCCAATGCAACCGATATGAGCCCTTTGCCCGGAGAGCCTCCGATAATCGCCGCAATGAAGCTCAGCGACAGTATCAGAAGCGCCGTTTTCTCAGGAAAGTCCAAATAGCTTTCGACCGTCAAGGCAACGAATGGGGCACACACAAAAAGAGCGATGTCAGAAACTGTGTCACCTGACACTGACGACAGGTGCGCCACTTTCATTGCTTTGTAAGACTGGCCTTGCTTAGTCAGCGGATAGCCATCCAATGTGGTCATATAAGCGTCCGGTGTTCCGGGTGTATTAAAAAGAATGGCAGGAACGGCACCGCCAAGCGTCGCACCTTTCATCACACCGATCAGGAATCCCAGAACTGGCAACAACGCCTCGACATTGTAGCCAAAGTACGAAATCATGATTGGAAGTGATATAGCCATAGCCATCGGTCCAGCTAAGCCGGGTGTGGCGCCAACCAAGATGCCTATGACTACACCAGCAAAGACCATTACCAAGGTCAAAGGAAGTGGAACGCCGAGAAGATCGAAAGCCACAGGACCAAAAATAACTTCCTGTATTCCCGCGATGATGTAGTCCAGCGGCTGCATTAGTAATCACCGTTGGGCGGCAGAAGAAGATCTTCAAATGGCAAATCAACGAGAATAATCAAACCCGTTGTAACAAGACATCCGATCACAACTGTCCGCGCCTGCAGGCGACCGGCAGACAGGGTGGCCATGCCAGCGACAATTGTTAAGCCGCCGAGGAAAAAACCAGAATATTTCCAAGGAAATGTTTCGCGCAAAAGGCGGTATTCTGAATTTGAGTTGGCGAACAAGTCAGTAATTCTGAGCAAGGCTGGGCCCGCGTGTTGCATAAACAGAAGACCCAAAACAATGACGCCCACGAGCGCGACCGAATGCGAAAGTTGCATCAGTGTCAACTCAACATTCGTGCGCTTGCGATGCTCGATCAGTAAGATTGCGCCACCGATTGCGAGCAGCGCAAATGCGATGCTGGGTGCAAAAGCGTCTCCAATGCTGACTTGTCGCCTGACGCGTACGATAAGGCCGGTACCGGTGTCATGCGGAACCCAAATAAACAAGCCGACAAGCGCCAAAAGCAGCGCTCCAACTCCAATATAGATGTTTAGTCGGTTCATAATTAATTGCACGTTTCATTACGGGCAGCACCGTCTGCAGTTGGCGCTGCCCGTGATGAAAATTATTTGGAAACCACCTGCATTAGTTTTTTGGCCGAAACATAGCCATCGTCAATAAAAGTTTGCAGCGCGTCACCTGAAACAGCTTCCGCTCCTCCAAAAGCCGCCTTCAGCAGAGTACCAGCTTTTGTGGTATCATCCAGCACGATATCAGAAATTGCCTTCGCTATTTGGGCCCTAGCAGCATCTTCCATTTCACTCGGACCGAAGAACATAAAGTAAAGATCGAGGTTGAATGGGACCCCCAGATCAGCCAAAAGTGGTGCATCCGGTGTCAGTGTCAGTGGGCGCGACATTCCGGAAGCGAGCTCTACCAGTTCGCCTGCCTTCACTCCTTTGGCATGCGCGCCGCCGATAAATCCCGCGTCAAGATCACCAGCGTAAAGCGCATTAAGCATAGCTTTTCCACCTTTGACCATCGTGATGTTCATGTCAATGCCAACTTCTTTGCCCAGCACATACGTTACGTCCGCGCTCTTTGGCGTAATTGCCCCGACTCTCAAAGTCTCACCGGCCTTGGCAGCGGCAACCAAATCTTCGAAACTGTTCCAACCTTTCGAGGCAAGAGCAACGAAAGCGACTTCTGCCAGCGTGGTGGTTACGATGGGCGTTACATCTTCGGGCGTCAGGCCAGAGGTACCGCCTGCCATACCGTAATCAATTGCTTCAGAAATACCTAGGCCAAAGACAGTGCCATCTGCTGGGGCGTCTTGCATTTCCTTCGCCATGATTAGCCCAGCTTTGCCGGGTGTGTTCTGCGGGGCTATCGTCCAGCCAAAACGAGTTTCTAGATCTTCAGCGATCAGGCGGGCCTGACTGTCTGAACCTCCGCCCGGCGGAAATGCTATATGCATTGTGATCGGTCCCGGCGGCGTCCAGCCCTCTGCGAGGCTTGCCGTAGCCGCTACGGTATATCCAAGTGCGATTGCCCCAAGGGCGAGAAATTTCTTCATGGTAGTTCCTCCTGAAAACTTGATAATGAAACGAATACAGCAATAAACCGGACATGTCCAGCTTTTACTGGACAAGTCCGGTTTATTCGATTATTAAATTCATAGAAAAGGATCGCCCATGGAGCAAAATCACCCAAAGCCGTTTGATCTTCAGGACTCAGTAACTGCCAAGATATACAAGCTCAGTCAGAGGCATGCCTCGCAGGCGGCAAGAGTTCTGCGAGAATTGTCTGGCCCACCACTGTCAGAATGGAGAATTTTGATGGTTCTGGCGACTTACGGGCCTAGCACGGCCGCCGAAATCTCGCGATATCTACAACTCGACGACTCTTTGGTCAGCCGAACCATAAAGGCGATGTTGAGAAAAGGCTTTTTGCAGAGTGCGCCTGACCCAAAGGACCGCCGGGCCAGCAATCTATCGCTGAGCAAGGAGGGAAGTACTCTCTATGAACGCATGCGACCGGGCATGCACCGCCGCCGTGTTGCCGTTCATGACGCTCTCACCACAGAGGAGCACAACACACTACGCGCGCTTTTGGCCAAACTGGACAGACGCATGGATGAAATTGATGAATATTTACAAAGTGACACTGAATGACTGACACCACTCCCCCCATTTCGTACCTGCCTCTTGAAGGCGTGCGCGTTCTTGATCTGACCCATGTCATCGCGGGGCCATTGGCAACGCATCAATTGTGCATGATGGGTGCCGTGGTGATCAAAGTTGAGCGTCCGGGGGAAGGTGACGGCGTACGAGCGACCCGCACACAA
>Ga0233450_10006223_pt1 | contig 10156 bp, 7 predicted proteins | sample 011ome_30_FD_189956 | JGI IMG/M metagenome (GOLD analysis project Ga0233450, IMG submission 189956) | Coastal salt marsh microbial communities from the Groves Creek Marsh, Skidaway Island, Georgia - 011501CT (spades assembly) | ecosystem: Environmental > Aquatic > Marine > Intertidal zone > Salt... | reverse complement strand
CGAACTGTGATTTGCTAGCTAACTTTGACTTCGTAACGTCCCTTACGCCCCCCGAAATTTTATCGGTCGAGGTTGGCGATGGTGAAGTCACGATAACCGTGTCCGCATCGACAGGCGCCAGCCAATATATCGCAACCTGCTCTGCGGGCGATGACGTAGTCACAGCGACAAGTGATAGCACCAGCATTACAGTTCCAGGGCTGACCAACGACGTGAGTTACCAGTGCTCGGTTCAAGCCAAAAACGGATCTGTGACAAGCGATAGCTCCCCTGCAGTCTCAGTGACATCCGAGGCTTTATCTCGCGGGCTTCCGAAGTGGCTACTGTACTTGGGTTCTGGTTAGGCTCAATATATCCATAAGAGATGTATTTGGCCCTCCGTTTAACGAAGGGCCTCGTGTTTTGCCTTTAACAACCCTTAAACGTAAGGCTTGTCAGTATTGCTGGTTTTAGAACCATTTGAAGCATATTTATGGGGTGATTTTTCAGAGCGCGGCGATGCCTAAGGTTCGATCTCTAGCGCTAAATCATCCTCACACACCGAATCACCCTCGGCGATATGTAGCGCGGTGATGGTGCCGGAGTGCGGGGCTTCATAAGGCACTTCCATCTTCATCACCTCAAGGATGAACAAGGACTGACCTTCCTCGACTGCATCACCCTCCGTGACGAGCAACTTCCAAACGGAACCACCGGTCTCTAACTCAATTTTTGTCATTATTTTCTCCAGTGTATCTCACGGTCTAATAGCAAAGGCTGAGGGACCTAAAAGTTCAGGTAGTAACGGTTGCACACGCGCCAACCACTTACATAACTCGGGTCGTGTCTCACGCGGGTCGATGAGGTCATGAACCGCAAGCGCTTCCGCACGCGGGAAAGGCGACTGTTTTGCCGCTAACATTTCCTCTAACTCTCGACGCTTGGCGTCAGGATCTGGCGCTGCCTCGATCTCACGGCGGAAGGCCACAGCAACGCCACCCTCCACCGGCAGTGGCCCACTTTCCGCTGATGGCCACGCCAGAACATAGGCTTCTGGACCATAATGCGCCGCTTGAGCGACACCGAAAGAACGCCGCACCATCACAGCGGCCCAGGGCACGGTGGTCATTGCGGCCGTCAGTACGGCAGACGTCCCGTGGCGAATCGTTGCCTCCCGCTCGGCCTGGCTACCAATCATGAATCCAGGCTCATCCACTAAGGTCACAATGGGGAAACTAAAGGTCTCACAGAGTTCCATAAACCGACGCGCTTTCTGCGCGCCGTCTGCGGTCATGGAGCCCGCAAGGAATTTGCAATCGTTACCCCAAACCCCAATCGTCTGCCCGTTGAGCCGCGCAAGACCCGTAATTTGAGAACGGCCGTAGCCCTTCCCCATTTCAAAAAAACTGTCCTCATCAAACACGGCTTTGATGACCTTACGCATCTCAAACGCAACGCGTCGATCACGCGGCACGATCTCAAGCAGCGACTCGTCGCAGCGGTCAACCGGGTCATCACAATCAAGGACGGGGGCGAGCTGATTGATGTTGTCAGGCATGTACGAGAGAAAACGTTTTATCTCCTCGATGCAGGCACTCTCGTCGTCCGCACCGTTATCGACAGTGCCGTTTTTGGTATGCACCTTCCAGCCGCCTAGCTCATCTTTGGTCTTCTTCTCACCCATGGCGCGCTCAACCACGGCGGGGCCCGCGGTAATGATTTGTGCGGTGCTTTTAGACATAACTGAGAAGTGCGAAGCAACAAGCCTTCCTGCCGGAAGCCCTGCTACCGCCCCCATTGCCGCGGTCGCCACCGGCACAGTCGCCATTGCTTGTGCTACAGACCGAAAACGAGACGGCGCATTCACCGGACCGGGAAGATTGGGGCCTTTACCGCCGGTACCTCCGACGCTGCCGCCAGAGCCCTCGTGCAAGCGAATCAGCGGCACCTTGTACTGAACAGCAAGATCTTCAGCGTAAACACTTTTCCGAAGACCCGCTGGTGAGGGCGAGCCACCGCGCATAGTAAAGTCCTCGCCGCCCACGATGACGCGACGACCGTTGACTTTGCCAAAACCCAAAATGAAGTTGGCTGGGTCGTAACTAACGAGTTCACCCGCCTCGTTATAAACAGGCGTTCCCGCGACAGGACCCAATTCCTCAAACGATCCCTCATCGAGCAGCTGATTAACACGCTCGCGAATGGTCAGTCGGTTCTGACTGTGCTGTTTGGCAACGGCATCAGCGCCGCCTTGAGCGAGTGCAAGCTCGCGGCGCCTCTTAATTTCATCTACTTCAGGTTTCCAGCTCACTCGTCACTCCTGTCTCTTGACTCTTTACTCTTGACTCGGACGTATCGTCCAACGTCAGATCCATAGTCAGTCATAACTTCTGGCGTTGCGCCTTGAGCGCCTGCTGTTGCATTTCGGTGATGCGACCTTCCATTTCCATAACAGGCATACCAGAACGTAAAGAGTCTGCAATGAATAGGAAGTAATGTCGAAGCGCTGCGATATCTTCAGACGTCAAATGGTCATGCTTCGGCATCCCCAAAGGTGCGAGCAGGCCTTCAACAACAATCTGCTCTAGGTTGTCGTAGGTCGTCTTAGATGATCGAGCGAGATCAGGAATAGCACCGCCGCCCGAACCAACCGCACCGTGACAGGCGATGCAGTTACGCATGTAAAGGTTGTAGCCATGTCCCACCTCTACATCCACTCCGTTGAAAGCCTCCGAAGTTAAGGGCCTTTCGATAACGTCTTCTCGTGGCGGCAACGCTTCAGTACCGCCCAATTTGAAGGTGTAGACCGAACCGGGATAAAGCTTATCGACATGTTTCATGGTCTGACCGGCGCCGCCTCCCCAACCCACGAGTAGCGTGATGTATTGCTCACCATCAACCAAATAAGTGATGGGAGGGGCTATGACGCCGCTACGGACATCGAGCGCATGCAGCTCTTCCCCTGTCTCATCGTCGAAAAACCTTAGATAGCCCTCTGCATCTCCCTGCAGCACGAGTCCACCTGCAGTACTAACCACACCACCGTTATATTGTGAGACTTGTGGAATCGTCCAAACCCGCCTTTGTTCACGAGGGTCGTAGGCAATCAATTCACCGGTAGCGCTACCGGGCAGTGGCGCATCGGGATGGGTGTCAAAAACCATCTCGGTGGCCCGATCAAAGGCAAACGACGCCATCACCTCATGTCCCGTACCAAAAGCGTTTACCGCCTCGGGACCTTGGATAACGGTATTTGCGAAAGGCGCAGCCATGCGGGTTGTCGGTATATAAACGAGTCCGGTTCGAGCACTGTAGGACATGGGCTGCCAACTGTGAGCGCCGTAAGAACTGGGTGTTACCCAATGCGCCCGGCCGTCGGTATAGCGCGCGCCTTCTCGCTCCACGGGTCGACCACTTGCATCAAGGCCATGTGCCCAGCTGACATAGGTGTATTTGTCGCCCGAGAGGAATTCGCCGGTCTCTCTGTCGAGCACATAGAAAAAGCCATTCTTCGGTGCCTGCAGGAGGACCTTGCGTAGGTCATCATCGATCGTTAAATCAGCCAACACAATGTGCTGTGTTGCGGTGTAGTCCCAGCTATCACCCGGAGTTGTCTGAAAATGCCAACGGTAGGCTCCTGTGTCTGCGTCCAGCGCGACAATACTCGATAGGAAAAGGTTATCCCCACCGTCAGGGCTTCTTAATTGGTGGTTCCAGTGCGTCCCATTTCCTACACCAAGGTAGATCAGGTTTAGCTCAGGATCGTAGACAATCGCATCCCAAACCGTGCCACCACCACCTTGCTCCCACCAGCTCCCCGTCCAGGTCTCTGCAGCTAGGGCGAGCGCCTCAGACTCAAACCCAAGCTCCGGATTACCGGGTACCGTGTAAAAGCGCCATTGCTCTTTACCCGACGCAGCGTCGTAAGCCGTGACGTAGCCGCGAACCCCTTGGTATTCCCCACCCGCATTACCAATCACAACATTACCTTTGACGACCCGAGGTGCGCCCGTTATGGAGTAATTCGAATCCTGCGGTACGGTTTCTTGTTCCCAATTAACACGACCCGTCGCGCCGTCGATTGAAATCAGGCGTCCGTCGAGCGTGCCAAGGAATAATGCTCCTCGATAGGCGGCCAGCCCTCGGTTAACAACACCGCAACAAAAATCGGCTGCCTTGCTCCTATCTACTTGCGGGTCGAATGACCACAAGATGCTTCCTGTCCGCGCATCAACCGCATAAACCACAGACCAGGTTGCGGTAAAAAACAGAATCCCGTCGATAGCGAGTGGCGTCGCCTGAATACCTCTGCGATCTCCCAACTCAAGGTGCCACGCCAAGCCAAGCTCATCCAAATTTGAGCGGTTAATCTTTGCCAACGGTGAGTACCGCTGCTCACGGTAAGTTTGCCCGTAGGTAATCCAATCACCATCGGGGTTATCCGATGTCAGTGCTCGGTCGTCAATGGCGGTGAGAATGGCTTCGAGATGTGCAGGAGAGCCTTTTTGCGGACCGGATAAGGTGCTGGGCTCGCACCCCAGCACACCGGCAAGAAAAACACTAAGGAAAAAAGGACGTAGTTTCATGAAATGAATATCACACCTCACTAAGCTCTCGAGACTCCACTCACCGTCCCCAGTAATGTCGGTCTCAACACACCCAAATCAGACGTTACTGAATTTCGAGCCCCTTGAGATCGCCGGCCTCGCGCCACTTTTCCATCAAATTAAAGAACTCGATGGGACCGCCACCATAAAACGTGTTCTGTGACTCAAATTCCACGTGCCCCTCGTTGTTGTAATAGCCAGGGGTACAAGACTTCTGAAAGTCCTCGGTTTGTCGTGCAACACGCTTAATGGTGTTGATCCAAGCGGCCTCTGCCTTTTCCGAGGCATCGACGCGCGTCGCCCCACGTTTTTTCATTTCTCCCAAGATGTATGCTGTTTGCATCGCATTCTCATCGAGCGCAAAGGTGTAAGTAGCGGTAAAACCCGATTGCTGGGGACCGAAGAAAAACGCGTTAGGGAATCCCCGTGTATGCAGGCCGTGGAAGGTCGCCATACCGCCCGCCCATTTATCCGAGATCGTTAAGCCATCGATACCCGCAATGGAATAACCGGCGCGACGGGAATAGTCGGTACCCACCTCAAATCCTGTAGCGAAAACAATGCAATCGACTTCGAACTCCTGACCGTTGGCTACAACCCCTCTCTCCGTAAACGCCTCGACACCTTGGCCGTCCGTGTCCACGAGCGTCACATTAGGGTTGTTAAAGGCTTGCAAGTACTCGTCATGGAAACAGGGCCGCTTGCAGAACTGCCGGTAGTAGGGCTTGAGTGATTCTGCTGTCTCAGCGTTATCAACAACAGAGTCAGCGCGTGCTCGGACCTTCTCCATTTTGGCGAAATCTGCCATCTCCATTTTTTCCTGAAGACCCATTTCAACCATTGCCTTGTCGGTGAGGTACTGTTTGAGGCCTCGCTCTTTGCGCGCACTTGAAAGGGCCCAGCCGACACTCCACATCAACAAACGCCAACCACTGGGTCGATACTGCCGCATGCCGCCAAAAATATCCCTGAACGCCTCGGTCCAACCGTCACGAACCAAGTCCTCTTTCACCGGCATACCCGCGAGAAGCGATTCAAAGTTCGTTCTGCGCTTGTGATGCCAACCTGGTTGCTGCGCCTTAACCCAATCCTCATCAATGTCAGTGTTGTCACGGACATCAATCGACGACGGTGTTCGCTGGAACACATAGAGTTCTTTTGCACCTGCCGCGAGATGCGGCACGCACTGAACTGCGGTAGCCCCAGTGCCGATAACCGCCACGCGCTTATCAGAAAGCTTGTCGAGGCCACCAAAGGGGCCGCCACCGGTATAGTCATAATCCCAACGGCTCGTGTGGAACGTGTGGCCGGTGTACTTGTCGATACCCGCTATGCCAGGCAACTTCGGCCGGTTTAAGGGTCCGTTTGAATGAATGACGAAGCGCGCCTTAATCGTATCGCCGCGGTTAGTGCGCGCGATCCAAGCGCCCTCCGCCTCTGACCAATCGGTACTCAAAATTTGCGTTTGCATGAGCGCAATGTCATGCAGCTTGTATTGCTCCGCGATGACCTGGCAGTACTCGAGTGTCTCGGTTGCGTTGGTGTAACGCTGCTTGGGAACAAATCCTGTCTCCTCAAGAAGCGGGAAATACACCAGTGATTCGATGTCACAGGAAGCGCCGGGGTAACGATTCCAATACCAGGTACCGCCAAAGCCTCCGCCCTTTTCAACAATCATTAAATCGTTTATGCCAGTATCACGGAGACGCGCCGCCGCAAGCATGCCGCCAAAGCCGCCGCCAATGATCAGGACTTCCACTTCTGCGTTGACGGCGTCGCGCTCAAAGCCGGGTTCTACGTAGGGGTCGTCAACATAGTGAGAGAAGTCTCCGGTCACCTCGATGTACTGATCGTTGCCGTCGGCTCGGATACGCTTGTCGCGCTCCTGTCGATACTTCTCTCGCAACTGATCAGGATCAAAGTTGAGATTGCCAGATACTGCTGCTGTCATGTGACGTCCTCACTACTCGATATTATTATTCGTCACAGTTTGTTTGGGCGTGCTCCGAGAAAGCTAGCTGTGATCGATCCTTAATGTAGCAAAGTCTTACCTCATTTGGCGCTAGTCTGTTCTTACTACTCTGGCACCACACTGCTGTGAGCAAGATTGCCCTGGATCCACATTTCTGTTTTAACTGAGGAATAAAAACGAGGATGGGCGTAATGAACGATCTAAGCCAAGGCCAACACCACGAACTCACCGCTGAGCAACAGTGGGAGCAATTCTCAGAGCTCAAAACAGCTGAGGACTACGTCCAAAGTCTTAGAGACCGAAATCTCGATGTATTTTTATTGGGAGAGCGTATCGACGAGCCCGTTGACCACCCGATCATCCGACCGTCTATCAACGCCATGGCAGAGTCTTACATTCTCGCTCAAGAGGACCCAGACCTCGCCACCGTCTGGTCCTCTATCTCCGAGCAGCAGATCAATCGGTTCTTACACGTGCCCGAGTCCCCGCAAGATCTTGTACAAAAGAACAAGATGCAGCGGCGTATGGGGCAACTCACGGGCACCTGCTTTCAGCGTTGTGCGGGACTCGACACGCTGAGCGTTCTTTTTTCAATCACTTACGACATAGATAAAAAGCACGGCACGCCTTATCACGCGCGTTATGTAAACTTTTTAAAGAAGGCGCAGAAAAATAACCTGATTGTGGGTGCAGGTATGACCGACCCCAAAGGAGATAGAAGTAAGCGCCCCAGCGATCAAACCGACCCCGATCTCTTCATGCACGTCACCCGGCGGACCGACGAGGGTCTCTACGTCAAAGGCGCAAAAGCCCATATGACAGGTGGTCTGAATTCACATTGGATCTGCGTAATGCCGACGATGAATATGCTCGAGGGCGATAAGGACTACGCGGTGATTGGCATGATTCCAGCCACAGCACCAGGGCTTACCTATGTTTATGGGCGACAGTCTTGCGACACGCGGGCTCTCGAGGCGGGTGATATCGACAAGGGAAACGCCAAGTACGGCGGTCAGGAAACTTTGGTGATTTTCGAGGACGTATTCATCCCTTGGGAGCACGTCCTCATGGACGGCGAATACGAGTTCGCACAGGAACTCGTCTCGCGATTCACCGCTTACCATCGCGCGAGTTACGTCTGCAAAACCGGCCTAGGCGACGTCATGATCGGCGCCGCTTCAAGTGTTGCTGAAATGAACGGCGCAGAAACCGCCAGCCACGTCCGCGACAAACTTGTTGAGATGACGCACCTCAACGAGACGATTTACTCGTCGGGTATCGCATCATCTTACGAAGCGACAAAACACGAGAGCGGAGCCTTTATAAATGACCCTATCCTCGCCAACATTTGTAAGCACAACGTCACGCGTTTTCCCTACGAAATCTCGCGGCTTGCGCAGGACCTCGCGGGCGGTCTTATGGTCACCCTTCCCTCGCAGGCAGATTTTGAGCACGAGACCATTGGTCCACAGCTCGAAAAATATCTTAAAGGCAAGACCTCGGTCAGCACCGAGGATCGAACAAGGATGCTCCGTCTCATAGAGAACATGACACTGGGGCGAAATGCGGTCGGGTATCTGACCGAGTCAATGCATGGTGCGGGCTCGCCCCAAGCACAGCGCATTCAGGTACTGCGAGAAACCGACTTCGGTAAAAAACAGTCGCTCGCGAAACGACTCGCAGGCATTATCGCGACTGACGCCGATTCCCAGTTGGCATAAGCGCCACCAAAACCAACCAAGATAGACGTACGGATACCTCCTGCAGATAACTTTATCAGTGAGGGCCTGCCTCATTAGGGCACTATTTTTCGGTGAGGCCCAGCCTCACTAAGGCACTTTTTTCCGTGAGGCCCGGCCTCACTAAGGCAATATGTCGCAGTATCACCGCATTATCCGATCGCCCTATTTGCACGCGGCGGCAGCGATTTTCTTTGCATCGTGCATGAACGCAGTGATCAAAGGTCTCTCCGCTTATGAAAGTGTTGTGGTTGTTACCGCTTGGCGCTACTCACTTGGCGCGTGCTTGGCGCTCGTACTATGGGCGATCTTTCGCCCCAAGCTCCCGGGCTGGCGCGCAGTCCCGTTTCACTTACTGCGCGGCTTTTTTCAGATCATGTCAGCCGGACTTTTCTTCTGGGGCGTGTCGGTCATACCCCTAGCAACCGCTGCTGCGCTTGGCCTCACAGGTACGTTAATGGTCGGACCGCTCGCCTGGCTCCTTCTCAAAGAGCCGCTCAAGCGCGACGTTATCGTCGGCACGTTGCTCGGTTTTGGCGGCGCGCTTTACATCATCAACTTCGAGGCGGATCTTTTTTCCGCGAATCTCGAGGGCCCCCTCTTCGGCTACCTTGCACCAATATTCGCATCGCTGTTCCACTCGGTGTCGGTCGTCTTACTCAGATTCCGGTCACGAAGCGAGGATCCAATCGTTGTGGCGTTTTTTGCTAATACGTTGCCCGCGCTATACGTGCTGCCAATCTTTTTCCTGATGGATATTCAGCCCGTCGAAGGGCTTATCGGGGGCTACGTCATGGCAGCATTTCTCGGCGTCAGCTTCTGGTCTCTGACTACCTTGGCCTATTCCGGCGCACCAGCAGCTAAGCTTGCGCCCTTTACCTACACCCAACTCATTTGGTCAGCATTGATCGGACTCGCCATTTTTAATGAGTGGCCAGGGATCCATACTTGGATAGGTGCGTCTATTATCGTCGCGGCCTGTCTACACGTTATGCGTGCAACCTCACCCACCATCGCTTCCAGAGAGAAAAAATGAGTTTTTGGACGCCAATAGCTTCAGTAGCCACGAAGGAGTGGTTTTCAGTCAAGGCCACACGCGCGATGTGTGTGGGACCCGAGGATGTGGAGTTCGTTATGGGCGGTGTCGCACAAGCGATTGCCATTGATGCCGCTGAATTGGCCACAGGTAAGCCGCTACTATGGAGCACCATCCAATTCAACGCGGCGGCGCGAAATCATCAGGTGATTGGTGCCGAGGTCATTCCTCAAAGTGGGGGGCGGAGTTTGACCCAAGTGCGTGTCGAGGTAACCGCAGATAAAAATCCTGTGCAGTCCATGTTCGCCGCGCTGGGTACACGCCCCGGTAGCACAATGCAATTCATTAAAATGCCCAAGGTGGATGGGCCGGAGAACTGCCCCAAGAAAGATGACCCTCTCATCCAAAGCACTGGCAATTTGATCTATGAGTTCGATCGACGGACGGCGCTCGAAGATGCGGAGGCGGGGCTTGAATACATGTGGATCAGACCAGTGAAGCACATGCCCATAACCGCAGGCCTGTTGGCGTTGACCTCCGACTTCATGCTGGGGGCACACGAAGACACGCGAGGGGGTATGAGCCTCGATAACACACTCCGTGTATTCTCTGTCGAACCCACTGACTGGATCCTATCCGTCACGCAGATGTCAGGGTTCCGAGCAGGCGTCGCAATGGGTGTTACCCACCAATTCACTCAGGACGGGCAATTGCTGTCGACCTCGAGTCAGACGGGGCTACTCCCTAGAAGGTAGTTAGCAAGCGCCGACGTCTTGATATGTTTTCCTCAACCGAAGCGCCCTAACAAGCTAGAGCTACGGAC
>Ga0233450_10006199_pt1 | contig 10170 bp, 8 predicted proteins | sample 011ome_30_FD_189956 | JGI IMG/M metagenome (GOLD analysis project Ga0233450, IMG submission 189956) | Coastal salt marsh microbial communities from the Groves Creek Marsh, Skidaway Island, Georgia - 011501CT (spades assembly) | ecosystem: Environmental > Aquatic > Marine > Intertidal zone > Salt... | reverse complement strand
TAAAGGGATACGAAAGCTTAAGGGAGTTCTTCACCTCAGCCTCTCTAACCACGATAATCGACTTACCGTTCGTGTGTTTATTTTTGGCATTCATGGGATACATTGCCGGTTGGATTGCATTTATACCCTGTGTAGCCATACTTCTGATACTAGGATTAGGGTGCTTAATGCATATTCCTCTAAAAAGAGCTGCGGTAAAATCCCATGGTGCCGGTGCTCAAAAGCACGCCATCCTTGTTGAAGCTATCAACGGATTCGAAGCCATTAGAGGCCTTTCCGCAGCCGGCAGCTTTCAGAAACGAATGGAAGACTGCCTCGGTAAAACGGCTCGGAGTGAAGTTATCTCCCGTCGTTATTCTTCAATCGCTTCGAATTTCACAATCTTCGTCACTCAAATGGTGTCGGTAGTGATCATCGTTGTGTCAGTCTTTCGTATACAGGCGGGTGATATGAGCATGGGTGCGCTTATCGGTTGTACGATTCTCACTGGTCGGGCTATGGCGCCCATCGGACAGGTAGCAGCCCTTCTTTCGAGACTGCAGGGCTCGCTCGTCTCATTAAGTGGACTGAACGATCTCATTAAGTTACCCCAAGAACGAGAAGAAGGTCGCGATTATGTGAGAAAGCCGGATTTCGAACCTCGAATCGAATTTAGCGACGTGACCTTCTCCTACACCCCAGAAAGCGCTCCTGCGATCATTAACGCATCCTTTAGTATTACGCCAGGCGAGCGCGTGGCGATTCTAGGGAGAGTCGGATCCGGTAAGAGTACCCTACTGCGGCTTATACTTGGGTTCTATCCCTCCACAGGTGGAATGATTACAATCAACGATACGGACATTCGACAAATTGATCCCGCGGATCTAAGACTACGGCTCGGTTACATTGGGCAAGATAATCTTCTCTTTCAAGGGACGCTGAAAAGCAATATCATCATCGGAGCTCCGTGGATGGATGAGCCTGCCGTGCTCGAAGCGGCTAAACTCTCTGGAGTCGAACGCTTCGCCTCCAGAAATCCTCTAGGCTACGACCTACAAGTGGGCGAACGCGGGGAACTACTTTCAGGAGGACAAAAACAAGCAGTAAACATCGCCCGTGCCCTGCTGACAAAACCTAGCCTGCTCGTCATGGACGAACCTACTAGCGCTATGGATGCGAACGCAGAGCGCGATTTCATTTCGAATATGGAAAAATACTCGAAAGATGGAAACCGCACCCTAATCCTATCTACACACAAGCCTTCAATGTTGAAGCTGACTGATCGGATCATCGTAATGGATCAAGGCAAAGTAGCGGCTGACGGGCCTAAGGCAGATGTTATGCGCCAACTTTCCGGAGGAGCGGGCAAAAACTGATGAGCAACAATAAGGATTTAAAAGACGTGCCAAACGAACCCGAAGACAAAGTTCAAGCAGGCGATCTTGACTTTATCGCTGATTGCAAGGCGGCATTTCTTGAAGAGAAGATGCCTTACGCCAACGTCCTCCTATTAACAGTAGTTGGTATTGTATCCGCTTTTCTGCTATGGGCCTACCATTCAAGGGTGAGCGAACTGACACGAGGGCAAGGAAAAGTCATCCCTTCCGGAAGCACACAGATCGTGCAAAGCCTGGAAGGTGGCATCCTCTCCGACCTTTTTGTTACTGAAAGTGGCTTCGTCGAAAAGAGCCAGGTTCTCGCAAAACTAGACGATACAGCGATCCTTTCATCCTACAGGGAGAGTCTAATCGAGAGGGACAATCTAGTCGCCAAAATCGCCAGGCTCGATGCGGAATCGCAAGAACTTGAAGATGTACGCTTCCCCGAATACCTCGAACAGTCGAATGCCGATCTGGTCACATCAGAAACCCTATTATTTCAAACCCGAAGGAATCAGATTAATACGAATCAAGAGCGACTTCAAAAAAGCCTCGACCTGAAAAGCCGAGAGCTCGCCATAACCAAACCCTTAGCCGAGTCTGGAGTAGTATCCCAAGTCGAGCTCTTGAGACTGGAAACAATGGTCAACGACCTCGAGGGTCAACTCGAGCGTGAGAAATCTGAATACCTGAATGAAGTGGTTTCTCAAAACAACGAGTACAAAACGAAACTGAGCCAGATCGAGCAATCTATCCTAGCCTTTGAAGATCGCGTATCCAGGACAGAGATAAAAGCCCCACTCTCTGGAATCGTTAACAAAATCCATGTCAAAACTCTGGGTGGCGTGTTACAACCCGGGGCCCCTATCATGGAGATCGTCCCCATTGAGGACAACTTGCTCGTTGAAGCCAAAATCAGCCCATCAGATATCGCATTTGTGAAGCTTGAACAGGAAGCGACTGTTAAACTCACGGCTTACGACTATTCAATTTATGGAGGTCTCGAAGGAAAAGTCGCCAGAATTAGCGCAGACACTTTCCTCAATGAAGAGGATGGACAGAGTTATTACCATATTCTCATTCGCACCGGGGAACGCTCTTTGAAGACGACTACCGAAACCTTTGAGATTCTTCCGGGAATGGTCGCTCAGGTTGATATCAAAACCGGCAAGAAGAGCGTTCTAGACTATCTTCTGAAACCCCTGATGCGGGCGAAAATGAACGCCTTTACAGAACGCTAGGGACCGTAAATGCCGCCCCTTCCGCCAGGACCGTAGATAATTGATGGCATCCTGGATTCCCTACGAGGAATTGGAGTGGGATACCTTTCCTGAATCTCCCGGTCCCGCTCCCTAAGCGTTTCGCGTTCGAGCCCTACAAACGCGCCGCCGTGTTCGTAGGTCAGCTCGCGCATAAGGTTGGCAAACTTTAATCCGGATTGGCTTAGGGACAATGAATTCCGAATAAGATTCGGGAAACCAACGGCATTTATAATAGCCATGCGTTCCCCATCTTTGTTCTTATTAAGCCTATCCAAGGTGTTGAGCACAGGTTCAGAACGGCCCGTAAACTCGTCCCCGAAAACGTAGACGCCCATCTTCATCTCCTCGTTATCGGGTTCTGCCAAATTTCGGATGGCTTGAGCGATTCCCGGCACTGGATTACTATCGCTATTGTAGGGATAAAGCCGGACGGCTCGAACCATATAGTCCCGTGTTTCCTGATTGTCCGTCATCCACTTGCTTCGCATTCCCCGACCCATGATAAAATGCCCGTCTGCATCTAAAAGCTGGATACCTTTTACCTCAGGGTAAGAGTCAAGGGTCTCTTCAAATTTCTGGATCACATACCCCCAAACTAGACTCGTACTAGGATCACGCATACTTCCAGAGGTATCTATAACGAAAGCGATATGATTGCTCTCTACCGGAATTCCGACAGGCGAGGGCTGCATCTTCTTTTGCTCAATCTCTGGATCCGTCTGCATCACCGCTAGCTCATCTTCAACCTGCTCGAGATCGGTCAACAATTTGTCTTTGCTAAACTCCTTGTCGTTTATCTTCTTTTTCAGATCCGCCAGTACCGCATCCAAGTCTTGCTCGACGATCTTCTTTTCTTTTTCCTTGTCTTGTTCCAGACGAATAAGGGTCGCAATCTCCTCGGTGACAATTTCGTATTCATTTAGCTGAAGCATTCGCTGTTGAATGATCCGCTCCAAGGCGATTCTCAAATTGGTAATCTCCTTGGTTTTCTTACCCATCGTTATAACAAACAACAGGATAATTGCCCCAAACCCACAGCAAATGACGTCTAGAAATGACAAGCTAAAAATCTGTGTGGACCGCTTCCGCTTCATGTATTAGGCCAAGTTTTAGAAGGACAAACCATGGAGCCTCCTTGCTCATCTGCTAGCCGCCAGTAGTGAACGGCTGCCCCGGGATCGTTTTTCATTGGATACAGCAGAACGCTCAAAGGAGCATTGTAGACAAGAGCTTTCCTCGCTACCCGAAACATGTTGATTCGATCATGGTCGTCTAAGACTGAAGAGCCTTCGTAACTGTCCGCGAGCGTAGGGAGCCCATCGACAATAAGGACTACCCGATCTGGCGTAATGGGCATATCATCAACCATATCGAATGCCTTCTCCAAATTCGCTCCTTGTTTGGGAACGACCTTATCTAGCTCTTCAAGCACCTCAAGCGTTATCGCTATCCATTGGGTCGAACCACTCTACTCCATATCTGGATTCGATCGGAGTTAGCTCGTTGTTGAAAAGTATAATCTTGTAACGGGAAGTCGGCTTAAGGTTCGCGATCATCCATGTCACTCCCTTTTTAACACGACTCCATTTCGGGGAGTTCCGTTTGTCCTCATCCGAATCCGCCTGGCGTGCCACGGCAGCGTCATACTCATCATCCGTCATACCCCCAGACGCCTCTATCAGAAACAACACATTGTCTCCTTGGATATCGAATCCGGTCAAATACTGACGACGTATCGCGTTTGGAATCGGGATGGGAGGTTTTTCCTCCTGCATGGGCATGTTTTCCTTGTCATCCAGCAACTTGCCCAAGTCTTCTTCCATCGAAGCCAACTGAGCGAGCAACAATGCAAACTCATCTTCCAACTCGGTTTGCATCTTCTTTTTCTCGTCAATTTCCACGGTCGCATATCGGTTTCGATTTCGTATCGTGGTTAGGGACCTTTGCAGCGATTTGAGTTCTTGGTCTTTCAGAGCGATATCATTCTCCATCTGGCCGATCACTTGCTCAATCTTCGCTTTGATATCAATGAGCGTATCCGATTTTTTACCTACCGTTAGGACAAACAAAAGGAGCACAGCTCCAAATCCGCAGCAGATACAGTCTAGGAACGACAAGCTAAAAACCTCAGTCTCCCGCTTCCTGCGTTTCATGCTGACTCTCCTCCCTGATTTCCAAGATCAATGCAATGGATTAAAAGCAGCCGCTTTCGTGAACCCTGCATGAGTACTTCGACTGCATCTCCAGCTTTCAAAGCAGTATCCTTCTCCCCATCAAAAGCCGCGGTTTCCGACGGCTCAAGTGACCAGCGTTCATCTGCCAATTTCAACTTGCACAATTCGACGGGCTTTCCCGCGATGTTGCGATCCGCTACAAGATCGAATAATTCATTCTCTCCAATACCAATAGAAAATGATTCTCCGGACAATTCGTACGCCAGTCCATCACATACGATATGAGTAGGGCTCAGAGAACGGCCATCCTTTGAAACCCGGATCGTCGCGATCTTCTGTCTCACATCCAGAGTCTCAGGATTTCCCAGTATTGAAATACCCACTTCGATACGCGTCTCTTCCAATTTATGGACTACATCCCAATCTTTGCCATAATTCGCCGCTCCAAACGCGCCACTTTCCGGCTGCAGTTCTTTCACAAGCCCTATTCCCTGGGAAACAATAGCGCTCTTCAAACCCTGTATCGTTGCGGCCCTGCCCGAAAGAGCAATTTGGATTTCTTCGTCGCTATTAGCGAAGTCATTCACCGCCCTGAGAATCATTTGGGTGAGCGCTTTAACCTGAGGCGCCAGCTCCATAGCGGCAAGATCCTTGGAAATCACCATCTGACGCGACTTTTCGCGAGTTGAAACCTCCAGACTCGCTTCATTGGACCGGCCAAGGTTGAAAAGCATGTCTCGCGTTTGAGCGTGAAACGCCCGTTCGATCATTCGGTCTTCGGTGATATCAAACGAAGTCTCGACTAAGAAGCGCTTAGACATCGAGGTCGTGAAGCGTTCAAGCATCTTACTAAACCCATGTTGAGGCAAACGAGCAAAGTAAACGCGCTCCAATCCTGAATGCTTGTGGAAAACGGTGATGTGCGTTGCTTGGGAGAGTAGGTCTACATGAAAGATGCGCTCTCCCTCAGGCACATTCCAAAGTCCTTCGCTATACAAAGCCGCCGCAGCCATGTCCACGATTCCCGCAACCGGAATCCCGATGTCCGACAGAATCCCTAATAACAAGCCCAACCGCTCCTCGGATTTCTCGTTCTCTTCAAGATAATGCCCTGGAGCGGCAATAACCGCCCTGTCGATCTCTCCAATCTCGTTCTTAATTCGTTCCGCAAGCTCCACAAAAAACTTGTAAGCAAGCTGCGAATACATCAATCGACTATAGTGTCCATCTAGGTTCGTCGCCTGGAAGGAAAGGTCATCAATAAACTCGCTGCAAGTCCGACGCGGATAGACGAACGCCATCTCTTGAGCGTCAGAGCCAAAGGTAAGCTCCCCCGCCCGGGCATAGGCATAAGCGGGAAACGAATCACTCCCGTCTCCCAACTTGAGAACATGCGAGGATCCATCATCTTCAATTACGACGCAATTTACCCCAACGTCGCTCAATTCTATTCCCAACGTCGCCATAATCTTAGGTATAGCTGATTTGGCTTTCCTCGGTAGCCGGAGTTTTCATTAGCGTTATCACCCTTTTGGTCGCCAAGTCTTCCATGTCTATAATCAGTGTTTCCTGCTTCGACTGGAGAAGGTGAACCATCAGCATCAAAGCGATACTCAAGAGTAGCGCGATGAACGTAGAATTAAAAGCGAGACCCAAACTGGAGGTAACACCGCTGATATCTCCTTGGATCGCCATGTCCGCCTGCCCCAAAGCTTCACTGATACCGCGAACGGTACCAATAAAGCCAACCGAAGGGATCGCCCAAGCGATGTAGCGAATCAAGGACAAATCTGACTCCAGTTGCTCGTAGGCCATCTCACATCGTTCACTTACTGCGTGCGCCGCATCTTGAATCGAACGCGTCGCGTCAAATCGATGAAGCGCTGCGAGAATTACGTCAGGCAGAATTTTACCTCGCAATCGAGGCGTTCGCCTCACTTGGCTTTCAACTTCTTTGAAGTGAGCCAACGCATCCTCAGGCATAATTCGCTCACCCCTGGAAATTTTCAAGAATTGGCGATCTGCCATTGATTGCTCTCCAAACAGTTTTGTGAACTTGAACACCATGATGATCGATGCCCACATCATCAGAATGAGACACGCCAACTGCTCGTTGTTCTTCAAAATTACCGTAAATGAGCGTTCTGGAATGAAAGTCCCTTCCGGATTCTGGCTTTTCTGGATGCTATTGGTGATTTCAATATCCTCCGACACCGGCCAAATGTAGAACTTGTAGACGAGCAATACGACGATCACCGAGACAATTAGCCCCACCGTTTGAATTAGGAAGTCTCGCGATAAAAACCCTTTATTCTTCATATTCAATAGTTGCCGAATCTAGCCCATTGCAATTTAGTCACCTTACCCAATCTGACAATGAAATCCAGCATTCGTTACGATAAACAATACGAACGAGGGCGTGTAACGGATTCACGGAAAAATATGAGCAACAAAGCGGATTTACAAATGTCAGGAATAAGTCTACATTTCCCAGCATAACAACGAATCCAATCAATCGCGCGATTGCGTAGTTATATTCACAGGTATGAATCGGTCGAAAATATTAAAAAACACTACCGCAGCAGCCCTAGCCATGGCCTTCCTGACTTTCCAGTGGGGTTGCGCGGGTCCTGCGGCGTCTAAAACTGTCAAAGGGGCCGGCACGGGAGCGGCCATCGGTGCCGTTGGAGGCCTTGTAACTGGGCAAGATGCTGGCGGAATCGCAGCAGCAGGGGCTGCGGGTGCCTTGGTAGGCGCTACCGTTGGAGCCATCCAACAAAACAAAGAGAACAAGCGACAAGATACGCTAGCTCAGCAACGCGCTTACAACCAAGCGATTGCAATGCAAAAGCGAGCTATCGACAAGGAGAAGGCTGAACTGCAGGAAGAGCTTGAAATCGCAGAAGGGTTTCGAATTTCTAACGCAGAGTTGGAAGAGATGTCCGGCCGTGCCGAATCAGCAGAGGAGCGACTCAAAGCATTGCAAGCCATCAGGCAGGCCGCCATTGACCGAAAGAAAGCTCTCGACGAGATGGAGCAACGAGAGAAGGACGCTCTCGCAGAAATTGCCCGCCTAGAAAAAGAGCTGGCAGCATTGGAGGCTGAGAGTGGATCGATTGCGAGTGACGTAGAGTAGAGGTAAATGCCTCCTTATTCCGATTTTTACCGATGACAATGAAGCGCTTCCGTAACAAATTTCACTTCCGAATCGGAGCGATTCTCGTCCTCGCATTGCTAAGCGGGTGCAACACAACCTACGAGATGGAGGTGGATGCGATCACAAACCCCGCGGTGAACGATGCTGAGTCCTATGTGATCGTCCCACGGGACCCGGAAACGGACACTAACGATCTTCGTTACAAAGAGACCGTGGCCTACATTAAGACCGCTCTGTCAGGAAAAGGGATGTACGAAGCGCTAAGTGCGCAAGACGCCGACATGGTAGTTGAAGTAGACTACGGGATGGAACCCCCAAGACGGGAGTTCAAAGTGATCGAGGAACCTGTATTTGCCACTATTCAGCAGCCGGACACGATTCAAACCGTATCTCAAAGAGACCCCAAAACTGGACGTGTGATCACCTATACGGTTCGCGTTCCTGGAGCTCGGTCACGGGAGTTGATTGGCTATCAGGAGAGATTGGTTTCCGTCATCGTGAACGAAAAATACATGGAGCTGACAGCCAAGGAAAATCTCCTCGAGGAGAGCGGTGACGTTCCCGCCCAGGAAATTTGGAGCGTGCGAGTGAAGAACTATGACGAGAATGATGATCTCAGAGAATATCTTCCCATTATGGCGGCATCAGTAGCAGACTACGTGGGTGAAGATACTGGAACCAATCAGAGCGTCCGATTGAAAGAAAAGGACGAAGTGGTTCAGTTTATAAAGCGCGGCATTAACAAGAAACCTGAAGCCGACACCTTTCCATCCGAAGGGTAGGGTTAAAACCCTTAACCGCGGGTCTACTCCCTTCCAAACACTAAGGTTAGTCCGCCGGACCTTTCCCTAGAAAGTATCTCCAACACAGCCTTACGATTGAAGCTAGCCCGGATGGCCGGTTTCCAAGGGATACACTCTTTTGAGCTATTTCGAAAGCGATGTTGTACTGCTTGAAGAGCGTTTTATAGGCAAACCACAAACTGTGTTTCGGATCATAGATGTTAGTTGACTCTGAAGTAAGCCCATTGAGTTCGATTATCCTTATGTTTTGCCCATTCATCAAATCTTCTTCCGAGGGAACTCTGATATCATATCGCCCGAAGTGAAAACCGTCCACCCCGCGACTCATCTCATCCATGGAACGCTCTAACGCTGGAGTGATGAATCTCGCTCCATCCAGAAAAAGCGCTCCCCTGCAATGAGTACCTAATTCAGTCAAAGGGAACACGACCCCCCTGGGAATAACATGGTCAAGGCTCCTCTGGTGGGCGTCCAAATAGAAACGAGCCATGCAGACCGCCCTTTCGTCTCGCAAGATCAATTCTTCGAGAGTAGAGCTTCCATCCCCCGTAACTGAAACGAATCGTTTGTCGGTCACTGAGTACACATGACCTTCTTTTGCCCCAGGGATTCTATAGTAAAAAACACCGAATTCCCTGCCTGGGAGGAATTCCTGCAGGATCAGGTCCTCGTCATGATCCTCGAATACGCCGTCAGATTCCTCCTTCGATTTCACGATCGAAACTCCTTCACCCCGTTGTCCCACATCAGCCTTTATCGCGAATGGATAGTCTAAGTCGTACTCTGTCTTAAAGGTTTCAATACAATCTTGCTTCCTACCCAGATCCCAGTCTTTGGGAATAATCCTAAATCTTCCGACCGGAGATCCATGCTTTTCCAAATGAGAGAGTATCCCTCCTTTGGATTCGTAGACGAGTCCACTCTCGGGCATGCAAGGGTTGACAGTGGTAAGGAGGGTGACAGACCGACTACGTAGCATTTTCCACAAAAGGAAAACAACAACAGGAGGATAGAAAAACCACATTGGCCAAAATTCCCACCGCGTTATTCGTTTAAAACGGGAATACAATAAACGCCTGCCTCTCCAAGTTGCTAAAGAGACCCCTACTCTCGCTAGCAATAGAATGAGTAATGCGGAAACAAGTAATCCCAGCAAAGCCCAACCCTCATTTACCTCAAAAAAGTCAATAAACTGCCCTCCCAAAACAAATGACAAACCGACAATTGCCGGCGTCCAGATAGCCGAAGCCACAAACAATCCAAACCCAAACTTCAAGGGGTTAGCTCGCAAAACTCCAGCGGCAAAATAGGTTGGCACCCGACTCCCAGGCACAAACCGTGTGGATACGATCAAGGCAACTCCTTTTTCGTCGATCCAACGGGCACAACGCTCAACTCGCTCCTTCTTGCACAAGG
>Ga0233450_10006198_pt1 | contig 10170 bp, 5 predicted proteins | sample 011ome_30_FD_189956 | JGI IMG/M metagenome (GOLD analysis project Ga0233450, IMG submission 189956) | Coastal salt marsh microbial communities from the Groves Creek Marsh, Skidaway Island, Georgia - 011501CT (spades assembly) | ecosystem: Environmental > Aquatic > Marine > Intertidal zone > Salt... | reverse complement strand
CGTCCGCCGCAGTCGTCGCCGACGTCGCCGCGTCGAATGTTCGCGGTCTCGCGCGCGGCGCATCTCGCGCCGCCGGGCGCGCGAACGGCGCCGAAACGCACGACGACGACGACGACGACGACGACGACGACGGGCGCAGGGCGTAGGGTCGCGACGCTCGCCCTGCGCGCGGGAAAACGCGCCGTGGCGCGCGCGGCGGCGGCGGATGCGGTCGACGCAGACGATGGGTCGACAAAGGTGGATGTCCGCGCGTGGTTGGATGCGCGCGAAGGGCGACGGGAGGCTGTGGCGGGGGTGTTTGCGATTTACGACGTCGATGGGGTGTGTCAGTACGTGGACTACGCGAGGAACGTCGAGCAGGCGGTGCGTGCGGTGCGTGGGCGTGTGGGCGCGCAGCGCGCGGCGTGGACGAGGGTGATGGCGTTTAGGAACGCTGCGATGGCGACCAAGGATGTTCTGGCGAGTGAGGCGAGACGGTGGAGGGAAGCGTTGGGGACGACGCCGGCGTTGAACGCCGAGTGGGACGCCGAAGACGAGGATGATACAAAGAGCGCACGGGCGTCGGTAGAGACGACTGAGCCATCAAAGGATCCCGTGGTGAGTCCTTTTGCGGCAAACGTCGGTGCTGACGGCGAATCAAAGGTGACTGAAGGGGATGGCGTGGGATCAGAGGACGCCGACGCGCCCAAGCTCGAGCTCACCATGGAAAATGTCGATAAAGCGCTGGACGAGGTACGTCCGTATTTAATCGCCGATGGAGGGAATGTGGAATTGATGAGCATTGAAAATGGTATCGTCGTCGTGCGACTGAATGGCGCGTGTGGGTCGTGCGCGTCGTCTTCAGCCACGATGAAGGGTGGCATTGAAAAGTTGCTCAAGCAAAAGTTTGGCGACGCCGTGGAAGAGGTGTGCAATGTCAGCGGCGAACTCGAAGAAATGTCTGTTGAAACGATTGAAGAGTACCTAGGGAAACTACGCAATTCGATAAAATCATACGGTGGCGAGTGCAAGGTGCTCACGCTTGAACGTGGCGTACTTTTATTAGAGTTTAAAGGTCCGCAAGCGCTCGCGTTTTCCATCGCAGAGTCAATCAAGAAGAAATTTCCTCTCGTTCGCGAGTGTAAAATCAAACAAATCGCATAGTCATAGACGCATTCTTTCTCACAGCACCATTAAATAAATACTTAGTTGTTGGCTATTACAATTCTGTCGAAAGATACGTCAGAGATATTGTCTCTGTCAAAGGATGGTATTAGACGGTGAAGTTTTCGCACACGAACGCCTTGTCGACGCGCTTCATGATACCGCTAATAACCTTGCCTGGCCCAACCTCAGTGGCGGTTTCCAAGCCCTTCTCGAGGAAGGTGACCATAGTCTTTTCCCATTGGACCGGGTTGGTGAGCTGCGTCGCCAAGGTGGCGCGGATGCTCGCCGCATCGGAGTGCGGTTCAACGTTGACATTGGACACGACCGGGATGCGAGTCGCTTGGATGGGCGTCGCTTCAAGGGCAGCCTTGAGCTTGTCCGCAGCCGGAGCCATGAAGTTGGTGTGGAACGCACCGGCGACGGCGAGGCGGACAACCATGCGCGCCTTAAATTCCGGCTTGGCGATTTCCTCAACCTTGTCGATGGCCGGGATGGCGCCAGACACGGCGTAGTTGCCGTTGCACAAGTAGTTTGCCACGCTCACCGGGGCACCAGATTCGGCCGCCGCGCGCGCGCAAAGCTCTTCAGTCTTTTCGGCGGACAAACCAATGACGGACGCCATGCCAGAAGGCGTCGCATCAGCGGCTTCTTGCATGGATTCGCCGCGAATCTTCACGAGCTTCAAGCCGTCCTCAAACGTCAACGCGCCGGCAAACGTCAACGCGGTGTATTCGCCGAGAGACAAACCCGCAGCAACGTCAACGGCGTCGATCGCAGCTTGACCTTCCGGGGTCATCTTCATCTTTTCGAGCGCCGCCAAGGAGGCGACGTAAATCGCTGGCTGGCTCACGGCCGTAGAGTTCAAGCGCTCCGCCGGACCGTTCACGCAGACGTCGAGCAAATCATACCCGAGCACTTCGCTCGCCTTGTCGAACATCGCCTTCGCCGCCGGGCACTCTTCGCACAGCTCTTTAGCCATACCAACGGATTGCGCACCTTGGCCCGGGAAGAAAAACGCCTTTCTCGGCGTGTAGTCGGCGGCGGCACGAACCGCAGTCGCGCGTCTCGCGCGCGTCGTCGTCGACGAACGGCGCGCCCTGTGTGCGATACATCGCTCTCACGAGCGCACATACGGTCAGAATACGGTTGCATAATCGGTATCACTCGCGATCGACGCCATCGCGTGAGTCGTGCACGGCGCACGCGAGAGTAATCCACGTGGATAAGACTTTGTGCGCTTTTTCGAGGTCAATCGGCGTTCGACGTCGCCAGCGACACTGGCGACGATGTCGCGCGCGCGCGATTGCGCGCCGCGCATAGAGTACGTACGTTTGCACGCGGAGCGCTTGGTTGGAAGACACGGAGGTGGACATAGCGAGCGCCATGGTTGTACGAAAGAGTGCGGAAATGCGGATATCCACACTGAAAACCCCCGAGTCGGTTGCTCGTGCGCGACGTCGCGATGAATAAATGAAACACGCTGATTGCTAAGATATGAATTACATGTGAGAGACTATACGAAGTTAAATTCAATACGTGGATTAATTCACCGCGGCGGCGGATGGCGCGGCGGCGATGGCGTTGTCGAGAATCAACGCCGGCCGCGTCTCAAGAGCGACGAGGATCGGAGCTGGAAGCGCTTCTCGCTTGACTGAGGATCGAGCAATCATTTCCGCGGCACTTTTTCTCGCAGCTTCGAGCAAGTATAAGTCAGTGGACATGGATGCATGGAATAGGTTGACTTGTTGTCCGCTTTGCTTGGTGCCAAAGAGCTCGCCGGCGCCGCGAAGTTGTAAATCGCTTTCAGCAATTCTAAAGCCATTGTTTGATTGCTCCAAGACGCGTAGACGATCACGCGCGCGATCTTCCTTGAGTTCTTTGTTTTCTCCCGCGCCTGGGGAGTGCAACAAGTAACATTTAGATTGGCGCGCACCGCGTCCGACGCGACCTCTGAGCTGGTGAAGCGCCGCGAGGCCGAATCCATCGGCATCCTCGATGATGATAACCGAAGCATTCGGCACATCGACACCGACTTCGACGACGGACGTCGCTACGAGCGCTTGTGTTTCGCCGTTGGTGAACTTATCTAGCGCTGCTGCTTTTTCTTCAGCTCCGAGTTGGCCGTGAAGCAAGCCAAAGCGCACATCGGGGTACGCGCTGACGAGACGCGCGTACTCCTCTTCGGCGCCCTTTACTTCAGACATGCGAGACGACCCAGATTCGTTGACAAGACGTAAGATGATGTATGCCTGACCTCCTTGCGCGATTTCCGAACACATCGCCGAGTACGCCTCCTCGTGCTGGTCCACGCCGCACACAGTGGTAATGATAGGTAAACGACCCGCGGGTTTTTCATCGATGACGCTCAACGCCATTTCACCAAACTTTGTCATAGCCAACGTACGAGGAATCGGCGTTGCGCTCATGGTGAGCATGTGTGGCGGGAGCCTACCTTTTGCTAACAACGCCGCGCGTTGTTCAACACCGAAACGATGTTGTTCGTCAACGACTGCAATGCCAAGCGAGTGGAACACAACTTTGTCTTGAATCAACGTCTGCGTGCCGACGAGCATTCCAATCTTGCCATGCTTCAGCTCTTCAAGGATTTGCGCGCGCTCAGCCGCTTTCGTGGATCCCGTGAGCAGGGCTACTTTTGGTGGATTACGCATTGCAGAAAGTAACTCGGTGAGCACGCGATGATGTTGCGTGGCGAGCACCTCCGTCGGCGCCATAAACGCTCCTTGGTGGCCGGCGCCGCACGCCGCGAGAAGCGCCATAGCAGCAACGACAGTCTTGCCGCAACCAACATCTCCCTGTAGAAGACGTAGCATAGGAGCTGGCCCTGCCATATCGCTCAAAATCTCCTCAAGTGAAGACTCTTGCGATCGCGTCAGTGCAAACGGCAATTCACTGCGAAGTTCATCCGTGAGTGCGGTACCGACGATGCAGATGCCTTCTTCAGAACCTGTATTCGGCAAGGATTGCAATCGACTTCGCTCTTGGAGAAGTGCAACTTGCAGAAGCACTAATTCTTCGAACGCTAAACGCTCGCGCGCCTGTGCAACGGATTCAACACTCTGCGGTCTATGAATGCTACGCACGGCGTCAACGTGTGAAAGCAACCCGAGCTCGGTGAGCAAAGGATTGTCGTTCCCCATGGCGACCTCCATGGGATCCGCTGGGATTTTCTGCATGAAAACTTCCAACGATGCGTTAACCGCACGATGCCAATCCATATTCGACATCGCACCTCGCTTGGCGTACGTCGGGACGATTTCAGATCCGTTGGATGGCATTATTGGCGCGTCTGGGGAGATGCCGACGATGCGCCCAGTATCGACAACAAAGTCACAATTGCGGTCGCCATTCGCCAGCGTACCGCGGACATTTACTCGCGAGCCAATTGCCATGTCAACTCGAAGATCTTTAGAGATGTAATCCCAAACCTTTACCTTGCATCGCGGAGCGTCGCCTCCCCACGGTTGATCCGGCGTCGCCGACGCTTCTCGAGTGGCGTCGTCAACGTCGACTTCGATCAATATGGTGTTTGGAATCGCACGTCCACGAGAGTAATCACGTAGTTGCATCGAGCGGACAGTACCCGTGAGCGTCACTGCCGTACCTGGGGCATGTTGTCTGTTCCATACGCTATATTCCTGGTACTTGCGCGGACAGTTGCGCAACACTGCTTCAATTGTGGTAATGCCCTCGGCTTGTAGCGCCTTCATCGTCGCCTTGGGGACCTTATCAGCTAGGACATCAATAGATGTTTCAGTCCACCGCGCCACGTCTAGGCGAAGTTCGGGATTGGGCGTCGCCGGAGCGACTTCGACGAGCTTTTGAAAGTCGATGGTTTCGGGAATAATGCCGTTGATTGGATCCTCGGCGGCCCAGAACGGTTTTTGTAACCCACGCAGAGGCACCGTGTTGGATGAACTCGCGCTATCTTCATCCCCGCGGGAGTTTTCCAAATTTTCTTCCTCTTCAAACCCGTCGACGGCGGCCCAGCCTCCGCCGTATTCAGCTTCTTCGCCGTCGCTCAGATTCACCGTGCCACCGCCACCCCATCCAGGAGCGCCGCCCGAGTACGAATACGATGACTTTTCGCTCTCCGCCTTGGACTCCGCCATGGCGCGCTTGAGACTTCCCGCACCTGGATCACCCAACGAAAACGAAAACTTTTCCAACGAGCCGAGCTCATCCGATTTGGCGCTCGGGTGCTCCAACAGGTGATTTAAAATTTCAGCCAGTACGCGAGCGTCTGTCAACGCGCGGTGCATACCTTCATCGCCATCCGGCATGTCTATTTCATAGTGCTGTCGCAAAAAGTCAAGGTTGAACTTTGTCAACCCTGCTGGACGCAACATCGCGCGCGCCAAGGGAAGAGTATCACAAAATCTCCAACTTGTCGGCAACTCTCGTCCGAGCCGGCGATATTCATGCTGCAAAAACGCCGCATCAAATTGACGCGCGTTGTGTGCGACGAGCAATACTGGCGCACCAGGGCGAGCCTCGCGCGCTCGGTCGATGAACGCCTCCAGTTGCTCAGCAGCCATGGCGAATGAAGGAATATCCGCCGCGCTCACCATACTATTCGTAATTCCAGTGAGCGCCGTCACCGCGGATGGAATAGTAAATCTCCCCGGGTTCACGAGCGTCGTGAACGACGACTTCGGATCACCAAACGTCTGCGCAGCAATTTCCACGATGCGTGACTTTTCCTTGCTCAATCCCGTAGTTTCGAGATCGAACACGATGACGGTTGGAAACTCTGAAGATGCTCGAGTCACCGCCGCTTTCCCAACAGGCGACGTCTTGTCGACCGTCGGCTCCACAGCCTTGCCGCGCGCTGACATCTTCGTCGTCAACACCGATGTTGCAGAACTCGATCGTTCTTTCTTCACCGGCGGTGGCGTCCACCCGCGTGGGGCGCTCGTCGCGTCTGGCGTCGCCGGCGGTTTCGGCACCGTCGATGACGCGCTTGTTGTCGTGGTCGTCGTTGATGACGCCGTTTGCAGCACCGCCGGCAACGCCGCCGCAACATTCTGCAACAAAACTTTCCGCCGTGACGGGTCTAACGACCCATACAACGTCGAATCACTCACCATGCGCGCTAACATTGGCGACGCGTAGCTCGGCTCCAACTCGCGAAGCGACGCCGTAAGAAAGCTCTGAAAGTCATCAAACGCGCGACCCTTGGCGTTCTCGCACCCTTTATTCATCTCATACTCTAACCCAGCTTTAAGTCGATTCTGAAAGCGCGAAAAAACACACGCGCGCTCGTCAGTCGACGTCCGAATGCGACGCTCGCGTTTAAACAAGAAAAACTAACCGCCGAGGATCAGTTGCGCGAAACTGTTCGACCTCAACGCGCACGCGCAAAGACGACGACGTCGCGCGGCGCAATCACGCGCAACAATCACGTACCACCACCTGCTTGCCATCCACAACGCTCATCGGCGCACCATCGCCGCTCAATGCGCGCGACATGACGCGCCAACGAAGATTATGCTGATTACGATGCATCACCAATCCTCGCGGCGCGCCGACGCCGCCGCCGCGCACGGTAGACGACGGCATCATCACTACCGCGCGCATCGCTCTGACCCCGCGCGCGAACCTTCGGAACGCCTTCATGCCCGGCGCCGTTGGTGCGCCGCGTTCAACCGCGCGCATCGCTCTGACGCAACGCCACACTTCGTGTCGCTCGTCCGGTCCGTCGACATGGGCGCCGCGTGCACCAAACGCGGTGCGGCGACGGCGTCGTCATCGGCGCCGTCTGCGACGCCGCACGCGCCGCCCGGGCCCGAAGCCACGCCCGCGCGGTCGATATTAAAGACGAATTCGTACCTCGCGCTCGCGCGCACGAGCGACGGCGGCGCGTCGGTAGCGTCGAGCGCGAGCGCGACGCCGACGAAACGCTCGAGCGAGGACGCGCAAGAGCGAGGTGGGTTTGTTGAGTCGTCGCGCGTGCGGTCGTTCGTCACGTTTGCGGGGGTTGGCGAGGACGAGAGCGATGCGCAGGTGCCGACGGCGGGCGAGGGGTCGTTTAACGAGCGCGTGCGGGGGCTATTATTCGGCGGTGCGTCGTCGCGAGACGCCGCGAATGCGCCGAGAACGATGAATGGGAAGACAACGCACGTGCGGCGCGATAGTTTTACCACGGCGGTGCCTGAGGATGATGAGGAGGAGGATGGGAATTGGTTTTTGAGCATCGGCGTGGACACAAGGTCGGCGATGGCGAGGGTGATGGAGAGCCGGTTACAGGCGGCGCAGGTGGAGGAAGAGCGTTTGCGTGAGCTCGTACACGAAGCGCATTTGGCGACGAAGAAAGCTGAGCGCGAAGCGGAGAAGAAGCGACGCGAGGAGGAAGAGGATGAGGATGAGGATGAGGATGAGGATGAGGATGAGGACGATGCTGATGAGTCACGCGTCGCGGGCACGAGCGACATCGTGGCGCCCGTGTTGCAGCCGTGGGACGTCATGGTCACCGTGGCGCGCGCGAGAGAAGGCGATGCACAGTCAGCAGCAAATCGCGCCAATCTGGTGTGTAAGAAGCTCGCGCATACGGTGGCGTTGTGGGAATCAAAATCTGCCAAGCGGGCGTATCTGGACATGCAAAAGCACTTGCAAAAGATGAAAGAAAAGAAAGGAAGACGGTTGGCGGATGCGGCGCGCACGCGCGAGGCGGCAACGACTGCGAAGGATGAATTCGAGCGCGAACTTGCGGATATGCGCGTACTTGAGGACAAGCGCCTGGCGGCGGATGTGTTAATGGCGGAAGCTTCAGCAAATATGCACACGGCGAGGACGACGTTGCAAAACGCTCGGGACAGAAAACGAGGAATTTTATCCACGTTTCGTCAAGCTGTGCGATCATCTGTTGACGCAAGTGTTGATTTATTGGAGTTTAGGCAAACCGAGTTTGCTTTGCGAGCGACGAACGTGACAAAGACGATGTTCAACGCGTACGACGAGATGACGACGCGTTTGGAAAACGCGCTCATCAACGCCATCGACGCGGGTGGGCGACATTCGCCACGCAAGCCAAAGCACGAGCGCGTGCTTGATATTGAGGCAGCCGCAGCATTGACTGCACGAGATCGCGCGGAAGCGTCGCTAAACGATGCAACGAGTCAGTGTATGGCGGAAATGCGCGCATTGGAGGCTTCCACACGGACGTTGCTTAGCGACGTCGACGCTGAAATCAAAGCTGGCATCGCAGACTACTACGCCGCCGCCGAACATGAGCGTAAGTGTTACATGGAAGCACAGCGCGCAACGATTGCGTGCAAAGAATCTCATGCCGCATGTGACGTATATGAAGATGCCGCCGCCGCGACGGAGCAAATGTCCTCCGACGCCGACCACTGGGCGGCGTCCCTTGACCACGAAATCGAGGCGCTGCAAACGGAACTACTCGAGTTTGAAGCGCGGCACATCGAAGCTGAAGCGCACGAAAAAGCTGCGTTGCTCGAAGTCGAAAACGCAGAAGCGGAAATTGAGAAAACGAACGCGCCGGTGAACGCGGATCCGCGCGCAGGTCGATTTAACAGCGTGAAGAGCGCTTTCGACGGCATCACAAACTTCAGTACAATCGTGCGCGACAAGGCGACGCGTCAAGACAGCGATACGATTGCGAGTTTGAAACAGTTGTCGATTCAAGCTGGTCTCGATTCACCGCGCGTCTCGGATAGCATGTCAATGCTCGGCTTCCGCGTCCCAGATGCCGACACGACGGTTGAAAGCATCATGGAAAAGGCGGAGGAGTTACAAAAATCGCAAGACGTGCAGCACCTGACGCGCACGGTATCTCGCAACGCGTTGGCATATAATCCTCTCCAAGACCGATAATCGATCAAGTCCTCTGGTTCGTGATGTGTCCGCACAGTATTTTTTTAATCGCTCCCGAAGCGGGATTTAGCAGAATTTTTTCGATTTGGATATAGTTATTATAAATTCGTTTCGCGTCGCATTGGCGTGACTTATCGTCACGCCAAGCCGATGACGTAAGTAAAGTATACATATATGTGTACGTGTATATGCACAGAACGGTATTGGTTGTAACAAAAATTGATGAGAAACTTGAAAAAGTTAATCTCTCGAGTTATTTTTCCATTCACGCGACTTTTTTATTAGTTGTTCAAGCTGACTTGGAAACCAGTCTTGTACGAGTTGTTCTTCGTCAATCGTAAGCACGCAGTGACATCAGCCCCCTTGCACAAGGTTGTGTTGTAGGCAATGTCCGTATCGCCGCTGTTGGCGTACACGACGCGCGCGACGTCGCCCGAGCTGAGCTTTTTCGACACTGCGAGCGCAAATCCGAGCGTATTGCGTTCGCCCATGTTGAGCGTCGCCCGCAAACCCGCAGACGTGTTTGCGTCGAGTTCGGAGTTCACGCCAACGGCGAGCGTGTTACCGCCATCCGTGACGGACGTCGATAACGTCGTCGGTCCGTCGACGCGTTGCGCGGCGATGCTCCACGCAGACACGCCTCCGCTCGCCGAGCTCACGACCGCAGACGCCCCAACCGCGAGATTATCATCCACAGCGTAGCACGCCGTCGCGGTTACATCCGAACCCGCCTTCAACGCCCCATCCGCGGTGACACCGAGGGAATCCATCGAAAACTTCGCGCCCACGCTCGCGCTCGACGCATCCGCCGTCACCCCCGTCAATTTCAAATCAAACCCACTCACCAGCCCATTCGCCTCAACATTCGCGCTCAAATCCCCCGCCGGCGTCCCACACGCCTCAATCGAAACCCCATCCGTGATCTCAATCGTCTTCGACGCATCAATCGCAATCATGCTCGCGCCAGTGTTCACATCGACGTGTAATTTCGGTGCCGCCCCTTTCGCCGCCGCATCGATCGTCGTCGTCCCGACATCCACGGGGTTCAGTAACTCGCTCAAGCTCTTAGCGATATCGTCGAAAAACATGATGATGGTTCGGTTTAGTTTTTTTTTTCGTCTCGTCGCGTGCGCTCGTCCCGTGGTGGTGACGTCGTCCGCGGCGGTGAAT
>Ga0233450_10006171_pt1 | contig 10211 bp, 10 predicted proteins | sample 011ome_30_FD_189956 | JGI IMG/M metagenome (GOLD analysis project Ga0233450, IMG submission 189956) | Coastal salt marsh microbial communities from the Groves Creek Marsh, Skidaway Island, Georgia - 011501CT (spades assembly) | ecosystem: Environmental > Aquatic > Marine > Intertidal zone >... | reverse complement strand
TAATCCTCACTCCGGAGAGAATGGAGATTTTGGCAGTGAGGAAATAGAGATAATAATACCTTTATTAAATGATCTCAATTCTCAGGGCTACAACCTGATAGGGCCTATTCCAGCAGATACTGCATTTACTAAAAAATATATTAATCAATCAGACGCCTTTTTAGCAATGTATCACGATCAAGGATTGGCACCATTTAAGGCCTTATCGTTTGGCAAAGGTGTCAATATAACATTGGGCTTACCTTTCATAAGGACATCCGTTGATCATGGAACAGCATTTGATATGGTTGGTAGCAAAAATATTGATCCATCAAGTTTTTACGAGGCAATTGACATGGCAATTAAATTTTCATAATGGTCAGAGCCAAAAAAAAATATGGGCAAAATTTTCTAATTGACCAAAGTGTTTTAAAAAAAATTATTAATATAATTAATCCTCAAGTTACAGATGAGATTGTTGAGATTGGACCAGGTCTGGGATCAATGACTTTTCCGATAATAGATAAAACAAAAAAATGTATTGATGTAATTGAGATTGATCCAGAGATGATTACGTTTTTACAAAATAGTGAATATTCAAAAAAAATAAACATACATGCTTTTGATATCCTTAAAGTCAAGGATAGTTTCTTCAATAAATTCAATAAAATTATCGGCAACCTTCCCTACTACATTTCATCAGATATTCTAATCAAAATTTGTAAGATTAATAAAAGTAATAAAAAAATTTATTTCATGCTTCAAAAAGAAGTGGCAGAAAGAATTTCCTCTCCGCCCGGTCAAAAAATCTATGGGCGCCTGTCAATTATCCTTCAATACTTTTATGTGGTGGAGAAGTTATTGGATGTTCCGCCCAGCTCTTTTAAACCTGTACCAAAGGTTTTCTCAAGTATTGTAGAGTTAACACCAAAGGATAACCATAAAATAAAAATAATAAATTTTGAGAATTTTGAGAAACTAACACGGTTAGCTTTTTCACAAAAGAGAAAGACATTAAAAAATAACTTTCGCAACATTCTCACTGAAACTGACTTGAAGCTCTTGGATATTGATCCTCAACAAAGACCAGAAACATTGAGCGTTGAAGAGTATGTGGGTATAGAAAATTATATGGATAACAATAAAATTAAAATATGAAACTGATATAATTATATGTTTTTGGAATACTAATTATGAACATCATCCTCCTCGGAGCACCAGGAGCTGGCAAGGGAACTCAAGCAAAATTCTTAAAAGATCATTTTCAAATACCTCAAATATCGACAGGTGATATGCTCAGAGAGGCCGTAGCAAAAAAAAGTGCATTGGGACATAAAGCAAAAGAATTTATGGATACCGGCAAACTTGTTCCAGATTCACTTATCATTGATCTAGTTAAGCTGAGAATAAAGCAAGATGATTGTAAAAATGGGTTTCTGCTTGATGGTTTTCCAAGAACCATTCCTCAGGCAAATGCTATGGACGCCGCAGGAATTCAAATTAATTATGTTATCGAGATCGATGTTCCCGATGATGAAATTATCAACAGATTAGGCGGCAGAAGAATTCACCCAGCCTCGGGTAGAATTTATCATGTCACTCACAACCCACCTAAAGTTCAAAATGTTGATGATATAACAGGAGAACCTCTCATTATTCGAGATGACGACAGACAAGATACCATCCTAAAGCGACTTGCTACGTATCACGAGCAAACAAAACCCCTTGTTGACCTCTACAAGAATTATGTTGGTGAGAATAGGCCAACATATTTTAGAATTGATGGCACTGAACAGGCTGAAAAAATAAGTTCTGTTATTCAAAAAAAAATAACTCGATAATGTTAGAACAATATAATTATAAAGAAATAGAAAAAAAAGCTCAGGAAGAATGGGAGGCATCACAAACCTTTGCGTCTTCTGATGATGCCCCCAACAAATTTTATGTGCTCTCCATGTTTCCTTACCCAAGCGGCAAATTACACATGGGTCATGTTCGTAATTATGCCATTGGGGATGTTATCAGTCGTTTTAAGAAATTAAATGGTTTTAATGTTATGCAGCCCATGGGTTGGGACGCATTTGGGCTTCCGGCAGAAAATGCTGCTATCCAGAATAAAACAGCTCCTGATAAATGGACGTACGCAAATATTGAGCATATGAAGCAGCAACTCAAAAAATTGGGTTTAGGTATTGATTGGAAAAGAGAACTTACAACATGCGATCCATCTTATTATCGATGGGAGCAGTGGTTTTTTATAAAGCTTTATGAAAAAGGGTTGATCTACAAAAAAACCTCCACGGTAAATTGGGACCCAGTTGATCAAACTGTGCTTGCAAATGAACAGGTGATTGACGGTAGGGGTTGGAGATCGGGCGCCAAGGTTGAGAAAAAAGAAATCCCACAATTTTTTATGAAGATTACAGATTATGCTGAGGATTTATTAGAGGGACTTGATGAGCTTCATGATTGGCCAGAGCAGGTCAAAACCATGCAAAAAAACTGGATTGGAAAAAGCGAAGGCTGTGAAATTAAATTTCAGTTAGAAGGATCCAATGGGTTTATTAAAGTGTTCACGACGCGCCCTGACACACTCATGGGGGTAACTTATCTTGCCATTGCCCCTGAACATGAAATTAGTTTTCAGGCAGCAAAAAAAAATGAATCAATAAAAAACTTTATAGAATATTGCAATCAAGCGGGCGTATCAGAGGAAGAATTTGCCACCAAAGAAAAAGAGGGGGTATTTTCAGGACTGTACGCAATACATCCATTTACAAATGAAAAAATTCCAATATGGGTCGCAAACTATGTTCTTATAAGCTATGGCGATGGAGCCGTAATGGCTGTTCCTGCCCACGATGAGCGTGATTATGAGTTTGCAAAAAAATATAATCTAGCTATAAAACAAGTTATTGAGGGCGGGGATATTAATGATAAGGCTTTTACAGGAGATGGTAAGCTTATTCAATCAGATGAATTTAATGGCCTTTTAAATGAAGATGCAAAAAAATTCATACCTGAAAAACTAGAGAGTATCAATAAAGGTAAGAAAAAAATAAATTTTAGATTACGTGACTGGGGTATTTCTCGTCAAAGATTTTGGGGATGCCCAATTCCTATGATTAATTGCAATAAATGTGGCGATGTCCCTGTAAATTTGGAAGATTTACCTATTAAGCTTCCTGAAAATATTGAAATTGATAATACAGGTTCTCCCCTAAAAAAAATGGAGAGTTTTCTAAAATGTAAGTGCCCTAGATGTGGATTAGACGCAGTTAGGGAAACTGATACCTTGGATACCTTTTTTGAGTCATCCTGGTATTTTGCACGATACGCTTCCTTTGACAGCAAAAAAAGCATGCTTGATTCAAGGGTAAAGTATTGGTTATCAGTTGATTACTACATAGGTGGTATTGAGCACGCAATCCTCCACCTTTTATATTCAAGATTTTTTAATCGTCTCCTATTTGATTTTGGATTGACACATACGAAAGAACCCTTCAAAAAATTATTGACACAAGGAATGGTTCTTAAAGATGGTTCAAAAATGTCGAAATCTAAGGGGAACACAATAGATCCACAGGAATTAATTGATAATTACGGTGCTGATACAGCAAGATTATTTATAATGTTTGCCGCGCCAGCAGAACAGAGTCTAGAATGGTCTGATGAGGGGATTGAAGGATCGCACCGTTTTGTAAAAAAAGTTTGGCGTCTTGTCTTTGATTACGTTAAACAAGAAACATCTAAAAAAAAATTACCATCTGCAACTGATAGGGATATTAAAAATCTGAGATATAAGTTACACGCTACTATAAAAAAAGTGACGGATGATTTAGAGAGAAGAACAAGCTTTAACACAGCAATTTCAGCTATTATGGAATTAATTAATACGCTTCAAAAAATAGAAAATAGCCACAAAATTGATAGCCTCTTAAAGAAAAAAATAGTTGAGACTATTCTACTCATGTTAAATCCATTCATACCTCATGTTACCAAAGAGTTATGGCAGCATATAAACAACAATACAAACATTGAAGATCAAAAATGGCCTCAATTTAATGAGGCTGCCTTGGCGCAAGATGAAATTAAAATTGTTATCCAAGTTAACGGTAAACTTCGGGCTGATATGATAATATCAAGCGATATGGAGGAAGAAACAATTAAAAATAATGCCAAATCGATTGAAGCTGTAAAAAAATTCATCAGCAATGATGACTCGATCAAAAAAATAATTTATGTAAAAGAAAAACTATTAAATTTTGTGGTGAACTAAATATGCAAAACTACGGGCAAAAAATCATTGTTGCAGTTCTAACAATATTAATGATTGCATGTGGTTTCCAGCTTAGAGGGACTATCGATGCTAACTTTAAATCAATTTCGATCTATGGCGGTTCCGAGGCCTTATCAAAGCACTTAAAAAAACGATTCAAGCAATCTGGAATCGAAATTGATAATCCTAATCCAGAGAGAATATTAGAAATAATTTCAGATAAACTGGATAAAAGAATACTTTCTTTGAGTAGCTCAGGAAGTGTCCAGGAGTATGAATTAGATTATGAAGTGAATTATCGTTTCAAAACACATCTAACAGAATGGTCAGAAAAGCTTTCAATCAAATTAACCAGGACCTATACATACGATGACGAAAAGAGAGTTGCAAAAGAATTAGAAGAAAAAAATCTTATAGATGGTATGAAGGATGAGATTGTTCGATCAATCGTTCATCAAATGGTTTTGACTCAATAGATTTAGATGAGCATACTCGAAACACTAAAAAAAAAACAAAAACAACTTCTTGTTCTTGCAGGACAGGAGCCGGTTATTGTTAATGAAGTATACACCGAGCTTTTCAACGAAACAAAAAGAAATGAAATTGAAATTAAGCGGTTTAAAATAGAGAAAAATAGCAACTTTGAACAAATAAACGCGGAAGCCAAAAATTCGTCTTTATTCACCCAAAAATCAATTTATATTATTAGTTGCTCAAATCTTAATTTTGCACGGGACGCAAAAAAAATGATTATCGATTTATCGAAAAATTCAAACGGAGATGTTGTAGTTTTTCATTTTGAAAAAGACGATGTTAAAACATTTAAAAACTCAAAATTCTACAACGATATTAGTGATCACTCTTACGATATTTTTGCCTTAGAACCAGGGGCATATGAGTTCAAAAATATGATCCTAAAAAGAGCGGAACATCATGCACTAAATATTGAAGAGGATGCGCTAAGTTTATTTATTTCGCTTGTTGATGGTAATTTTTCATTTGCAGAAAATGAGTTGAAAAAGTTAAAATTGATCCATGAAAATAAAAATATTAAATTAAAGAATGTTGCAGAAGCAATTTCCGGGAATACTAAGTATGATGGATTTTATTTATTAGATCTATTCATCTCAGGCAACATAAAAGAGACAAAAAAAGTAATTGATTCCCTCAGGAATGATAATGCGGACCCAATTATGATGAGCGGTCTACTTTCATGGTTTTTTAAACCGATTATCAAAATGAAAATTGACGGCATTGAACTTTCTTCAAAAAAACTACTTGACTACAGAGTTTTTGGGCAAACTCAGGAAAACTCAAAAAGGCTTAATAAATTATTAACAGTAAAACAATTAGAGGCATGCCTCCTCAGACTAATAGAGATTGATCTTGTATCTAAGGGAATTAGAATGGGTGATGCATGGAACGAGCTAGAAAAATTTGTTTTAGGATTAGCTCGAGTAATTCATCGAAAAAAGACAAGGAAATATGGACATTAAAAGCTACATGAGAGACATAGGAGTAAATGCTAAAAAGGCAAGCTCCCAATTAGCATCTGCCAAGTCAAATCAAAAGAATACTTTCCTAGAATATTTATCAAATTCCCTTGTAGATAATGTAGCAGCAATAATAACTGCAAATAAAAATGATCTTTCAAAAGCTGAAGATAATGGATTAGATGCTGCCTTTATCGATCGACTTAAACTTGAAGAAAAAAATATTAAGGCTATGGCTGAGGGCTTAAAACAAATTCACAGTCTTGATGATCCTATTGGAGCCATAACGAATATTAAACCAATGCCATCCGGTATTCAGGTTGGTAAAATGCGTGTTCCGCTTGGTGTGATTGGTATGATTTTTGAGTCAAGACCAAATGTTACGATTGACGCAGCTGGACTCGCTATAAAATCCGGAAATGCAATAATTCTTCGGGGTGGTTCCGAATCGATTCATTCAAACAATTATCTTGCGATTTTAATCAAGAAGGCACTGATTAAAGCGAATCTTCCAGAAAGCTCAATTCAAGTTATCGACATAACTGACCGTGCTGCTGTAGGTGAATTGATAACAATGAATGAGTTTGTCGATGTCATTATCCCTCGAGGAGGCAAAAGTTTGATCAAAAGAATATCTGATGAAGCTACAATTCCTGTTATTAAACATCTCGACGGTAACTGCCACATATATGTTGATGAACATGCTAGCCTTGAGCAAGCCATCGGGATCGTTGACAATGCAAAAACTCAAAGATTGGGAACATGTAACACTCTTGAATCTCTTGTGGTGCACAAAAACTTTGCCGAAATTTTTTTAATAAAATTGCATGGGATTCTAAAAAATAAAAATATTGAGCTAAGAGGCTGTGATGAAACCCTGAAAATCATAAAAAGCGCCAAAAAAGCTACCGAGGATGATTTTTATGAGGAATACCTTGGCCCAATTCTTTCCTGCAAAATTGTTACATCATTTGATGAGGCTATAAGGCATATTAACCATTATTCTTCAGGACATACCGAGGCCATAATCACAAATCATTATGAGAACTCCATGCGTTTCCTTCGTGAAATTGATTCCTCAAGTGTAATGATCAATGCTTCTACTCGTTTTGCAGATGGTTTTGAATATGGGCTTGGAGCCGAAATTGGGATATCAACCGATAAGTTCCATGCACGAGGCCCTGTTGGCCTTGAAGGTCTGACCTCAGAAAAATATATCGTCATTGGTAATGGCCAGATTCGAAAATAAGACATGGCAATACTAAATGTAGGCTTATTTGGAGGGGCTTTTGACCCGGTACATAATGGACACCTTCATGTAGCCAATGCATGCCTTACAAAATTAACTCTTGATAAGATGGTTATTATGCCTACTGGAGAGTCAGCCTTTAGAAAACCGCTATCTCCCGCTTACCATAGAATCCAAATGCTGAAGCGAGCTTTCTCATCGAAAATATTTGAAATTGACGATTTTGAAATTAATTCTGCAATAAAAAAACAACCCTCATATACGGTTTCCGCCCTAAAATATTTACGAGCTAAATCCAGCACTCGCCTATTTTTAATTTTGGGGGCTGATACCTTTAGTAACTTCCATAAATGGTATCAATTTGCAGATATAATAGATCTTTGCCACATAATAATTATTAACCGTAATCAGAGTGAAATTGGCGGGGTTGATCTTGATAATAAGCTCAATAAGTTGATCAAACAATATGCCACAGATAGTCTTAAGGATCTTCAAAACGTATTTTCTGGAAAAATTTTTTTTCTTAATATTCAGCCTATAGAAGTCTCATCAACAGAGATAAAGAATAAAATTTTGCAAAATAAAAGCGTGAGCACCTCTGTTCCAATAGAGGTTGCTAAATACATCAAAGAAAATAAGCTTTATGCAAGGTCCTCAGGCCAAGAAAAATAATTTGTAATCGATTTTTTATTCAGCTTTTTATTGTAAGGAAGAATACCAAGACAAGGTGCATTTATTTTTTTCTTAAGATATTCAATATTTTCATTAACGAATGGCATATCTTTTTCTACAATATTTGCTACCCAACCAAAAATTTTTTGCTTACTACCACCAATTGAATCTACACTGAGAATTGTGTGATTAAGACAACCAAGCCTTACTCCTACAACAAAGATAATGGGTATAGCAAGATATGATACTAGGTCAGCCATGGTCCTTTTATCATCTAAGGGGACTTGATATCCGCCTGCGCCCTCAATAAGTAATATGTCTGATCTGATTGACAGCCGCATCAAGCCCCTTCTAATTAAATCGAAATCAAAAGCGATGTTTTTTCTTTTCGCTGCAATATGTGGGGCGATAGGCTCGCTAAAATTGTAAAAATTAATATCATTAAAACTCACATCTACATTAGAGGATTTTTGTATTTCATATACATCCCTATTAATAAATTCCTGTTGAATATTCTCATTGCCGGCAGAAATCGGCTTAACCCCAATGGCTTTGATATTTTTCTTTGAAAAATATTCCAGCAAGGCACAGCAAACATATGTTTTACCAATATTTGTATCTGACCCAGTAATAAAAAATTGTTTTTCCATTTACTTAAATTGAATAGGCTTTAAATTTTCTGATAAATTACTTTTCCACGCATGGCCATATATAACTTCATAACTTGCTGGATAAAGATTATTCTGTTTGTATTTTCCATACTCTAGAAAATACATGTCCAAAAAAGATTTTCCCAAAAAACGATTAGTTTTTTTTAAGGGGCCAGCTGTAGCACCTATTTTTCTTAAATCAATTAATAAATTTTTAGGATCTTCATAAGTTAAGACAAAATTTTCTATATCTAAAACAGGATCTTTATATCCTTTGTTCAGAAGCATATCCCCAATATCATGGAGATCATAGAAATAATTCAGCGTTGTCTCTGAAAAAATTTTTTGTGTAATAGCCCCTAATTCCTTCAAAGTACCAGGGCCAAAAGTTGAAAAAATAAAAAGTCCCCCAGGTTTAAGAAGACTCTGAATTTGGGTAATTGAACTCTCCAAATTACTTGACCATTGAAGAGCACTTGAGGTCCATATAAAATCAAAAGATTCCTTTTCAAATGGAAGGAAGTCAATATCTCCACAAATATAAAAGTTTCTTTTATTGCTTAAAAAAGACATGATAGTTGATGAATGCTTTTTTTTTGCAAATTCAAGCATTACCTCTGAAATATCATAATTGATCAAGCTAAGTTTGTTGAATTTTTTTTGTAGAAGTTTTCCGGCATGGCCAGTTCCGCAACCTAATTCCAAGCCAATTTTCGGATTAATTTTGAGTAATTCCAATCGCTCTATTAAGTTATTTATTATTTCATTTTGTAGAACCGCATACTCATCATAGGTCGATGCAGCGCGATCAAAATTTTTTTTCTTAATATTTTTATTTATCATGGATATTTGAAAATTCTAGAATCTGTTCCACAAATTGATCTTGATGGCTCATGAATGGAATATGTGCCGCCCCATCTATTAACCTTAAAATGGAATGCTTAATATTATTAAGCATAAATTCTGCGGCTTGAGGTGGTATAAGTTTATCTTTTGCCCCAGAAATAATAAGAACAGGTACGCTTATTTTTTTTATTATTTCTCTTAAATCATTATTCATCAAAATATTTAAACCTCCAATCAAAGCTTGAATGGAGGGGTCATTTGTATTTAAGAAGTTGTTTTCTAAATCTGTAAGTATAATTTTTCTATCATCAGAGCCCAATAATTGTAAATTAAAAAATCTTCTCATTGTGCTACGCCAATCATTTAAAACACCTTTAGCAAAATCTTCAAATATTGATTTCTCAATACCAGCCCTCCAATTATCATTATTCAAAAAACATGGTGTTGTGGATACTAGAATTAATTTCTTGACTCTATCTGGATATTTATTTTCAAAAGCGATTGCAATTTGGCCACCTAATGACCATCCCAAAATTGATATTTTTCTATTATCAATTAAATTAATCTCATCAATAATTTTGGTCATTTCGTACGGCTTGATTATTTGACTTTTTCCCATACCAGGCAAATCTATTAAGTAAACTTTATTTTTTTTAGTTAATTTCTCAGCAATGTTTATGAAAATTTTGGATGACATACCCCATCCGTGAATCAATATCAGCGGATCGCCTTTACCAAATGCTGTGATGTTCATTTACGTTAAAACTTTATTGAGAACATTTATTAATTTTGCTATTTCAGACTCGTTATGGATTGCTGAAATTGATACTCTTAGACGAGATAAGCCTGCTTCAACAGTTGGAGGTCGAATTGCAGGAACAAAAAATCCTTCTTGCTCTAAAATAGATGATATTTCCAATACCTCCTTTTCTGATCCGATAATGATTGGTTGAATAGCTGTATTAGAATTTTTCATTCGCTCTTTATGTTTGAATGTTGATCGAAACAAAAAAATCAATTCATTTAATTTTTTTCTTAGTTCT
>Ga0233450_10006167_pt1 | contig 10215 bp, 9 predicted proteins | sample 011ome_30_FD_189956 | JGI IMG/M metagenome (GOLD analysis project Ga0233450, IMG submission 189956) | Coastal salt marsh microbial communities from the Groves Creek Marsh, Skidaway Island, Georgia - 011501CT (spades assembly) | ecosystem: Environmental > Aquatic > Marine > Intertidal zone > Salt... | reverse complement strand
GGCAATTTTATTATAACACAGGAGTAGAGCCCCCTGTTATTACAGGGTCAGGGATGCTTTACCCTTCAGGTTATGAAGCTGGCAGACCTGACTGTTATGACTTAGCAGAAGAAATTAGCGGTAAAATCGAATGGCACCATGAAGAAATGCTGGATTATTTATCAACACCAGAGTGGACACCAACAGGAATAATGTAATATGTCATATCATAATAACCCAAGAATAGTTACTAATGGTTTAACATTGTGCTTAGATGCTAATGCTAAAAGGTCGTATCCGGGCACTGGTGCTACTTGGTATGATTTAACAGCAAACCAGCAAAACGGATCACTTAGTGGGGTTACTTTTAATTCTGCCGGTTATTTTGATTTTGATGGTACAGATGACGTAGTAGGGCCAAGCACCTTTGACTACGATGATAGTGGGGGCGCTTTTACTGTATGCGCTTGGGTAAACCCTGATTCACTTAGTAATGCTAATAGTTATTCTGCGATTATAAATAGAACAGATAATAGCAATCATATTTTTTCTCTTTATATGAATAAGAGTGCGGCTTCTTCTAATGTAGGAGACATGAGTGCGTGGATTTTTGATAACGGAGGGACTCTTAGGCAACATAGCGCATCTGGCAATTGTATTCTTAATGTTAGTGAATGGAACTTTTGCGTGTGGAGATGGCAAGATAACTTTGGGTTTGTTTTTGATCTATTTAACTCTGACGGTCAAGTTACTCAAACCGCATCAAGTTCCTATGTCTCCAGAAAAGATTCTACTAGCCAATTTACAATAGGACGATGGAGGAATAGCGATTATTATTTTAATGGTAAAATGGGCTGCGTAAACTTATACAATAGAAAATTATCTAATGCTGAAGTTCTTCAAAACTACAATGCTTTAAAATCTAGATTCGGATTATAATAGATATAGATAGCTCTTTATAGGCAAAAAATGTGTAATTTTAAGAAACGATGAAAATTGTAGACATAGCTGATGAAATTTATAGAGAACTGGGAGAGCCATCATCGCTCTCTATCCCAGCCATATCCTTTTGGATTCGTAGTAATGTTGGAGAGCTAAATAACAGACTCAATACAGCTTTTAAGATTTACGATCACGGAACTGAAGCTTACGAATTCTCTGGAAGTTTTCAAGATTCTCAATATGTTCCTCAAGCTTTTAATGAAGCAACCGGCGCTGTTGGTTTAGGTGATCCAGCTTCTGTAGCTATAGAACCCGAAGAAGCAGCTATCTTGAAAAAAATGTATTTCGTGCATTATTACGACAAACAAATACGAAGTACAATTGGAGCGGCTTCAACCGACCCTATTGTAGAAGTAGCATCTGATGGGTCAAGGGTTCGGAAAATAAATAAGAACGAGTTAAGTAAAACATACCTCGCTTTGAAAAAAGAAGAGTATATGGAGCTTACTGATCTAATAAATGCTTACAAACTTAGGAAAACTTCTCCAGTTCAGGTCGCAGGCGACGATACTGTAAGAGGTGAATACGCAACTAATAATGACGGTTATCCTTATAATCGAGTCCCATATAGTATAGGAGCATAATGGCATCTTTAATTCCAGATTCTGCATTACCCGGTTTAAGGCAAGCCTTAGCCGATCATTTTGATACCTTTAAGGGAACTATAACGGTTCATAAAGAACCTAAAAGAACAGTTACTTTAAGCGCTGATCAAAATATTTATGCTGGTTATGGAGCGCCAAAAGAACAGGTTACCTATACTCCTGTTAGTCAGGATTTTAGCGCAATTATCAATTATAAAGAGGACCAACCCTTAAACTACCAAGAAGAATTAAAAGTTGATATAGAAAAAGGTGAAGTAAGAATAAAGGTCGAGCTTGATTGTAAAAACTATATAGAGAAGGGTAAAACTGAAACTGTAGAAATAAATGGAAAAATGTTTAATGTTATAAGTTCTGAAGGAACAAGATTTTTTGTGGGTCAGACTTATTACGTTTTCTATTTGGAGGCAACCACTTAATGGCTCTTAGAAAGAAATTAGATATTAAGCAGCTTTTGAAGAAAAACTATACTAATTCAAAAGCATTGCAAAATTTAGCTTACGGAGCAGCAAAACAAAAATCTGAGAAGCTTAAGAAAGATTTTTTAAAAGAATTCGACGCTCATCCAGTCACTAAAGAAATAAAACAGGGGCCAAGCGGAATGGCAAGCTCTTTATTAGGAGGTAGGGGCAACTTTTTTGGTTTTTTGGGGTTTAATTCGGGCCAGCAACCAATAGAAATATTGAGAGATCAGATAGAAAATAATATTACGATTTTAAATAAAAAAGGTAAGATAAAGAAGATTTCTAGTACTTCATTTGTTTGGCAGTTTGATATTTCTGTTCCATCTAAAGCTGATATATATAGCGTAACGCCAATGACATGGAGCACCAAAAGCTGGGTAAAAGGTGTTGAAAGAGGTATAACTAATTATACTAATACAATTTTTAAAGAGTCTAAAGGTAGTAGGTCTGGAGTAGCTTTGCAGGTAGAGAGTAAAGTCGGTTTTATTAAATTTAACGCTACTCCTTATGTTACTCAAATGTTAGATAGATTAAAAGCACAACTGAAATGAAGCCACAATTTGACAATCAAGTACTTTCTAGTTTTTTGCTATGGTTTGACCATACTTTATTAAAAGATGGTGAAGCATACCAGAATACTACGGGTCAATTTTATAATGTTTTGCAAGAATTTGCAGGTTATCAGACTTTTGCGAGTTCATATTCACAAATAGTATCTGACGCTTCAATTACTGGAGCTACAATTCCCACAGGTCTTTATGTTGGAAGTAATTTAGTGGATGTAGGTGAAGGTGGGGCTACTGGTCTGTATGCTATTGATTACAATAATGGCCGCTCTTATTGGTCTGGAGATCAAGGAAGTGATATAACTGGCAGTTTTGCTATAAAAGATTTTAATACATTTCTTACAAATAGAACTGAAGATGAAATTCTATTTCAATCTCAGTATACCAATAGAAATAAGATATCAAATGTAGTCCCTACAGGTTTGGAAGCAAATACAAGGACTTACCCAGTAGTTTATATTAAAAACGACGGTAGTTCTAATGACCCTTTTGCTTTTGGAGGTCAAGATAATACAAGAATAAATGTCAGAGCTGTAGTAATCGCCGATAGCCAATTTGAAATTGATGCGATTGGATCTTTGTTTCGGGATAAAACTAGACAATATTTTTCTTTATTCGAAGCTTCGGAGATGCCTTTTAACCAGTTTGGGTATTATAGAAATGATGTCCAATACAACTATGACACTGTGACTGCTGGAAAGAATGAAAGTCAAAAATGTTTCTTGGAGGAAGTCAATATTTCTAGGTTTGATCGGGCTTTGGAGAACGAAGTTAGAAAATTTAACCCAAACGTTTACTCTACATTAATTGATTTTGAAATTAGTAAGGTTAGAAACCCCGGATGTTAAGGATTTTATTTCTCTTTTGGGCTTAGTAAATGTAATTTAAGATAAGAAAACTTTTATAGGAACTAAAAAAAATGGCAAGAACAAGAGTAATTTATCAAAGTGAAGCGGTCTACTGTAGTCAAGATGTAGCTTTTGACGCAGACCAGACGGCAGCCGGGGCTATTAAACAATTGAGTAGAGTGCAAAGCGCAAACTACTCGTTTTCAGTAGCTCGTCAGGACGTTAACCAATTTGGAAATTTAGCTGCGATTGATCAGATCATTACGGAAAGTCCGACGGTCTCTTTCGATACTAGTTATTACCTAGCGAATTTTAGCAATGAAGATCGTTTAGGTTTTAATGTATTGCAAAGTGGGGCTGCAGCTACTGGTTTTACCTCATGTATTGGTGATATAATTGACAGTTCAACTAACGCTTATCAAAAAGATTATTATCTGCTTACTACAAAAGAGGGTAAAGACGCTAATCAAAATACCACTTCCGGAGACTTTTCATATGGTGCTAGTGTAATTGGTATAGGAAATGCGTTTCTTAGCTCTTACTCAACAGAAGGATCTGTTGGGGGGCTCCCTACAGTTTCCGTAAGTGTTGAAGGACAGAACATGAATTTTGTTAACCTTCCTTACATTCAAGGTGTAACGGGTGTTGTTGGGGCAGGTTTGAAAACTGGTGTAGCAGGTGCAGTCACTTTTATATCAGGAGAAAACCCTGCAGTAAATAGTAGTGATGGTGAAAAAGTTGATCTTCCGGTAGCTTTACCAGCTCCTTTGAATAACGCTTCTGCTGACGTAGGCGATAAAATTTCAACTCTTCGTCCCGGTGATATTACTTTAACTTTAGCAAAACAAACTGAAGATAGCAATACCGCTGCAACATTGTTTAAAACTACTACTGGTAATGCTTTATATGCTCCAGATTACGCTGGTGCAAGTATTGATGATGCTCATATTCAAAGTTATACAATGAATTTTGACTTGAGTCGTTCACCAATTCAGAGTCTGGGTAATAGATTTGCTTTTGCAAGGACAATAGATTTCCCGATTAATGTTAGCTTGAGTGTTGACGCTGTTCTTTCTGATCTTACTTCAGGATCTTTAGCGGACATTGTTAACTGTGATCATAAGTTTGATGCTAGGATTACCCTCAAAGATCCAGCATGTAGTGCTCCTAAATCAGGTATATGTAATTATATAGTGAAGGGGTTAAAACTTGACAGTCAGTCATTTTCTTCAGATATTGGATCTAATAAGACCGTTACTTTAGATTTTAGCTCACAAATTGGTGGGCCAGATCAATTCGGTCATGGTGTATTCATGAGCGGTCATTTCGCTACTTAATATTTGAACAGTATTCTTAAAACGACCTCTGCGTAGCGGGGGTCGTTTTTTTTATACTTTTATAACTCTTTCCTATATGATATAAAGTACAAGGTATAAGATATGTCTAAGGAAGAAGGTCCGGAAAAGGATATTATTAATAATTTTTTTGCGTTTCAAACAAAACGTAAAATTACCAATCTTTACAAACAGTTTTTCTTCATCTTAGAAGACCTCGAAAGCGATGGAATAAAAATTCCAGAAGACCGTCACCAAAAAATAAGAAAAAGAATTCTCGATTTAGGTAACGATACTATTCGTGAACTAGAGGATTATTTCGATAAATTTATAGAATATAACAATAATAATAAAAAATGAAACGTATATACGAATTTACTGTTGATAAGGAAGAAGTTGTAAAAGAAGAAACCGTAGAAAAAAAGAAAGACGGGACTGAAGTAAAAACTTCAAAAGACGTAAAGAAAAGCGTCCCACATAAATATTTCTTGCGACGACCTAGTCGCGCTATGACTGATGACGCCGAACTATATTATGGCGTAAAACTTGCCGAGGGAATAAAAGCAGGACTGTTGACAAAAGCCCTTCTCGAAAAAAGATTCGATAATGATGGGGGTATTCGTAATGACAAACAGGACGAACAATATAAAGAAGCTCTAGCTACATTAGAAAAACTGCATAAGGAGCAGACTAAAATCCTTGAGGTAGAGGAAAAGAAAAGATCCGCCGCTCAAAAGAAAAAACTTAAAGAAATCGGCGAAGAAATGAAACCAGCCCGAAGAGCTCTCAGGGATCTACAGTTGAAAGAAGATGGTCTTTATGAAGAAACTGCGGAAAGCCGAGCTCGAAATAAAGTTATTCTCTGGTGGATGCTTCATTTGGCTTATTCGGAGAAAGATGGAGGTGAAACCCCATTTTTTGGCTCAGGATCATTTGATGAGAGATTAGATAGGTACGATGAAATTGATGAAGGAGAAGATCTTCATGAACTCGTTGTAGCTAGAAAAGTAGCTTACTATGTAAGTTTCTGGTTCGTAGGAAGACCTAATAGTCAGCAAGAGTTCCAAGAAATGATTGATATGGCTCTTAAGATTGATGAAGAAGAAAGTAAAGCTGCCGAAGAGGAAGCAAAAAAAGATGAGTCTTAAGATGTGGAAGACGCAAGTTTAAAGGTTGTTTTCTCTGAGATATTAAGAGGTTTTACTTTAATTGACTCCTTACAGTATGGGAAAATTAGGGTAAAGCATTTTACTAATTTTGATTCTGCTGAGTTAGATATTAAAAATAAACTATTCCTTGATAAAGCTATAGATCAAGGACTTCCAACTCGCGATGATCGAATAAAATACCTATTAGAAGAAAACATTTGGACTGAAAAAGAAAATAAAGAAATTTTACAGTCTAGAAGCATGCTGGCGGGGCTTAGAAACTCTAAAGGTAAAGTTTTCTTGCAGTCTCATATCAATCAACTTAATGAGCAAATAACAAACGAGCAGCTAAAGCTAGCTCAGTTAGAAGCAAAAAAAGAAGAGTTAATAGGATTTTCCGCCGAAAACTACGCTTCCCGTAGGATTAATGAACATTACATGTTTAATGCTATCCTGAACGAGGATGGCGAAAAGTTATTTAGTGAGGAAGATTTTGAAGATCTTGATGAGAGCACTCTAATTGATTTAATAGGTATTTATAATAAAAGTACTAAAAAATTCAACTCCGAAAGTCTTAAAAAAATATCCCTTTCCGGTTTTTTTACCAATTTATTTTATCTCTGTGAGGACAATGCTCATGTTTTCTTTGGAAAACCTTTGGTTGAGCTAACTTTTTACCAAATAGAGCTTTTTGGCTACGCAAGGTACTACAAAAGCTTAATGGAGAATTCTGAGAACAAGGTTCCAGATGACATAAGACAAGACCCTGAAAAAATTGTTGAGTGGTTTAGTTCAACAAAAAGCGCCAGAGAAACCCTTGAAAAGTCTAAAAACGCAGGTCAAGACGGTAGTGCTACATCTTTGGTTGGTGCTACAAAAGACGACTTAAAACGTCTCGGACTAGATAATCCTGACGAGACTATAAACCTAGCCAAAAAAGCTGCAGAAAAAGGCGGAAGACTTAATATGGAAGATATGATGAAACTTCACGGCATGTAGTGAAAAAATAGTGTAATATTCCTTAGGAATATGGCTAGGGATCAAATAGAAGTCGATTTATTATTAAACGCTAAGAAAGCGGAAGCCACGATTAAGCAGATGAATCGTGAGCTAAGTAAAATGGGTAAAACCATGGGACAAGCTTTCTCTGGCGCTGGTGGTGGTGCGGGTAACAAAGTTAGAGCCCTCGGCACCGGTCTGTCCAAAGCTACAGTTCGCGCAGACGAATTCAGCAAATCCCTAGAAGCTTCCAATGCTCGTGTTATAGCTTTCGGCGCTTCAGCAGGATTAATCATGAATGTCGACAGAGCTTTGCGAGCTATGGTTAAAACTACCATTCAGGTGGAAAAAGCCATGGCTGACGTAAATGTTGTCATGAATGTTTCCACTAAGCAGCTTGATCAGTTCGGTAAAGGAATGTTCAAAGTTGCTAAAGATACCGCTCAAGGATTTTCTACAGTTGCAGAAGCTTCTACTGAATTAGCTCGTCAAGGTTTGGGGATGGAAAAAACCCTAGCCAGAACCAAAGACGCTCTTATCCTGACTCGACTTACAGGAATGAACGCAGCAGATGCTGTGAAATCCCTTACTGCTGCTGTAAACTCATTTACTAAAGAAGGTACGACTTCTGCTCAAGTTATTAATAAAATGGCTAAGGTTGACGCTGCTTTTGCTGTCAGTTCTGAAGACTTAGCCAAATCAATTTCTCGTGTGGGTTCTTCAGCCGTTGATGCTGGAGTAAGCCTAGACCAATTATTAGCTATAACTACCGCAGTTCAACAGAAAACTGCTCGAGGTGGAGCAGTTATTGGTAATGCATTTAAAACTATTTTTACCCGTATCCAGCGTACAGACGTACAGCAAAAACTATCTAATATAGGGGTAGCAACTCGAGATATGCAGGGTAATATGCTTGATGCCGTTACCGTATTAAAAAACCTATCTTCAGAATTTCAAAATTTAAGTAAACAACAACAAGCTAATATTGCTGAGAATGTAGCTGGTGTTTTCCAAGTTAACGTTTTACGTGCTGCTTTGTCAGATTTAGGTTCTGAGTACTCTAATTATGGTAGAGCTCTAAAAGCTTCCAGCACAGCCACAAATGAAGCTTACCAAAGAAATGAACAGTTAAATAAAAGTTTAGACTCTTTAGTAAATAGAACTCTAGCTAATTTAACGCAAGCTGGAGCGGCTTTGGGTGGAGATTTATTTGGTCCTACAATTAAAAAATTGTTAGGTGCTGTAAATACGACATTAGACGCTTTTGGCGAGGGTGGTAAAATGGAAGGTTTTGGTCAAACTATTGGTAAAGGTTTGATAAAAGGTATAGGTAATTTTATCTCCGGTCCCGGTTTAGTTGCAGCAACTGCAGTGTTTGGTAAATTAGCCTTAAGTTTGGGTAAATTTGCCACTACAGCTTTTAAAGATATAATGGGGATAAATAACGCTGTTAAACAGAGAGCGGCGTTAGAGGAAATTGTTGTAAACACTTTAGCCAGTGAACCTGCCCTGTTACAAAAAGTTAAAATGGGAACATTAGGTGTTCTCGATGTTGAAAAACAAATACTTGCTACAATAAAGCAGCAACAGGCTGAAAGAGCTGCGTTAAAGGGGTATGGAGGAGCTATAGCGGGCTCTCTGCACCAAAGGGGAACTCGAGTTGGTTCTAGTGGTAGAGCTTTTACTAGGGGCATGGGTAGAGCCTCTGGGTTTGTACCGAATTTTGCTAACCCTAATGTAGAAAGAGCGGCGGCAGCGGCGGGAGGATATACTGCCGGAGCAATCAAAACGATGAATCAGCCCGGTGCTGGTACCATGATGTACAACTCTGCGGAAACTGTTAAACAGTTCCCCGGTATGAGTCAAAAGGCTATAATGCCTCCAAAAAATAGTCCCGCTGGAGCAGGATATAAGTCAGCTTTCGGCGCTGCACATGGTTTTGATCCTTATGCTGCTGAAGGATTTATCCCTAATTTTAACGTAAAAAGAGGCGGTAGGAAGAAACCTGAAGCTAGGGGTAAGACGCACCTATACGACGCTTCTCGTTTAGGGGTTTTAGGGATAGAAGGATCTCATAGTGGTAATACTTCTACTAAGTTCGGACAACTTTCGGGCTATAAAAATCAAAGCGCAGCTGTTAGGAATCAAGCAGTTGAATTTAAAAATATACAGATTAGGACGATAAACGCGGCTAAGAAAGGTCTTAGCGTTCAGTCTTTTTCTGATGACATAAGTAAACTTATGACAGATCCGGTAGCATCCCTTGCGCATAAAATATTTTCTGGAGCATTGGGTAATGACTGGTCAGCTTCAGTTGAGAAAGTTAAAAAACAATTTGGTGGGAAATATCAACTGTTACCTCCGGGGGCAGAAGGTAGTATTTTTGAAGCAGCAGTTAACCTAGGGTTAAAAGCTACGAGGGGAGGGGCTACTATAAAAAAGACTTTCGATCAATCCCCGGAGGCAGCAAATAAGCCATTTGATTTTGAAGAAGTTGGTATGGTTAAACCGCCATTTAAGAAAGCTTTTAATTTTGAAGATAATCTTACTTATGCAGATGCTAAAAGAACTATCAACAACGAAAACGTAAGGAGCATAATTAGAAAAGCTTATAACGAAAAGTTGCCCGGTTTACCTCAACCTACTGGGTTTAAGGGGAATAAAGCTCTTGGTTATGTTCCTAATTTTAGCCCTTTGAGCTCTTCCATTGCTAGAGAAAGACAGGCAGGAATCCCAGCTTCAAAAATTAGAGTAGGATCTAGTCCTGCTTTACGTTCTTCTGGAAATCCTTCTGGTTTAGGTGTTTATAACACGATAGACGAACCAAGAGGTTTAAATCAGGGTATTAGTAGGTCTAGGTCGATGGGGATTAATCCTAAAACTCATGGAGCGGCAGAAGGATTTGTACCTAACTTTATGTTTGGTATACCGAAGACAGGTATGAAACCGATCCCGGGTATTAGCGGTAAGAGTAAAAAAACGGAAAAAGCTGATTTAGATACCGCTAAAAATACTGGTATTATGGCTAAGATAATGGAAGGTATCCAGAAAAACCCAGAGGTTGCTTCGATGGGTGGATTTGCTGCTTATACAGCTTTGACTGGTAGTACCTCTATGATGGGCGAAGGAGTTGCGGCGGGAGGCAGAATTCTAGGAAATGTGGGTATGTCGGCTATGACTGGAGCGGCTATGGGTGGGGCGGCTGGTATGGGTATAGGTTCAATACCCGCAGCAGGTGTAGGATTGATAGCGGGAATAGGGGTGGGGCTGGTA
>Ga0233450_10006160_pt1 | contig 10220 bp, 7 predicted proteins | sample 011ome_30_FD_189956 | JGI IMG/M metagenome (GOLD analysis project Ga0233450, IMG submission 189956) | Coastal salt marsh microbial communities from the Groves Creek Marsh, Skidaway Island, Georgia - 011501CT (spades assembly) | ecosystem: Environmental > Aquatic > Marine > Intertidal zone > Salt... | reverse complement strand
TATTATGCTGACAAAATGCTTCAAAAAAGGGTTCATATTGAATAATTGCTCCTTCAATAGATTCGTCAAAGTCTCCATAAAAAAATTCTGAGTGACTTGAATTATTTTTAATAAACTCTTTTAAAAATCTAGTTTTTCCTGCTTTACTTTTCCCTTTCAGTAAAAATGCTATATCAATATCATTATTGATAAATTCTAATAAGTCTTGATTTAAATTATCAATATTAGAACCAGCTTTAACATACTCAAATGGATTAGATAAAATATCAAGTTCATTTGCGTCTAGCTCTAGTATTTTGTTTTCAAACCTCTCTTTGTTAAATCTATATCCAATTAAAGTTAGAGGTATAAATAGCCCTAATGAAAAATATAAATTAGTATTCTCATTAAATAGAAAAAATCCTGATGCTAAATAGTTAATAAATATTAAAACACAAACTATTAAAAAGTGGTTTTTTACGAGCCCTTTATTTTGATACTTGTGTATTATACCCGCAATTATTTTTGAGGGTATTAAAATGAAAAAAATAAAAATCACCATTAATAAAGTTGATTTATTTTCATGTACAAGTTGAGAATAGTTTATAAAGTATGCGCCAATTATTATAGGGGAGACAAAAGATGTGAAAAGTATTCTGCTTTTTGAGTTTAAATCTGTAGATGATGATTTACTGAATTTTGTGTGAACTAATGTAGACAGAATAAATGTTAAAATAAATGGGATTACAACTAGGAGTGCAATCCAAAATTTAGTATAAAATTCTCCTATAAAGGCATTTATATCTGGAGATATCAATCTTAATAAATAAACTGATAATATTGACGAGAATAATAATGAAATGAGAATTAAACTATCACTTGATAAATTTTCCTTGTCAAAACTGAAAGTTTTAGATTTAAAATTTTTGAATCCAAAACTTAAAACAATAAAAACAAATAAAATTAATCCAATTAATATAGCAACTGCTCTAGAAACATCTTCAATTTTATTAACTCTAAATTCTTCATAATGCCGAATGAATTTAGGGACTAATTCTGATCTATTTACTGTGTTTAAATCTATTGTTGAATAAAGTAAATTCTCTTCTAAAGTTTTTATTAATCTGACATTTAAATTATAGATCTGTTCAGTTTTATAATGGTTGATTAATTTTTTCCAATCATCTGATAATAATTCATTGTTTTTAAATCTATTTAATCCATCTTCCCCTAGTATTTTAAATAATTCATGAGTTTTAATAATATACGAATTTGTTTCAGAATTTAAATAATCATCACCCACAGCAAACAGATTTTCGTTAAATGGGTGAATATTTAATAGAAAGTATTGGAAACTATTTTTTAAAAGTCCTTTATTAATTGGATCAGATTCATTTATAATTTTATCGATTAGATTTTCAAGCAATAATTCTTGTGGATCATCAAGATTATTATAATCATCATGAAAACCTCCTATAGATGAATATGAAGGTATTATGAAGTTTAAATTGTCTTTTGCTATTTCTTTGGAAATATTATAGTTTAACTTTATAATGTCTAATTGTTTACTTAAGGATGATTTAAGATCATTATCAAAATATTCTCGATTTATATCATTCTCGATTTCATCAATATATTTCTTAAATAATTCCAACTCATGAAATCCATTTTGTTTACTTGATGAGTAAAACGAGAATACTGACAGTTCTTCAATTTTAGTTATTTCTTTTTCACTTTTATTTTTTTCTTTAGAAATAAATGTTAAAGTAAAAACGAAACTTATGATAAAGACAATTTTCATATTAAATGATTAAAAATTTAATTTAAATCTTAATAAATTTAAATTAAAAATCTATATATTGTTGATTATTTAAAATTAAATATAAAGATGGGAATCAATTTAGAAAAAGGGAGTTCTATAAATTTAGACAAACAGACTAGCGGTATAAATAATCTTCACATAGGCTTAGGATGGGATGAACATGACAATAACAGTGAAGTAATTGATTGTGATGTATCTGTTTTTATGATTGACGAAAACAATAAGATCCCAGGAGACGGTTATTTCATTTTTTATAATAATTTGAAAAGTTCGGACGGCTCAGTTGTTCATCAAGGAGATAACAGAACAGGAGAAGGTGATGGAGACGATGAAGTAATTAATATTGATTTGACCAAAGTTGATTCTTCAGTGGTTCAAATGATTTTTGTTGTTACTATCCATGATGCTGATAAAAAAAATCAATCTTTTTCTTCAATTAAAAATGCATTCTTAAGGATAGTTGATTTAAATACAAGTGATGAAATTTGTAATTATCAATTAGCGGAACAATTTTCAGATGCAGATTCAATTCAAATTGGAAGAATGTATAGAGATAACGAATCTTGGGTTTTTGAAGCATTAGATCAAGGTTTTCAAGGTGGATTATCTACTTTATTAGGAATGTATAATTAAAAAAATAATAAATATGAGTGCATTTAATTTATCAAAAGGTTCTTCTTTTAATTTATCAAAAGCTGCTCCAGGTATAAAGATTGCTGGTGTTGGTTTAGGTTGGAAAGAAAATGAAGACCCTACAGGTCCTGTTTTTGATTTGGACGTTTCAGCTTTTTGTTTAGGTGAAGATGGTCAAATTCCTGAAATGACAGATTTAGTTTTTTACGGATCTGAATTAAAAAACGAATATGAAGGTGAAGATGGTGAAAGACCTTATTCAACGGATGGCGCTGTACTGGGTGCTATTGATGAAATTGGGGGGGGAGATGATGATGATGATGATGATGGAGATCAAGAAGACATGAGGATTTATTTTGATAATGTCGCTGACAATATCAAAACAATAATGATAGTTGTAACCATTACTAAATATCCCCATGATGAGCAAAAAGATAAACGTACTCTTGATTTAGATATGAGTCAGGTAACTGGTACTTATTGTAGAATTTGGGATGAATCTAACGACACAGAACTTTGTAGATATACTTTAAGTGATGATTTCGGAAATGAAGACGCTGTTGAAATTGGGAAATTCGAAAGAGATTCCTCTGGTGAATGGAATTTTACTGCTATTGGCAATGGCATGGTTGGAGGTTTAATGTCATTAATTAAGAAATACGCTAAAAGATTTTAAAAATGGCAAAAAAGGATAGTAAAAAAGGGTTTTCGTTAGATAAATCTTCGGAACAATCAAAATTTTCTTTAAATAAAACTTCCTCAAATGAAAAAGATTTGGCAAAAGGCTTTGTTCTCGATAAATCAGGAAGCAGTACTTCAAAAAAAGAAGATAGTTCACCTATTTACAAGTCTAGTGATAAATTAAATGCACCTAAACAAAAGTCAGATAACACAAAATCAACTCACAAAGAAAAGGTAATTGAGGATTCTAAAATTGGATCAAATCCTAAATCAAATGATTATAAAGATATTTCGAAAACTAAGTTGTCCCCAACAGTATCTGATAGTAAAAAGAAAAATAGTTTAACTAAAAAAATTATAGCTGTTGCCTCAATATTTATAGTGCTTTTAGTTTTTTATTTATCTCAAACATCTGAATTAAAACAAGATGCAAAACCATTATCAAATTCCACTTCAAAAACTGATCAAAGCATTAAATTAATGCCAAATAAATCGGATTACTTAGACTCTGATCAAGATGGGCAATCTGATGATGCTGAAATATCTCAAAGCACTGATCCTAACGATAATAATAGCTTTTATGATGACTCTGACAGTGACGGTTTGAGTGATGCATTCGAAGTTGAATATGGTTTTGATCCTAACAATATCGATGATTCATCATTAGATGAAGATAATGATGGTTTAACACTTTATCAAGAGATGATAATTGGGACAAATCCAAAAGACTCTGATACAGATAAAGATGGACAATTAGATGGTGGAGAAGTTGTAAATAATAGTAGTCCAATAGATATTGAAAGCAAATTTGAAGATTCTGATAATGATGGTTTAAGTAATACTTTTGAAATTAATAATGGGCTTAATCCCAATAAGAAAGACGATATTAATTCAGATTTAGATAGCGATGGTTTAACTCTTTACAATGAAATGATTAAAGGGTCTAGTCCAAATTCTTTTGATAATAATCAAAATCAATTAGAAGAATCAAATTTTAGTTCAGGACAAAATGAAATCATAATAGTTAATTCTGATGAAAACACTCCTCAGCTTGAAACAAATTCAAATAACAAAAATAAATCAGTTAAGAATGAAATTGTTGAAAAGCAAAATAATAATACGTTTAGGGCTGGTATAAATTCAGCTGATTTTGGTGAGATTAGATTCAATTTTGGTTATGAAATCATTTATTTTGATTTTAATTCATATGATTTTAATAATACTGAAGCCCTAGATTTATTATTAGATTTTTTAAAAACCAACTCTTTTAATTTAGAATTAGTAGGTTACACAGACTCAATAGGAGATGAACAAGCAAACATAATTATCTCCGAATTAAGAGCTAAAGCAGTGAGTGATTATTTGATTGAAGAGGGAATTGATTCAAAAAGGATAACCTTAATGGCAAAGGGTGAATCTAACCCAAAATACTCTAATGATACAAGCTCTGAAAGAGAGAGAAACCGAAGGGTAGACTTAATTATAAAAAAATAGGGTATGGGTATATTAATACCAATCATAATAATAATACTTTGTTGTATTGTTATCTGGAAAGCTAGTGATGGGTTTGAGGCTTCCTCAGAGTATTTGGGAAGAAATTTGTCTGAAGGTGTTAGAGGGGCGACTATCAATGCCATTGCTAGTTCAATGCCAGAGCTTTTCACAACAATATTTTTTCTTATTTTTTTAAAAGATACCGAAGGTTTTTCAGGAGGAATAGGAACGACTGCTGGTAGTGCAATTTTTAATGGGATGATAATTCCAGCTTTAGTAATTTTAGTTGTTCTTTTTAGTGGTGTAACTAAATCAATTGAAGTCTCTAAAAAAGTTATTTTAAGAGATGGATTATCCTTAATTATAGCCGAATTAATTTTAATTTTTTCAATAAGTGGTAATACCCTTTATTGGTGGCATGGATTAATATTAATGGCGACATATGCAGCATATATAATTTATATGTTCAAATCAATGAAGGAAGAAGATACAAATGAGGAATCTGAAGAATCCGTTGACGATGATGAAGAAAGTGAAAGTCCAGGATTATTAAAAGCTCTATTTACATTGAATTTGGAAGCTGTTTTTGTAGGTGAAAAAGAAATAAATGGGAAAAGAGCTTGGAGTTTATTAATAACATCAATGATGGTTATAGGTTTAGCTTGTTTAACATTGGTTGCTGCTTGTGAAATGATTGGTTCAGAAACATATATTTTTCCTTTTGTTGGTCAACTTAATGGTTTAAATATTCCAATTATGTTTGTTGCTGTAATATTAGCTTCAGCTGCTACAAGTGTTCCAGATACTATAATTTCTATGAAAGACGCTAAAAAAGGAAATTATAATGATGCTATTTCTAATGCTTTAGGGAGTAATATTTTTGATATTTGTTTTGCACTAGGGTTTCCACTTTTTATGTATTGTATTGTTTATGGACCAATACACATGAATCCAGAAACAATAAGATTCAGTACTGAGTTGAGAGTTCTGTTATTAATATTAACTATAATTGCTTTTTTCATATACTATATTGGTAAAAATATGACTAGATTAAAAGCAGTTTTATTAATTGGACTCTACTTATTCTTTACTGCATATATTGTTTCTTTGAATGCAAATTATCAATGGGCTAATTCTCTATCTGATTTAATTTCAAAATTCCCTGTCTTTTCATGAAAATAATTTCATAAATGAGATATCTTTTTTTTTTGCTATTAATTTCATGCGTTGAAAATTCTAAAACGCATAAAATCAATAATGTCAAAACTAATATAATTGATAGCGTAGTCATAGATCAATCCTCAAAAGCTTCTAAAATAGAGTATGAAAATTTAGAGAGAAGAGTATCTAAGTTTGGTCACTCAATAAATACACTATCAAACGAAGCATTTCCAGTTTTGTCTAAAAATGAGAGATTTTTGTACTTCACAGGATTAGATAGGTCAGGTTTTTTTGATTTTAAATTAGATTTTATAAACCAAAAAAACGCCGGTGGTGAAGATCTTTTTTATTCAGAAAGATCTAAATCAAATTCTTGGATTGATGCTAGACCAATTAAATTTTTAAACACAAATGCACATGAAAGTATTTCTCAAGTTATGGGAGATACTTTTTTACTTTCTGCTAATTACAAAGAAAATTTAGGTTTTATTGATAAAGATGGTATAAATACATCTGATATATTTTTAGCAGTCAAGCAAAAGGATAGTTTCAAAATTATTCATTTTGAGGAACCAATTAATTCTCTTTTTACTGAGTCAGATGCTTTTTTATTTAAAAATGTAATTTTATTTGTTTCTGATCGTCCAGGTAGAGTAGGCGATTATCATAAAAAAGGATGGAATTGGAACGGTTCAATGTGGGGGAATACTGATATTTGGATTTCTTTTTTAACAGATCAATTTAACTGGAGTGTGCCTAAAAATTTAGGTGATATTATTAATACAGCAGGTGCTGAAAGAACACCATTTTTATCTGAAGATGGTCTTAATTTATATATAAGTTCTAATGGATATGAAGTTGATAAAACTGATTTAGATATTTATAAGTTTACAAGAGACAATATAGATGATTGGTTCAATTGGAAAGGTCCTATTAGTATTCAAGATGTAAATACAGATAGTGATGAATTTGGTTATATTTTAGATTCTAATGATAATGCTTATTTTACAAGAGGTGTTAAGCTAGATTTTGAAAGGACTAATTCATACCAAACTGGTGGTAATGGTATTTATGAAACTAATTTCAGAACAAACTACGATGTTTTTGGAGCTCAAATAGGCTCATACGACAATAATTTTCAAACAGATATTTACAAGGCTACTAATTCAAGTTCTGATTATATTATTTCAGATTTTTTCTTTGATACAAACAAACATGAAATTTTAAAAAATGAAATTTATCTATTAGATGACTTAGTTGATTATATAAATATTAATAATCCTGGAGTTATAATTATAAATGGATATACAGATAATGTGGGAAGCGAATCTTATAATGACAAATTATCTTTATTAAGAGCTCAAAGTGTTAAAGACTTTCTTTTATCTAAGGGTATAACTAGCAACATTAAAATTAACGGTTTTGGAGAGAAAAATCCAATAACTAATAACTCAAATTCTGAAAAAAGAAAGCAAAATCGAAGGGTTGAGATTGTTTTGTCAGATTAGTTTAAACTAGTTTACAAATAGAAAAAATATATAAAAGAGAGTATTATTAAAATTGGAACTACAATTTTCAAAAAACTCTTAAGTATTTTAAAAGCTATATAAGCTATTATAAAGCATATTGAGCCTATAATCAAAGTTGTTGTTGTCATTTCGTTAATTCTTTATATAATTAGCTCTATTTAATAAATTAACCCTTTCTATTTGATCATTTAAGATGTTAATTCTATCATTAAGTGATACTGTATTCAAATTATAATCATTTATTAGGGTGTTAATAGAGTCTATTTTGTTAAAGCTTGTTTGATCATTTGTTTTTAAATATTCTATTTTATTTGCAGTGTCAGTTAAAAATATATTCATTGAATCTATTTTTTTTCTTTCTAATGCAATATTCTCTAACAAAATTTTACCCTCTTTATTTGAATTAAAATATTGCTCACCATATGAATCTTCTAGACCCTTATATAATTGCCTTAGTTCATTAAAACCACTAATAAAATATCCTTGATTGTATCCTACTTTTATAACCTGAGGTTCTTCCTTTATTTTTACACCTCCCGCAAATTCACTTGGTATTGATCCAATAGGATGATATCCCGTAGATTCAATATAAATATAATCTTCTATGTAAGCTAATGAAGAATCATCAATTTTCAAGCCTACAGCCATATGCTTAGCTTCTTCATATATAAATAAACATGTGTCATAACCTGCTAGATAAAGAAGTTTAGCTAGAAGTACAGATTTATCTGAGCAATCACCATTATTAAACAAAAGGGTTTCCAAAGGATATTTTTGAGGAGCTGCTTCTTTGTAAGGTATTGATTGAACAAAACTCACTAAAACTTGAACAATATCAAATTGAATACCTGTTTCCCTTTCTTTTAATTTATTTAAAATATCTTCCAAGACTTCTATATCGTAATCGTCTTGAAAAAACATATCATAAAATTCTTGATTAAAGTCCTTTTCACTACTGTTAGCTTCTACCTGAAGTGTTTTAGGTAAGTCATTTAAATACGATGTTTCTTCTTTATCTATGTCAATATTTATTGTATAGGTGTGTTTAAAAAGCTCGAAAGAATGACCTTCATTATTCTCGTTGTTAGAAATATTTTCTTCTGACTCTAACAATGGAATTTCAGGCACAAAAAAATCATTTAAGAAATAATCTTCATTTGATTTACAACTATTTAAAGAGATAAAAAGAATTAGTAAAAAAGTATTTCTCATTTTTTTGGTAGTGGAGGAGGTGATTTTACACTATTGATTTTTTTAGGTAGTGGAGGAGGTGATTTTACACTATTGGTTTTTTTAGGTAATGGAGGAGGTGATTTTAAGCTGTTGGTTTTATTTGGTAATGGAGGTGGTGATTTTATAATGTTGTTTTTTTTTGGCTGTGTTGTAGCTGGGTTTATACTTTTATTTTTATTAGGTATCGGAGTAATTACCTTTGCTATAGTATTTTTTTTAATTGGAGGTGGTGGTGGAGGTGGAGGTGTTGAAACATTTTTCTTGTTTTCTACTACAGGTTTGATATTTGATATTTTAGACTTATTATTTACAGCTAAAGGTGGTGGTGGTGGTGGTGGTGAAAAACTTTTTTTATCCGAATTGGTTGAAACTAACTTGTAACCGCTTTCTTTTTTGGTAGGAATATTTAGTTTACTTGAATTGTTTTTATTTCTAACATCTTTATTGGTATTGTCAGTATTTAATAAAATATTTTTTTCAACTTGATTATTCTCACAATAATTTAAAGATTTAAGGTTAACAATGTTGCTCTTTAAATAGTTTAAAACCTCATCAAATTCATCTTGAAAAAAATAAATATTATTATAATTAGACTTTAATTTATTAATTAAATTATCTGATGAAATATTACCAAATAAAACAATCCCTAAATCGGCGTTATTAACTTTTTTTGATTTTATGAAGTGGCTTATTAGTTGAAAATCTTTTGAATCTGAATCAAAACTTATTTTATGATCTACAAACGCCATCTTTATTTTAACATCAGCCGAACTTCCATCAGAAAGTTTAGCACCTCTCACATAAAATTCTCTTTTATCTGATTTAGTATATTGTTCAGCTAGACTTATTAATGAATTAATTTCACTCTCAATTTTGACTCTTGATCCTGTTCTTTGAATTATTTGATCAAAAATTAATTCAGCAATTACTTTATCTCTTGGATTTATTGCTAAACCTAAACCTATATCTGAAAGTTTTGGGGATTTAGAAATTAAATCATCATAAAGATTAATATATAGATTGCTCTCAATTCCTGTTAAAGTTAAATAGTTTTTATGAGCTGCAGTTTTTCTTTTTAAATCTAAAAAGTTAACTAATAGTATATCAAGTCTGTAAATTGAGTAATTTTTAAATTCATTTTTGAATAAATTATCTAAAAAAATAATCTCAAACTCTTCTATATCTGAATCACATAAAAAAATCAAGTTTATCTCATCTTTTAAATCTTTTAAAGATTTGTCAACTAAAAGTATATCTTTTAAAAATGAGTTTAATATTGTTTCTAATCCATAGACTAGAAGCTCCTTAAATTTGTATTTATTATTATCAATAAAAGTAAATTCTGAAGACGTATTCTTTATAATATTAAAATATCCTTTATATGAATCATCATAATTAGATTCGTATCTAAGTTTTGCTTTTTCTCCAATTATAAACTCTTGTTTGTTAGAAAAAAAATAAAGAGGTGTTATTGGATTTGACTCATAATTATATAGTCTAAATTCACTTTTATTTTGCGAAAAATAAATTTGAATAAAACTCTTAGATAATTTTAATACAATATCAATTTTCATTATTCAGATGAAATTTTCTTTAATATTACTTTCTCGAAGAAATTCATCGCTTCCATAATAATTATTGGAGCTACAAAATCAAAACCTTCGTTTTTTTGAGCCATTTTGTATTCA
>Ga0233450_10006159_pt1 | contig 10220 bp, 10 predicted proteins | sample 011ome_30_FD_189956 | JGI IMG/M metagenome (GOLD analysis project Ga0233450, IMG submission 189956) | Coastal salt marsh microbial communities from the Groves Creek Marsh, Skidaway Island, Georgia - 011501CT (spades assembly) | ecosystem: Environmental > Aquatic > Marine > Intertidal zone >... | reverse complement strand
CCATTCCTGGCTGGACACACATCTGTCCAAATAAAGCCGCTTGCTGGTCTCCTGCAATTCCAGCAATAGGAATTTTGTGGTCACTACCCGCAAGGGAAGTGTGACCATATATTTCGCTAGACTCCTTTACCTCTGGTAGCATTTGAATTGGAATATCAAAAAGAGCCAATAAATCTGCATCCCAAGTCATGGTATTAATGTTAAACAATAAGGTTCTAGATGCATTGGTAACATCTGTGATGTGATGTGCGTTTTTGGTAAAGTTCCAAACCAACCAAGTGTCTATAGTGCCCATGAGAAGGTCTCCTTTTACAGCTTTCTCTCTTGCGCCAGGAACATGATCTAAAATCCATTTCACCTTAGTTCCAGAAAAGTAGGCGTCTATTACTAGACCTGTTTTTTGTCTTATCTCTGCTGACTTACCCTCATTTTTTAATTGGTCACAATAGTCCGCAGTACGTTTGTCCTGCCAAACTATAGCATTGTAAACAGGCCTACCGGTTTTCTTGTCCCAAACCACTACCGTTTCTCTTTGGTTGGTAATACCTATGGCAGCGATGTCTTTTCCTGAGAGTCCTTTTTGAGCAAGGGCTTTTTCTATTACGGTGGTTTGCGAATTTAATATTTCAATTGGATCGTGCTCTACCCATCCTGGTTTCGGAAAAAATTGGGTAAACTCCTCCTGTGCCATACACACAACAGCACCTTGCTTATTAAACACAATAGCCCTTGAAGAGGTTGTTCCTTGATCTAACGATACTATGTACTGATCCATGCGGTGGTTATTTTAATAAGTATTGTTGCGCCAACACTTTAAACGAAGCTACTTGAGCAGCTTCCCAATCTGTGTCTTTTTTTAATTCTCTTCCTATAATCTGGGCCACTTCCTCTGCCATATCTATGGCAGCACTAGCATCTAAAAAAAGTACCCTCACCCTTCGAGCCAAAACATCTTCTATAGTTCTAGCCATTTCGTTTCTCACGGCAAAAATGACTTCTGCTTTAGTGTAAGGCAGTCTTGGATGAAGCAGTTCTTTTAAACTTGAATCTTCTTTATAGAGCTGTTCAATGAATTTTTTATCTGATCCATAAATATATAAATGATCTTGGACATTTGCCTGTTCTTGGGCCCCGTGAATCTTTAGGTTGACAGTCTGGCAAGTCGAATGGGGTAATTTTTTAAGGGCAATTATTTTATTTATGGTGTCTTGTGCCATTTTCCTGTAAGTGGTCCATTTACCACCTGTAATAGTGACTAATTCAGAGGGAGAAACAATTATTTTGTGGCTTCTTGATATTTCTTTAGTCTTCTCACTACCATCTTTTGGTGCAGCTAACGGCCTCAAGCCCGCAAAGATACTTCGCACGTCTGAGCGTTGTACCTTTTTATTTAAATATCGGTTGGCAGTTTGGAGGATAAAATTTATTTCCTCCTCCAAAGGCTTGGGTTCTAAACTGTGGCTGTCTATTAGGGTATCTGTGGTACCCATAACTACCTTGTTGTGCCAGGGCACTAAGAAAAGTACGCGACCGTCGTCTGTTTTAGGAATCATAATGGCGTCATTTCCAGGTAAAAATTCTCGATCAAAAACCAAATGAATTCCCTGGCTAGGACGAATGGTATTTGGTGCTTGAGCTTGATCCATTTTAAGGATTTCATCTGTAAAAACACCTGTGGCATTAACCACCACTTTAGTCATTAAATCATATACTTTTTGGGTCTCTTGATCTATTGCAAGCAAACCATTAACCAAACCTTTAGAGGACTTTTTAAGACTTTGTACCTTAAAATGATTCAAAAGTGTAGCGCCATTTTCAATACAAGTTTGGGCTAAATTAACAGCCAATCTAGCGTCGTCGAATTGGCCGTCGTGATACACTACGCCTCCTTTTAAATTTTTCTTATTCAGAGTAGAAAGTCTATGTAGGGTCTCTTTCGCCCTAATAAATTTAGATGTACCAAAGCTCAATTTTCCCGAAAGCAAATCGTAAACCTTCATGCCAAAACCATAAAAGAAATTATCCCAATTTCTGTAGTTTGGGATAATAAAGCTTTGGTTTTGCACTAAGTGCGATGCGTTTTTGAGCATTAATCCACGTTCGTACAACGCCTCTCTAACCAGATCAATATTACCCTGTGCCAAATAACGCACACCGCCATGCACCAATTTAGTGCTCCTGCTAGAAGTCCCTTTAGCGTAATCTACCTGCTCCAACAATAAGGTTTTGTATCCTCTTGAAGTAGCATCCAAAGCAACGCCCAAACCTGTAGCGCCACCACCAATAACGATAATATCCCACAGGTCATGGCTTTCAAGTGATTGTATTTGATTTTCTCTACTAAACATAGGGCAATACATTTTTTCTGTTGTCCAAATGTAACAAATAATAAGCAAAGTGAAACAAAACGAAATCTAATTATCCATCAATTATATCAATTTGAACTTTTTGAAGCATTTTTTTATTTCGTTTTATTTCATTTTATATATTTACCTCATATTATGGAAAGACACCGTGCTATTTTAAAAAAACTGACCCAAGAAAAACACTTGGAGGTATCTGACCTTTGCAATATTCTGGGGGTCTCTGCAGTAACGATTAGAAAAGACCTTAAGTTTTTAGAGCAAAAAGGCCTTCTTTTTAGAACCCATGGAGGAGCCTCTTTAGAAAACCCCTATATTAATGAAAGGACCGTTTTAGATAAGGAAAAGGTATTTGTTGAAGAAAAAAATGGCATAGCGCAAATGGCCGCTTCACTAATTTCTGAAAATGACGCTATCATGATTGCTTCTGGAACAACGGTTCAAGCACTTTCAAAATACATTGAACCCAAAAATAAGCTCACTGTAATTACGCCTTCTTTAGCAGTTGTAATGCATTTAATTAAACATGAGAATATTGAAATTTTACAATTGGGAGGGTACCTGAGACACAGCGCCGCATCTGTGATTGGAAATTATGCTGAGTATATGCTGGAACACATTTCTTGTAGTAAATTGTTTTTGGGAGCAGACGGAATAGACATAAACTACGGAATATCTACCACAAATTTAGAAGAAGCGGCACTCAATAAAAAAATGATCGACGCTGCTCAAAAAGTCATTGTATTAGCAGATGCCTCGAAATTTGGCAAAAGGAGCTTTGCTAAAATATGCGGACTTTCTGATATTGACGAAATTATTACAGATAAAGAAATTTCTAAAACATTTAGAAAGAAACTTCTGGAGAACGAAGTGAAAATTACGGTGGTAGGTAGAAAGTAATAATTTTGTTATTTGCAATTTAGAAACAATGAGATTTCTGGTAACAATAGTTACACACTAAAGCTAAGCTATATCATATTTTTACGAAAAATTTAATGTCCAGGTTTTACAGCGTTATTTTACTCCTCTGTCTCCATATACAACCTGTGGTGAACTTGGCTGTGTGGGGAGATTTTTTGGTTAATAACGAATACATTAGAGAAGTCCTTTGCGTTAATAAGGAAAAACCAGAGTTGGCATGTGGTGGCAAATGTTATTTGATGCAACAACTACAAGAATCACAACAAAGTCAAGAACAAGAATTTCCTCAATTATTACACAGTAAATATGAATTTATTTTTATAAAGAGATTTTTAAGACTTCCTAAAGTAACAATAGCGGTACTTAAAACCGCCAACTTCCCGAGATACATGGAGCCTATCTCCTCACCTTTTCTTTTAGATATTTTTCACCCGCCGAATAAAGCAGCTTAACTGACGCTACATTACTACTAGATTTTTAGTAGTAAGAAATTCTTTATTCATTTAAATATCTATCTAGAAATGAAAAATTTAGTCAAAGGTACTCTTGTACCTTTCATCTTGTTTGTGTCCTTTTTTTGGACACAAGCACAGGAAACACATGAAATAAAATTAGTTAATCAAGAAACTATGAGGCCTATAATTGGTGCTACTTTTCAATATGGAAGCCAAAAAGGTGTTTCTGACAAAAGTGGCAATATCCTTATTTACTTGGATAGCAAGGAAATCATGAAACTCTCTCACCTTAGCTTTGGAGCATGGGAACTAAATGCAACAGCTATTGAAAAAGCTATAAAAGAGAAGGTCTTTTATAAACAAGAAGATTTTATAAATCTTTATCCTGTGACAGTGTTAGCGATTAGGCCCAGTGAAAAACCAATCGATAAAATTAAAATTGATTATCAAGAGCAACTTGCCCATGACGCTACAGCCATTCTAACACAAAACCCTGGAGTGAGTAGTATTAGAAAGGGAGGGAATTATGGTTTTGACCCGGTGATTAGAGGGTTTAAATACGAACAATTGAATATTATTTTAGATGGTGTGCAGAGTACTATCGCTGCCTGTCCAAACCGAATGGACCCTCCTACTAGTCAAATGGCTCCCAATATGCTAGATAGAATAGAAATCTTAAAAGGTCCGCATGCGTTAAGGTTTGGAACAGGCTTTGGTGGAACCATAAATTTTATCCCTGCTCAAATAATATTTAGCGAAAAAAATACCTATTATGGTCGTGTCTCATCTGGGTTTGAAGCAAATGGAGACGTTACCAGAAATGAAGCTAAAGTTGGCTTTATGAATAACCGTTTAGACCTTGCCTTTTTTGGTTCATGGTCTAAGGGTAATGATTATACTGCAGGAAACGGAAGCGCTGTAGCTGCAAATTTTGAAAGAAGTAGTGTAGGATTAAATCTAGGCTTTAAACACTCAGCGCTAAGCCAATTTAAGTTTTCTGCCATTCACAATAAGGCTAGAGACACAGATTTTCCTGCATTGCCCATGGACTTAAGAAAAGACCACACCTGGCTATTAAATGCAAAACATGAGATTAGATTTGAAGAAAGGAATCTATTTTCTTGGAACACCGCTTTATTTGCTTCTTTCGTAGACCATTTAATGGACAACTTACTCAGGCCTGAGGCGGGTAGAATGTCTAACAACTCTACCAATGCAAATACGTTTAATTATGGAGGAAGGTCTGAAGGAGTTTGGATTTTTAAAGAATCAAAATTGTATGCTGGTACAGATCTTAAGATCGAGGGAGCAAAAGGGAATAGAGAAAGAAGCTTTTTCAAAGGGCCAAACTCAGGGGTAACACTAGTAGACAACGCGTGGCAAGAGGGCGTCATTACCAAAGGAGGCCTTTTTGCTGAGTATCACATTAAAAAGAAAAATATTCAGTATATTTTATCTTCTAGAATTTTACTAAATCATGCTAGCATAAACAAACCAACCAAAGAATTCATTCAAGCAAATGGTTTAAAAAACACAAGTACTCAATGGAATCCTAACATTAGTATTGGTTTAAAAAAACCTTTATCTGAAAGTGTTACTTTGGGCACTTGGTTTGGAAGAGCTCAGAGAAGTGGGAGTATCACAGAACGATTCATTAATTACTTCCCTGTAGGACTGGATCCTTATGAGCTTGTTGGAGACCCCTACTTATTACCTGAAAAAAACCATCAGTTAGATGTTACTTTTGAGTGGGTAGGCCCAAAATCAAAAATAAACATAGATCTTTTCGCGTCTTATCTAAAGGATTTTATCAGTTCGTATATAGATACTGATCTGAACCCTAGACTTCCTATGAGTCCTGGAGTGAGAAGGTATAGCAATATTGAAAAAGCCTATAAAACAGGGCTAGAATTTAATTGGTCTCAAGAACTAAGCACACAATTTAAACACCAAATGGGCATTGCTTACACAATAGCGCAAGATGTAGAAAGAAAAGAACCGCTCCCTGAAATAGCCCCTCTAGACATTAGATACACCCTCATGGGAAATCATTTAAAAGGGAAACTTCAAACAGAATTGAGCTTCAGACACGTTCTTGAACAATCCAGGATTTCTGTAGAATACGGAGAAACAACAAGTCCTTCTTTTAGCCTAGTGGACGCTACTATTGGTTATAGCATTTATGAAAACACCAGGCTAAGCGCAGGCGTAAACAACCTATTAAATAAGTCCTACAACGAACACCTCAACAGGTCTGTGAGAGGCACAAATGAGCCAATCTTGGCTCCAGGGAGAAACTTATTTGCCTCCTTAAATATTAACTTTTAACCATCCATCATGAAAATTTACAAAAAAATAGTACTAGGAATCTCGGCGACCAGCATAGCCTTATTAAGTTTTACAAGTAGAGAAATTGAGGAGTACACTGTCCCACATACAGTTTCACAGACCAATGACCTTACAAATGAACATCCAGGAAAGGTTTTGCTAGAAAGTAAGTGTTATGCTTGTCACCATCCGAGCTCAGCAGAGAATACTCGAATAGCACCGCCAATGATCGCCATAAAAAAACATTATATTGATGAAAAAACCACCTATGCAGATTTCAAGAAGGCTTTATGGGCGTTTGTTGAAAAACCAACTTCAGAAAAAGCCAAGCTAAAAGGAGCTGTTAGAAAATTTGGTGTTATGCCTTACCAAGCTTTCAAAAAAGAGGATATTGAAAAAATAGCAGACTACCTATACCATCAAGAAATAGCGTCTCCTGAATGGTTTGAGGAACATTACAGAAAAGGTCATAAAACCAAAAAAAGTCAATAAAAAAAGCCGTCTCTTAACAGAGACGGCTTTTACTTTGTACAGGCGGAGAGACTCGAACTCTCACACCTCGCGGCACTAGATCCTAAGTCTAGCGTGTCTACCAATTCCACCACGCCTGCAAAAGGAGTGCAAATATAATGTAAAATTTGAATATTAAAAGGCCTATAGTTTAAAAAGTAGTTTTTGTAGCTTTACATACTAAAATAAAAAATATGCTAGACCCAAAATCATATATTCAAGAGCACAAAGAACGTTTGCTAAACGAACTCTTTGATTTACTCAAAATAGCCTCTATAAGTGCAGATCCTGCTTATAACAATGAGGTAACTAGGGGTGCTCAAGCGGTACATGATTTTTTAAAAGCTGCTGGAATAGATCACACTAAAATTTACGAAACAGAAGGACACCCCATTGTATATGGCGAAAAAAATATTGCCCCTCATTTACCTACTGTTTTAGTGTATGGACATTATGACGTGCAACCACCAGACCCTTTAGATTTATGGGATTCAAAACCCTTTGAACCTGTTGTTAAAAAAACGCCACTACATCCAGAAGGGGCTATTTTTGCCAGAGGGGCTTGTGACGACAAGGGGCAAATGTTTATGCACATTAAAGCCATTGAATACTTAATAAGTACCCATCAATTACCCTGTAATGTGAAGTTCATGATTGAAGGGGAAGAAGAAGTGGGTAGTAATAGCTTGGTGCATTTTGTGAAGACCCACAGAGAATTATTGAAAAATGACGTGATCTTAATATCTGATACGGGTATGATTGCCAATGACACGCCATCTATCACTACAGGGCTTAGAGGACTGAGTTATGTAGAAGTATGCGTCACAGGCCCTAACAGGGATCTTCATTCAGGTCTTTATGGAGGCGCAGTCGCCAATCCCATCAATATATTGACTAAAATGATTGCCAGTCTTCATGACCAAGACAACCACATCACCATTCCTGGATTTTATGACAAGGTAGCGGAATTAAGCCTTGAAGAACGTGAAGCTATGGCCAAGGCGCCATTTAACCTAGAGGGCTATCAAAAGGCTCTAGATATTGCTGCTGTTTATGGGGAAAAAGACTATACCACCAATGAAAGGAATTCGATTAGGCCTACCTTAGATGTTAATGGAATATGGGGAGGTTACACCGGGGAGGGTGCTAAAACAGTAATTCCTTCTAAAGCATATGCCAAAATATCCATGAGACTAGTACCCCACCAGGACTGGGAGGAGATTACCCAATTATTCAAAAATCATTTTGAATCCATTGCTCCAAAAGGGGTAACTGTATCAGTAACGCCACATCATGGAGGCCAAGGCTATGTAACACCCATTGACCATATAGGTTATAAAGCCGCTTCAGAAGCCTACGAAACCACCTTTGGAAAAACACCCATACCTCAAAGAAGTGGCGGTAGTATTCCTATTGTTGCTTTATTTGAAGAAGTGTTGAATGCAAAATCTGTATTGATGGGGTTTGGTTTGGACTCAGATGCTATACATTCACCCAACGAACATTTTGGTGTGTGGAATTATTTGAAGGGCATTGAAACCATCCCTTACTTTTATAAAAATTTCACAGCACATTATCTTAGGCAATAATTCTTTGGGGAAAAAGGCTATCTCATACGCTAAGCAAAAAATATAAAGCTTTGCAAGATACTAATGTGCTGGAAATTTTTTAATTCTGTTGGGCCTCTTGGATCGAGGTTTCAAGTATACTCAAGGTAAGACAGCCTTCTTCAACATCTACAGAACAGAGTTTGTAGACTTGTTTGTGCTTGTCTTTTGTCAATATCCCGTGTAACTTTTGTGAAACCGTATTTTGCATAATCTGTTTGAATTATGCTGTAAATGTAAAGGGAAGGAAGTATTATTTGTCTTAAAAGACGATACAAGGATGCTTTCCATTGTTAAAGCAACCGCAAAAAGGGATATTAGGACGCTAAAACCATTCGTCTACAGAAAGCCTCGATTATCTGCACGTTAAAAAAAATTGGAATGCTTAATATTCTGGTTTATAGAAGATTAAGCCTTCTGATTAATTCTGGTCTGTTAGAACGACTAATGGGAATTACATTTTTCTCAATCAGAACTGAGTTGTCTTCAATATCAATAATTTTGGTGAAATTAATGATGTATGACCTGTGGGTCTGAAGAAAAATATTATCTGGGAGTTTGTCTTTTATTTTTTTTAAAGTAGAATGAACCACATACATTTCTTTATGGGTCTTTACATCTATATAATCTCCTTTGGCCTTGATAAAGAGAATGTCGTCGAATTTTAATTTAGTTAAACGACGGTCAATATTAATGTAGAGATCATTACCTATGAGATCACTCGAGGAACCACCATGCTGTATCATTGAGGTTCTATGAAGCTTATTCTTCACTTTATTCATAGACTTTTTAAATCGCTCTTGTGTGATTGGCTTCACCAAATAATCCGAGATAGACTCATACTCATACGCCTCTATGGCCAAATCTTTATCTGCGGTTATCAATACAATTTGTGCAGCACTTTTTAGGGTTTGAACAAAGTCAAATCCGCTAAATCCAGGCATGTGAATATCCAGAAAAATAACATCTACAGATTGCTGATTGAGAAATTTTATAGCCTCAATAGCACTAGAAAACTCTTCAATAATGTCAAGGTCATTGATTCCTTCACACAATTGCCGTACTACAAGCCTTGCAGAATCTTGATCGTCTACAATAATACAGTTCATTCTCCGTCTATTTTTAACATTGATTAATTGCTTCCATAAATCTATCTTTTTGAAGTGGTTTTACCAAATAATCGACTACTAAATCAAAATTATAAGCGGTTAATGCCAAGTTTTTATCTGAGGTGATCAAAACCACCTTAGGGTTAAATGTTACATTTTCTAAAAAAGAAAAACCACTCATATCTGGCAAATGTATATCCAAAAAAACAATGTCTACTGTTTCGTTTTGATTAATGAACTTCAAGGCATCTTCTGCATTGTCAAAAGTGGCTAAAATATTTAAGCCACCATACTTGACAGCTAAGTGTTTGACCACTTCTTGAGCGGTAAACTCATCTTCTACAATTACACAATTTTTCATTTAAAAAGAATTTATAAAATTGGTCATTAATAGCGGCTATTAAAGGCATTGGGCTTTTATAATTCCTTATAATTTCAGGGTGTGCTTTGTCTAAACTTTGAAATAAATACAAACCAAAAGTGTATAATAAATCTTGAATATCCTTCGAAACCACGTCTCCTAAAGCCACTAAAAGAGCCACCATTTCATTAAAATCATAGGTGCCTACCGAAGTGTAAACGCCATTGTTTACTGTATTTGAATTAGTGATTATTTCGTCTACAACGGCCAAGCCAAATTGCGCTTCCACCATATCTAAAAACTCCGTAAAAATAATTCCTTTCATACCTTAAGATTTGGAAATCTAAAATAAGACTTCTATTCAGAGGGCATGTGAAAATGTTGTGAAACTGTTGTTTTTTGTATGTGAAACAGTTTTACACCAAATGATTGTTTCTTTTAATTAATTAGGGCCTTTAACGAGCTCATTTTGTTTCCAATAATTCAAAAGTGTCGCTATTTTTAACACGTAATCATCATATTTTAATGGCTTTACCAAATATCCTGCCACACCAATGGAGTAGGCT
>Ga0233450_10006153_pt1 | contig 10229 bp, 10 predicted proteins | sample 011ome_30_FD_189956 | JGI IMG/M metagenome (GOLD analysis project Ga0233450, IMG submission 189956) | Coastal salt marsh microbial communities from the Groves Creek Marsh, Skidaway Island, Georgia - 011501CT (spades assembly) | ecosystem: Environmental > Aquatic > Marine > Intertidal zone >... | reverse complement strand
GCACCGCATGCATTGGCGTATTTCAACGCAACAGGCCAAGGTTCCCCATCAAGCCATCCTTTCAGCAGGCCAGACATAAATCCATCCCCTGCGCCGAGGACATTGAACACCTCTATCGGAAAACCTGGACCCGCTTCACCCTCATCCAAACTCTCAGGAATTTCGTCGGTAAAGGCCACAGCCCCCGCCGCGCCGCGTTTACAAACCAATGTCGCCGTCGATACGCCACGCACCGCACGCAGGGCCTCGATCGTGTCTGTACTACCGCCTGCGATGTGGAACTCTTCCTCAGTTCCAACGATCAAATCAAACAAGTGCAGCGTGTTTTGCAGCTTTTGCGTCACTGCTGCACTTTCCACAAAGCGGCTTTCGCCGTCCCCGTGTCCCGCAACACCCCAAAGGTTGGGGCGATAATCAATATCCAATGCCGTTTGCATGCCAGCCGAACGCGCAATGTTCAGCGCCTTAATCGTTGCCGCCTCAACCTGGGGATTGCTTAGATGCGTGCCTGTTGCCACAACCGCACGCGCCGAGCGGATAAAATCAGGATCAATATCATCCTCACATAGCCCCATATCTGCGCAATTTTCGCGATAAAATATCAAGGGAAACTGTTCTTCATCCCGAATGCCCAACAAAACCAAGGCAGTCAGACGATCCGGATCGATCTTTACCCCTGACGTATCAACACCCTCACGCTGTAGCTGTTCAATGATAAAGCGCCCCATATGTTCATCGCCAACACCTGTAATCACAGCGCTGCGCAATCCAAGGCGGGATGTTCCGCAAGCGATATTCGTTGGCGATCCACCGATGTATTTATCAAACGACCCCATATCCTCAAGGCGCCCACCAATCTGCGCGCCGTATAAATCAACGGATGATCGACCAATTGTGATTAAGTCTAACAAAGGCATTAAACGTCGCTCAATTTCACCGGAATTCCTGTTTTTGCAGATTGCGTTGCTGCTTCGGCCATTGCCAGCGCATCTATACCGTCGGACAAGGTAACCGGAATATCGGCACCATTGTTCAGGGCATCAACAAACGCAGCCCATTCCGCCGCATAGGCGGGCATATACCGTTCAAGGAAGAAGTAGGTAGGTTTCGCCCCTGTCACCCCGTTCGTGGTTGATTTGACAACGGTGTTTTCCAACATGTTTTGTGCCTGCAACAATCCCTCGGACCCAAGCAGTTCCACCCGCTGATCATATCCATATACTGCACGGCGCGAATTTTTGATGACGGCAATGCGGCCATCGGCATATGTTAATGTGACAACTGCGGTATCCACGTCACCTGCGGCCCCGATTTCAGGATCAACAATGCAGCTTGCGGTTGCCATGACGGATACAGGCGCCTCGCCCATCATAAAGTTTGCCATGTCAAAATCGTGGATCATCATATCACGGAACAATCCGCCAGATACTTTCACATAGGCAATTGGGGGGGGTGCCGGGTCAAATGAGGTAATCGACAACAGTTCTGCCTTGCCAATTTCCCCTGCATCAAGGGCCGCTTTCATCGCGCCAAAGTTTGGATCAAATCGGCGGTTAAACCCAATCATCACGGGCTGTCCTGTTGGAGCCGAATTGGCCAAGCAAGTGCGTGCACGCTCTAGACTTAGATCCACTGGTTTTTCGCACAAAACAGCTTTACCCGCCGCTGTCGCAGCCTCAATTAAATCTGAATGTGTATCGGTTGAGGTTGCAATCAAAACTGCATCAATTGATGGATCTGCAATAATCTCATCTGTTGTGCGCGCCTCTGCACCATATGCTGCAGCCAGTTTTTCGGCGTTTTCAGGGATATAATCCGAAACTGCAACCAGTGTACTATTTGGATGACCCGTTATCGCCGTCGCATGAACACCCGCAATGCGGCCCGCGCCCAGCAAACCAATTTTCAACATTTTGTTTTCTCCGTTTTGTGGGATATGTAACTCGTTAAGACAAAGCCTCAGCTTTTGCTAAAAAGGCTTCAAATTCATCATCTGGGATTTGGATGGAGTGTTCTGCACCGGGATAAACGCCCAGATCCACATCTGCCTTAAACTCTTTAAACGCTGCTATGCGTTCTGATTGTAGACGTGCAAATTCAGCTGCAAAATTTCGATAAGTTTTTGCATGCCTCGGTTTATGATTTATCCCATGACCAAGCACATCCTCAGTAAATAGGTACTGTGCATCTGCACCACTTCCAGCTCCCATACCAAACAAAAGCAAAGAGCTGTTATCTTGGAGATAAGCACCAACCCTATCCGGAACCACTTCAAGCTCTGCGGCAAAGCAACCTACTTCTTCGAGTTGTCTGACTTTTTTAAGAATATTCATCGCAGAGGCTGCTGTTTTACCAGCGGCTTTAAAGCCTCCTGTCCATGTACACTGCGAAGGTACAAGTCCAACATGGCCAACAACCGGTATTGAGTTATCGGAAAGTGTTTTTTGGATATCGAGGGATGCTGAACAGTAGAAACAATCTCCACCGAGTTTGGTGTTTAGAAAGGCTTCTCGAAGATAATCTTCGGCAGTGACCAAGTCACCATAAATCAAGCCAACTTGAACAAAACAATCGCCAGCAGCCTCACGCATTGCTCGGCTCATAAATTTCGACTCAATGGACAGAATATCGATACCTGCTTGAGCGGCTGCATCTGCTTCATCTAAAGTACTAACATAAAGCATTGTCATTTTTTGACCTAAACGCTTAGCTTCTCGCATATCGTGAACAGTTTTTCTCGAGTGATACATGTACAGCTCCTAAAAAATACCCCTCCAGAGTTGGAGGGGTCAGTTCGGGTAGAAGAGAAATTATTTACGAATATTCTTCTTGAGTTTTGGCACCAGTGATAAAGCCAACGACATCTTCCCCAGTGATTTTATCATTTTTTATGTCCAAATTTGCGCAAATCTTACCGCGTCGAAACACTACGATACGATCAACAAGATCGAAGACTTGGCGCATATTGTGGCTAATCAATATCAACGGCTCTCCCGCTTCCTTCAATGTGCGAATAATGTTTTCAACTTGCTGCGTTTCTTGGACACCTAGAGCAGCAGTTGGCTCGTCCATAATCGTTAGTTTTGAATGAAATGTAGCCGTTCGTGCGATTGCAACACACTGACGTTGTCCTCCAGACATATTACGAATTGAGTTGTGTATGTTAGGAATTTTAACAGCAGTTTTTTCCAAGCCCTCCAGCGTCGCTTGACGCATACTTTTATAATCTAATAAGCGGAAAGGACCCAGCCAATCCCACTTTGTTTTTTCACGCCCGAGGAACAAGTTATCTGGAACATCCAAGTCGTCTGCCAAAGCAAGCGTTTGGAACACTGCTTCTATTCCAGCTTCACGAGCATCTAAAGGGCCTGAAAAATGCACAGGTTTCCCATCAAAAATAATATCACCATGGGTAGGTTGTTCTACGCCTGTGATCTGGCGAACAAAAGTTGATTTTCCCGCGCCGTTATCGCCCATAATCGCGACATGTTCACCATGTTTGAGCTGAAAATTAGCACCTGTTAACGCGTGAACGCCGCCGTAATGTTTGGTTAGGTCCTGAGTTTCTAGGATGTAATCAGTCATTTCCTGGCTCCTTAACCGATTGCTGCATTTCGTTGTCGGTATTGATCCAAAATAACCGCACTGATAATTATCGTGCCCATAGCCATCAATTGATAAAACGCATCAAGCTTGATGTAAGTAAATCCGGATTGGATCACGCCAAATACCATTGCCCCTAGCACGGTTCCAACGATTGATCCCCGTCCACCTGCTAAACTCACTCCACCAATCACGGCCATGGCGATTGCATAGAGCTCATAGAATTGCCCCATGCCTGCCTGAGCAGTGAGATTCTTCGAACTGAGTATGATCGCCGCGAAAGCAGCTAGCATTGACGCAATCATGTACACGAGAATTTTATGTCGCTTCACATTAATGCCTGACATACGCGCTGCGTCTTCGTTTGATCCAATGGCGTATGTATGTTTGCCATAGACAGTGTAACGCATGATTAGAAACAGCAAAAAGGCCAGTCCAATGAACCAAACAACAGGCATCATGCCTTTACCGATCGCTGCAAATTGTTCTGTGGGAAAAGATACAGGTTGGCCTTTTGTCCACCACTGCGAAATACCACGGCAGATAAGAAACATTCCCAAAGTCGCAATGAATGGCGGAATTCGTGTGAATGCTATCAAGCTACCATTTATCGCTCCAATAATAGCGCCAAAAACGAGCCCGACTAAAACAGGAACAATCACGGGTAGATCGAACGCCCATGTACCGAAAACTGCTTTTGGATTGAGTTGTCCATTGACCAATTCTGTTTGCGCAAAAGACATGACGATCATAGCAGCGGCGCCAACAAGTGGGCCCGACGATAAATCGATACCACCGGAGACAATTACTTGAGTCACACCAAGAGCAATTATTCCGATTATAGATACTTGAAGTATTATAATCTTGATACGCGCCATATTTAAGATTGTACCATCGCTGCGTAGGTTGAAATCGAACAGCATAGACTGCCCTTTCATATACGGCAGCAGTTGCCCGAGTGCTTCGAAAGCGAAGATAATTAGAATAAGCGCGATAAATACGTTCGCCTCATTTGGCCATTCTCGTTTTGATTTATCATAAACTAACCCGCCCACTCCGTGCTGAGTCTTGTTTGCCATATCTCGTCCTACTTGGTTGTGGTTTTGTAAATGAATACTAGGCGTAACAATCTTGTCACGCCTAGTCACAATCCAGGGAGGATCAGTTTTTAGACAGGTAGTTATCGATATTTGCAGGTGTTACAAGTTCGAAGGGAATGTAAACTTTTTGGTCAACATCTTCGCCATTTGCGAGTGCAATTGCCGCGTTCAAAGCGCCAGATCCTTGGCCTGCGGCATTTTGGAAGACAGTCACATCCAAGTCACCCGCCTGCATTGCTGCAAGGGCATCTTGTGTTGCGTCAACACCGCCAACCACGATTACATCCATATCCAATCCAGCTGATTTCATGGCTTGGATTGCACCAATTGCCATTTCATCATTGTTTGCAAAAACTGCGTCGAATTCTTCTCCAGAGGACAACCAATTCGTCATCAAACTATTTGCTTGTTCACGCGACCAATTGGCTGTTTGTCTATCAATTATTTCGATGAAGTTACACATATCCATGCCTAAAACATCATCTACATCTTTGGTCCGCTGCACTGCTGCTTGATTTGAAAGTTCTCCCATCATCAAATAAGCCTTGGCCCCGCCACCTTTGCCTTGGCTTCTAAGGATCTTGCAGATCTCAAATGACTCAAGGGTGCCTGACTCAATTTCATTAGATGCGACAAATGCCTGATTATCTGGTAAGGTATCTACGTTGATTGGCTGACGATTAACATAAACCAATGGAACACCCGCGGCGGCGGCTGCGTCAGTCATTGCCTGTGTGGCAGACGTGTCAACTGGATTAACGATAATTGCATCGACACCTGAAGCCACAAAGTTGTTGATTTGGTCTAATTGGCGAGCAACGTCATTTTGTGCGTCTTCTATTTGAACATCCACACCTTCTATGCCGTCAGCCATCTCCTGGATGCCATTGCGCAGGACTGTCAAAAAGTTATCGTCGAATAGAGCCATTGATACCCCAATGTTCTCTGCCATGGCAGTCGTCGAAAGCATCATCGCTGTAGCTGTTGCTAGTAATTTAGTTTTCATTTTGGATTCCTCCCTTGGAATTTTTTGCGGACACATCCGCGGTTGTTAAACGAGTGTATTCTTCCCCACCTTTACACCACCTGCTCGTGTGAGCAGGCGGATCTCACGAAATTCAATGACTTTCCGAGCTCGTCGGCTAGATTGGAAAGCTGATGAACTTCTGTTGAAAAACATTCCATTGAAATTGGCCCAGTATAGCCCATTTCGATCAGCGTATTGATTTGGTCGATGTTCCCGAGGCGATCTTGATCATCTACCAATTTTCTATGTTCATCTTCCATCTGATCTATGGAGAGTGTCGGATCAGCGACACCAGATATATGTATAATGCCAGTATATTCAGGAAAAAATTCAGTTTCCTGCGCTAAATGATGATGAAACGTATCATGTACTATTTTGAAGTATGCAGCGCCATTTACACCTTCAATCGCGTTTAATGCTTCTTCTTTTGTGCGTAGTGATGATCTTGAAAAACCCAGCGGTTCTACCAAGCCAACCAGGCCAGAATTCGCTAGCATGGGCTTTATTTCGCGAAGAGCAAGTCGCAAATTGGCCTGACGCTCGCCATTTCCTCGGCACGTTCCATCATTACGTGGAATTAACGATATTGTTTGAGCGCCGCACCGTTTAGCGATATCTATGAGCGTTTCCACTTTCTGCGCGATTGCATCTGAGTAGGAGTTGAAAGGGTAAACCTGTGATAATCCATACAGAATTAACCCTCTCTTTTGCATGTCTCGTGCCACTGTTTCCGGGGAGTCTCCAGAAAAAAGTGAAGTGGGAAGATCATTGCGAAATTCCACACCAGCAGCTCCTGAAGCGCTCGCTATTGATAACAGTTCTTTCCAGCTCGAGTTCGGAGCTGTCATGTGATTCACACAGAATTTCAACGTCATCTCCAATAGAAGTGTTGCTTGTTTACTCAACGTGGACAAACTTCACTCTGTGCGTCAAGAAAATGAGTGATTTTTAAAGGATTATATATCATAATTGAAACATCACATCACTCATAAATGATATTATTATATCATAATAATAGATATATTAACCAAAAAATTCGCTTCTTTCTATTATCAGTAAATTGTATGATATTTTTATTTCTTTTTATAATTAAAATATATCATTTTTGGCATCAGTTAATGAAAGTGACTAGAATTTTGATAAGGATTTCTATTTCTTAGCACCATGTCCATATGGAGCTTTTACAATGTCACGTGATTATTCGCTACAAGGACCAGATGCCAAACATGCAATTGAGACCGGCTTGGCGGCCGCCGACTGGTATCATACTGAGATTGCGAGAAAGGTCATGAAGTCACTTATGCAACGTTGTGATCAACCTGCGTTGCGTGATACCTTTATTCTATTTACGTCTATGATCATATTGGCGGCTATCGCAATTATGCTTATGCCGAGTCTGTGGTCTATTCCATTTTGGTTAGCATACGGCGTGCTGTATGGATCAGCCATGGATAGTAGGTGGCACGAATGTGGCCACGGGACAGCTTTTAAAACACGCAAGTATAATGATTACGTTTACGAAATCGCGTCATTTTGTATGATCCGCAACCCGATCGAGTGGCGTTGGAGCCATGCACGCCATCATACTGATACGGCGATCGTAGGGCGCGACCCTGAAATCGCCATCATGAGACCGGTGAAATTTATACTTATCTTTCTTGCCTTTTCGGGTGTGCGTGATGCCTTAACAGGTATCAAAAAAATGTTCGGTTATGCCACTGGTCACATTGATCCTGAGGTGGCAACATTCGTCCCACCTCAGGAAAAACGTAAGGCGTTTTTTACCGCACGAGTTTGGGTCACCGTTTATTTCAGTACCATGTTAGCTGCGCTTGCGTTTAATTCGTGGATACCAATTCTGCTTATTGGGACACCTCGTATATATGGCGCATGGCACCATGTAATGACCGGACTTTTGCAACATGGCGGACTGGCCGACAACGTGATCGATCACAGGCTGAATTCGCGTACAGTCTACATGAATGCCATTAACCGATTTATTTACTGGAACATGAATTATCATGTTGAACATCACATGTTTCCAATGGTCCCATACCATCAGTTGCCAAAACTTCATGAGGCAATCAAGGACGATCTGCCGGCGCCGAATTCATCTATAATAGATGCCTACAAGGAAGTGATCCCAGCGCTTTGGAAACAACACAAGGACGCTGACTATTGCATCCATCGTGATTTACCTCAGTCGGCTCGCCCTTACCGTATCGATTTGCATGAAAATGCCCTAGGATGAAGGAGAAAACAATGCCAACTTGGATAGAAGCCTGCAACTGTGAAGACGTTGAACAGGAAGACCTAATACGCTTTGACTACAAAGATAAAACATATGTAATCTATCGAAGCCCTGAAGATGCTTACTTCTGTACAGATGGCTTATGCACCCATGAAGAGGTCCATTTAGAAAACGGACTTGTAATGGGGTATGAAATTGAATGCCCTAAGCATAACGCAACGTTTGATTATAGATCAGGCGAAGCACTTCGAGCCCCAGCATGTGTGAACTTAAATACTTACGAGACCGAAATAAAAAGTGGCAAAGTTTGGATCCTAGTTTAGCAGTTTAATTAATTAAACTCCGGAAGGTATAGTGCAGGTTTGAAAAACACCTGATTGGCTGTGTCTCTCTGATCCCCAAGGGCATGCGTAGCCATTGAAGAAATCAATGATCTACACATCTCCTGGAGTGGAGTGCTTACAATCATAGACACATATCCTTCCTCTAGGGCGTGGAGTGATTCAGGGGTTAGCTCATTTACAATAAGTGCAATTTCGTTTGGAGCAACCTCTTCACGAAAAGCTTGGATCGCTCCCTCCATACCACCACCAGCAAGATAGACACCGACCAAATTAGATTTACGCTCAAGCAAATCGAGTGTGGCTTCGTAAGTTAATTGCCGAGTTTCTAGGTTCACCAAAGTATCTAACACATTAAAACCGCTTGGTAGTTCGCGAAATTGTGCACGGAATCCGGCTTCACGCAACTCGTGCCCGTGCCAGCGATTACCGCCAACGAAAAGAGCAATATTACCAGGTTTCTTCGCGAACTTAGATAAAGCTGAAGCTACGCCGCGACCAACTTTTAAATTATTCAAACCGTAATATGCTTCGCGATGTCCTTGCGCAAAATCGGATAGAAGTGAGAAACATGCAACGCCCAGCCCTTTTAAATCTGCCACAACTTCGCTAACTTTATGATGATTAACTGATGTTGCAGCGATGACATCTACGCGCTCAGAGATTGCCATGATTTTCTCCGCGACATCTTTTGGAGATTGTGATTGGCAAAATTCTAACACTAATTTCACACGCGCTCCTGGAAATGAAGCTGCAGCGAGCTCAATTTCACGTGCGAAGTCCTGATAAAACCTTTGGCGCTCTTTATGTAAAACAAAACCTAATCGAACCAACGGCAAACTTTGCTTCACTTGATGTGTCAGCAAGTTATATCCATGATAGCCGATAGCCTGAGCAGCTTCTGCAACTTTAATAGCAGTATCTTTGCGCACTTTTGGGTTAGCAGCGATTACACGATTCACTGTCGCTATCGAAACGCCTGCCTCCGCCGCTACGTCTTTCAATGTTGGACGTTTTGTCATGTGAGCTTACCCTGTTTCTGCGTTAAATTGATGATATTATAGATCGAAAGAACCAGACCCGCAATCTGGGGGCAAATATCGCGCATGATCTGCGCACGCCGCTGGCGCGATTGGCGGTTAATCTGGATCAGGCCCGACAGGGGGATCCGGACGCCATTGACCGCGCCTTGGACGGGATTGATACGAACGGATTGGTACAAACCGTGCGGGCCTTTAATACGGATGCACAAAACGGTATCGACACTGCCTTTGGGCGTGGCACCACGCCTTATATGCGCCTGCAAGGCGACGCTTTGGTGCAGCCGAACCCGTGCCTTGCACCAATCAATCATGCACCCTACTACGCCGTGCGCGTTATTCCGGGCAGTTTCGGGACGTTTGCCGGACTTCGCACGGATGGACATGCCCGCGTTCTGGATGGGATGGGGCATCCGATCCCCGGCCTTTATGCTGCGGGCACCGACATGGCAAATGTTATGGGCGGCCATTATCCTGCAGGCGGGATCAACCTAGGACCTGCCCTGACGTTCGGGTTTATTGCAGGTCGCCACGCGGCAGAGGCGGCATCATGATTTCCAAGATTTCGCTTGCACACCTGACCGCAATCGACCTATCACCGCCAAAGTTGATTGAGGCCGCGGCGCAGGCAGGATTTGACGCCGTTGGCCTTAGGCTGATTCAGGTGACGGCGACAACGCCAGATTATCCACTGATGCAAGACGCCAAAATGATGCTGGAAACCAAAGCCGCTTTGCGCGCCACCGGTCTGTGCGTCAACGACATCGAATTCGTCAAGATTGAACCTGATACGGATATTTCGACACTTATGACATTTCTGGATGCAGGCGCAGATCTGGGTGCGTGCGAAGTGATTTGCGCCCCCTA
>Ga0233450_10006152_pt1 | contig 10230 bp, 17 predicted proteins | sample 011ome_30_FD_189956 | JGI IMG/M metagenome (GOLD analysis project Ga0233450, IMG submission 189956) | Coastal salt marsh microbial communities from the Groves Creek Marsh, Skidaway Island, Georgia - 011501CT (spades assembly) | ecosystem: Environmental > Aquatic > Marine > Intertidal zone >... | reverse complement strand
ATTCCAGTTTGCCGTGTAATCATTCATTGTCTCACCCTCTCTTTTTCCGTTGATTAAAATAATCGTCTAAGGCTTTTCGCCATACGTCATCGCCAAACTGTTTAGCGTATGCCGCATAGTGGTAATGCGATGTGCTCACAATGGGCGAATCTGTTTCCAGCTTGTGGATATAGGCCTTTACTGCGTCCTGTAGTGTCATAGTGTTACCCTCTGGCTATTACTGACTCTCGCTGTTTCTTTTCCATTGATTTACCGTGGCCGATGTAGCAGACAACGGATACTGACCTATCCCAACACGCCCGGCACGTGTCACACTTACCGCCACGCGTGTAAGCCTCGCACACTACACTACCATCTGGCACTGTGTCAACGGTAGCAATAGTGCTCGTGGTGTTACCCTGTACAGTCTCACCTGTAATGCTATCGGATGATAGGCGCACCACCACGTTAGGCAAGGCCTCAAGTCTAGCGAGCACTAGCGCAAATTTCGGAAACTTGTGCATCCGCGTAGGGATCCAGTGTTTAACCCACGGCGTACGCTCGCAAACTTCCAGGATTTTACGCGCTAGGCGAATATCGTAAATGTCGCCAGAGTCAAACCACCGGAAATACCTATCATTGTCTAACTCTGCTACCATATCGGAAACCCAGTCGTCCCGTTTCCAGTCTTCTCTGTTGTGCTCGCGTGGTGCTTTTACGTTTTTAAACCTGTAGTTACCCGTGGTGGCGTAACATCCGCTACACGCTGGCACTAGTGCACCACTGGCGTCTCGTGACGCTGGGCACGTGTCTAACGCTTGCAGTGACCATGATCTGCACGGCATCTTAGAGGCCTTCGAAAGTTTAAGCATGGTTTAACCCTCGTGTTTAAGTGTGTTGGCTTACCAGTGGACACCGTAGCAGATGCCCACCAGTAAAACAACCTCTAATTAAAGGCCTGCCTCATGTAGTCTCGTTTGCATTTCCGTGTTACTGATATGGGCATCAAAAACTTCAGGCACTTCAGTGCCAAACCACTGCCGCTCGCCATCACTATCTAGCACAGCAAATAAGTCACGCCCAAAGTCAATATCTGTTACTTGTTTCCACATACCGCTCAATTTAACCCAATCACCTGTAAATACTATCATTGTGTATTACCTCGTGGGGTGGCGTGTGTCCCCTGTCGCCATGTGTGTATAGTCGTGCATTGCATCGGTAATCTCAAGATAAACTAATGGTAATATTTCACAGAAATAAATATAGACTGCTCGTGGCTTCTCGTGCTAGGCCTCTGAAGCACCAACATAGGCACACACACTTGTCAACGTGAATATTCACAAGTAAAAACATTTGACAAACACTGGCGGCTGTGGTAGGCCTTTGGGCCTCGTGACTACCACAAGTCCGGCCTCATGTCAACCCTTGTGGCCTTGTGAATAATACCAATGTTTTCCCTTGCGCTTGTGGTGGTCTTGTGTTAGGCCTTGGGGCGGCCCCTTGTGTTGACCCCGGGGGCGGGGGTTGACTCGTGTTAACTATTGTTGTACCCCCTTACGCACAAAAAAGGGTAAAATTAAGAAAAAAAGAGGTTGACTACTCGTGTTATTTTCTCGTGTTAAATCAACGTGATACACAAGAGGCGGCCATAAGTTGTAAATCGTGTCGCTTCTCGTGTATTTCTAGTGATTATCTTCGGTACTTTTACACATATTTACTGCTAGGGTATTGACTTTTGATTAAAAATGTGGTATAATAATAGGTAGATACTAAAGCGACACTGAAGAGACATCTACTGTCTCACCGAAGGCGGCCCTAAGTTGAATTAATGTAAGTAAACACTTACTAATTCACTTAGATCCCCTTCATCTGTTGCTCTAGCTTAAGGGGACTCAAGTGAAACACAAGTAAAACATAAGGATACTTACGTGGACGACAAGCTCAAGGAGCAGTGTGCTGAAAGAAAAGCCACTAGAAGACCCAGAGGCCGCCCTAAGAAGTCAGAGATTAAGGCTAAGACCAACGGTTCTAGAGGTAAAGTAGGTAGACCAAAGGGTGATGCCTCTATAATTAATGAGTACAAGGCTAGAATGTTAGCCTCTCCTAAGTCAGAATTAGTACTACAGACTATATTTGATGCTGCTACAAACGACGAACACAAGAACCAAGCGGCAGCATGGAAGCTAATAATGGACAGAATACTCCCTGTGGGTGCTTTTGAGAAGGATGTGATAAAAGACGGTGGTCGTAACGCCATACAGATCAACATTACAGGCGTAGGACAGACAGAAGTAAGCAGTGGTAGTACATTGGACAGTAGCTACGCTACGGTAGACGGAGATTCCGGTGAAATACTTTGAGTTGTCTGAGTTTAACTGTCAACACACCGGCAACAACGAAATGAAACCAGAGTTTCTTGAAAAACTCGACCAACTGAGGCACGTTTGCGGGTTTCCGTTTGTTATTACTAGCGGCTACCGAGATCCTAGCCACCCTATTGAGGCAGCTAAGGACATTCCGGGTACACACGCTAACGGTATTGCAGCAGACATAAGGGTGGTAAGCAGTAACAAGCGGTTTAGGTTAGTAAAAGAAGCACTGGCGTTAGGATTCACAGGCATCGGCGTTGATCCTTCGTTTATACACTTGGACATACGAGCAAGTTCACCTGTTATCTGGACGTACTGATGCTATATACTAAACACACAACGTTAACAACTACTGATCTAACAACGCTGTTCACCGTCCCTAACGGTTTCCACGCTGTTGTGAGCTACGTGTTTATAGCGAACCACGGTGGGTCTACGAACAGCATAGATTTGTACTGGGATCTTTCTGGAACGCCACAGGTGTACATATACGACGGAACAAACGTAGCGGGTAACGGTACATTGACGCTAGGAAACGGAGGAGGCCCGCTATTTGTCCTCCACGAAAACGAAGCAGTAAAGTGTCAGGCAGCTTCTATAGGTAATATTGAGGTAGTTGTAACCTTTGATCTAATAGAACAAGCGCCAGCACTCGTTAACTTTAATGGATCTTAACGTTGAACTACTTCCTTGGCAGCAGGAAGTGTACAATGATCCGACTCGTTTTAAAGTAGTAGCTGCCGGAAGACGAACAGGAAAGTCACGACTAGCTGCGTGGCTGCTCATTATTAATGCGTTGCAAGCCGAACGAGGCCATGTTTTTTACGTTGCGCCTACGCAGGGACAAGCCCGTGATATTATGTGGCAGACTCTGTTAGAGCTAGGACACCCTGTTATTGCAGGCAGTCACATCAACAACCTGCAAATCAAGCTGGTCAACGGGGCCACAATTAGTTTAAAAGGTGCCGATAGGCCAGAGACTATGCGTGGTGTGTCCTTGAAGTTTCTTGTTATGGATGAGTACGCAGACATGAAGCCCGATGTGTGGGAACAGATTCTGCGTCCAGCCCTAGCAGACCAAAAAGGTCACGCGCTGTTCATAGGTACGCCTATGGGTCGTAACCACTTCTACGAGCTGTACAAGTACGCGGAGATGTCTGATGATGAAACATATAAGGGCTGGCATTTTACGTCTTACGATAACCCTTTACTTGATCCAAGCGAGATTGATATTGCTAAAAAGTCGATGTCGTCGTATGCGTTCCGCCAAGAGTTTATGGCGTCGTTCGAAGCCACAGGTTCCGAGATGTTCAAGGAAAACTGGATTAAGTACGGTGAGGAGCCGGAGTTTGGTGATTACTACATCGCGATAGACTTAGCTGGCTTTGAGGAAGTAGGAAAGAAACGAACAAAGAACACGAAGCTAGATGAGACAGCAATGGCTATCGTCAAGGTAGGAGACAACGGAGATTGGTACATTGAAAACATCATACACGGAAGGTGGTCACTAGATGAAACAGCCATTAAAATTTTCCAAGCTGTTCGTGACTATCGCCCTGTGTCTGTTGGCATTGAAAGGGGAATTGCAAAACAGGCAGTCATGTCTCCCCTCATGGACTTGCAAAAGAAATACGCTCAGTTTTTTAGAGTCGAAGAACTGACACACGGTAACAAAAAGAAAACCGACAGAGTAATGTGGGCGCTGCAAGGGCGCTTTGAGAACGGAATTGTGAGCATGAACAAAGGTGACTGGAACGCAAGGTTCCTAGATCAGTTGTTTCAATTCCCTGATCCGTTGACGCACGACGACCTAGTTGATGCGTTAGCGTACATAGATCAGCTTGCTAACGTCCCGTATGGGATTGCTGAACTAGAGTTCGAAGAGCCTGAAATTTTAGATATTGTAGCGGGGTACTAAGGTGAGTGAATTATATAGTCCAGACCCACTGATGATGGGAGAGACCATTGAAGGTTGGGTTATAAACAAATGCGAAGATTGGCGAGATAATTTTGAATCAAACTATGAAGCAGATTTTGACGAATACTACAGACTGTGGCGGGGCATCTGGGATCCTGCTGACCGTGAGCGTTCCTCTGAGCGTAGTAGGATTATTTCTCCTGCACTTCAGCAAGCTGTCGAATCTAACGTAGCAGAACTAGAAGAAGCTACGTTTGGTCGTGGCAAATGGTTTGACATCACAGACGACATGAATGATCCTGAGAAGCAGGACATTCAGTACCTACGTAAGAAGCTAACCGAAGACTTTGAGCAATGCAAGGTACGCAAGGCTGTAGCCGAGTGTTTGATTAACGCCGCCGTGTTCGGTACTGGTGTTGGTGAAATCGTCATCGAAGAAATAAAAGAGATGGCTCCTGCTACTCAACCCATTATGGACGGACAGTTGCAAGCGGTAGGTGTTAACATCACTGACCGTGTTGTTGTCAAGCTCAAGCCTGTGTTGCCTCAGAACTTCTTGATCGACCCTGTAGCAACGTCTGTAGACGACGCTATGGGCGTTGCCGTCGATGAGTTCGTTAGCCGTCACCACGTAGAGCTTCTTCAGGAGCAAGGCGTATACCGCGATGTATACGTAGCTAACGCAGCACCTGACACCGACCTAGAGCCAGACCAAGACCTTACTGTCTACAACGACGATAAGGTACGTCTGACAAAGTACTATGGTCTCGTGCCTAAGCAGTTGTTAGAAGACGCTACCGAAGAAGAAGTAGAGTCAGACTCAATGTACGTTGAGGCTATTGTTGTTATTGCTAACAGCGGTGTTTTGTTAAAGGCAGAGCCAAACCCGTACATGATGCAAGACCGTCCTGTTGTTGCGTTTCCTTGGGATGTTGTTCCGGGACGTTTCTGGGGACGAGGTGTTTGTGAAAAAGGCTACAACTCTCAGAAAGCACTAGATACCGAGCTACGCGCTCGTATTGACGCACTGTCGTTAACCATCCACCCGATGTTGGCTATCGACGCAACCCGCCTGCCGAGAGGCAGTAAACCCGAAGTGCGTCCGGGTAAAATGATACTGACGAATGGTGATCCCCGTGAAGTACTACAACCTTTTAACTTTGGACAAGTGGGCCAAATTACTTTTGCACAGGCTGCGAGTTTGCAGCAGATGGTACAGCAAGCAACAGGCGCTGTTGACTCTGCCGGTATTGCTGGACAGGTTAACGGAGAAGCAACTGCCGCAGGAATAAGCATGTCTCTAGGCGCAATCATTAAGCGTCACAAGCGTACTCTAATTAACTTCCAGCAGTCCTTTCTGCTACCTTTTGTTACTAAGGCTGCGCATAGGTATATGCAGTTCGATCCAGAAAACTACCCAGTAGCTGACTACAAGTTTAACGCTTCGTCAACCTTGGGCATCATTGCTAGGGAGTACGAGGTAACTCAGCTTGTGCAGTTGCTACAAACAATGCAGCAAGACAGTCCTCTGTACCCTGTGTTGATCCAGAGCATCATTGACAACATGAACCTGTCTAACCGCGAAGAACTTATTGCCACAATGCAAAAAGCGTCTCAGCCAGATCCACAAGCTCAACAGATGGCGCAGATGGCACAACAGGCACAGCTTGAGTTCCAGCAGAGCCAAACTAATGCGTTGAACGCACAGGCTGCTGAGTCTCAGGCAAGAGCGCAGAAGTACGTAACGGATGCACAGATTGCTCCGCAAGAGCTAGAGATCGACAAGATCGAAGCAATAACCCGCAACCTACAGGCTGGCGATCAGGACGACAAAGAGTTCGAACGTCGGTTGAAGGTAGCTAACACTCTCCTAAAGGAAAAAGAGATAGAGGCTAAAACCAATGCTAATGACACAACGCGAGCTAGACAACCTGATCGAACAAATCAACCAAGCATTCAAGACGCACTTCGACAAGCTGGAGAAGCTGGAAATCAAAGTGGAGGCTTTAATCAATGAGCAAGAAAAAGGATCCACGGCTAGCAAGAGCAGGGGTAAGCGGGTACAACAAACCAAAGAGGACGCCTAGCCACCCTAAGAAGTCTCATGTGGTTGTTGCCAAAGAAGGCGACAAAGTTAAAACAATTCGGTTTGGACAACAAGGAGTATCAGGTGCTGGAAAGAATCCAAAGTCAGCTTCAGAAAAAGCTAGACGAAAATCGTTTAAAGCTAGACACGCATCAAACATTGCTAAAGGAAAACTATCTGCTGCTTACTGGGCTGATAAAGTCAAATGGTAAAGATATACAAGGTTGTGTGGAAAGATGCTCAAGGAGGAGCAAACGTGGGCTGGCGAGAGTTAGACGAACTTACGCAAGCTAAAGTAGCCACTGCCGTATCCTGTGGTGCTGTCTTGGTTAACGACGAGGACAAGATAATCATATGTCCACATATGTTAGTCGAAAACGGTAAAATTACCGAAGGAGACGCAGAGCTAGTCATACCCAAGCAATGGGTGTTAACAATGGAAGAACTAGGAGAACTGTGATGCCAAAAGTAGGCGGAAAACATTACGCATATACCCCAAAAGGCAAGGCCGCAGCAGCTAAAGCCAAGGCCGACATGAAGAAGAAAAAGGCTAAGAAGTAATGGCTAAACAAGGTTTATACGCCAATATCCACGCAAAGCGAAAGCGAATTAAGGCTGGATCAGGCGAAAAGATGCGTAAACCGGGATCTAAAGGCGCTCCTACGGCTAAAGCCTTCAAAAAGGCAGCCAAGACCGCCAGAAAGAAATAACGGTAATATTACCATTAGGTATTGACATTTAGTCAAAAGTATGGTATAATAAGGATATACTTTAACAAAAAAGAGACAACCTTATGGCCTCTATGGACAAAGAATTAGAAGCGTATTACAACACTTACTTCGACCTTTTCCGTACAAATGGATGGAAACAGTTAATCGAAGAGTTAACAACAAACGCTGTTGCTATTAACTCAGTAGAAGCAACTAAAGATGCAAACGATATGTTTTTCCGTAAAGGACAACTAAACGTATTGACACACATCATTAACTTTGAAACTGTTATAAACAATGCGTTTGACGAACTAACTCAAGAGCCTAACGAAGATGATTAAGGTTTTTGACTTTCGGTGTACCAATGGTCACCTATTCGAAGAATTTGTAGAGAGTAACGTAACAACCAGTAGGTGCGGTTGTGGCGCGAATGCTACAAGAGTCGTATCAGCAACGCAGTGCGTACTAGAAGGTGCATCCGGTGATTTTCCGGGAAGGCACATGAAGTGGGTACGAGAACATGAAGCTGCTGGTCGTAAATCCACTCCATAACCACTTAGGCGGAGAACTTAAATAATGTCACGAGCACAACTCATTGACGAGCGCCCCGAAGAAGACAACAACGAAACAGACGCAGTAGAACAACAAGAAACCTTTGAGTCTCACGAAGAAGAGGTAGCTCAACCGGAATCTAACGTACCAGAGAAGTATCAGGGCAAATCCCTAGAGGAAGTTGTCCAGATGCACCAAGAAGCTGAAAAGCTAATGGGTAAGCAAAGCTCTGAAGTTGGTGAACTGCGGAGGGTCGTTGATGACTACATTCAGGCACAACTCTCACACCAACAAGCACCTGTACAACAGCAAGAAGAAGATGATATAGACTTCTTCACTGACCCTAAATCCGCTGTTAGTAAAGCGATTGAGAACCACCCGAAGATCCGAGAAGCTGAACAATACACTCAGCACTACAAAAAGCAATCAGCGTTAGCTCAGTTACAATCTAAGCATCCTGATATGCGAAGCATTTTGCAAGACAATACGTTTGCAGAATGGATCAAAGGATCAAAGGTACGGACTCAACTGTTTGTACAAGCAGACCAACAGTATGATTACGACGCTGCTGACGAACTGTTTTCTCTCTGGAAAGAAAGAGCACAGGTAGCCCAACAAACGGCTAACGTCGAAAAGCAAGCACGTAAACAGCAGGTTAAGTCTGCTAGCACAGGCAACGCTAGAGGAACAGGGGAAGGGACACGTAAGAAAGTATATCGTCGTGCTGATATTATTAAGTTAATGAAGACCGACCCAGAGCGTTACCAGTCTCTATCAAACGAGATATTTCAAGCGTATGCCGAGGGTCGCGTCAAATAGCCTAATCTAAAGGAGATTAATTATGGCTGGCGAAACCTCTGCTGTATATCCTACAGCTAACGCGATTGTCGATAAGACAGCCGCCGGAACCTTTATCCCCGAAATCTGGTCGGATGAAGTAATTGCGGCGTACCAAAAGAACCTAAAGATGTCCCCTCTGGTCAAGAAGATTTCTATGACCGGCAAGAAGGGTGACACCATTCACGTACCTAAGCCCATCCGTGGTGCTGCTTCTGCCAAGGCTGAGTCTACTGCTGTAACGATTCAGGCTAACCTTGAGTCAGAGCTTCAGATCGCTGTTGACCGTCACTTCGAGTACTCACGTTTTATTGAGGACATCGTTGAGACTCAGGCACTGAACAGCTTGCGTCAGTTCTACACTGAAGACGCTGGTTATCAGTTGGCCCTGAAGGTTGACACTGACCTGATGAACGCTGCTACTGGCTTCGGTGACGGAACTAAGACGTTTGCTCCTGCAAACACTGGTGCTGACTGGGTAGCTTCTAACAGCTACTACAGCAACGCTGGTTCTGCACTGGCTGCTTACGCTGCTGACACTGTTGCTACTGGTGACAACTTCAGCGACGTAGTGTTCCGCGCACTGATTAAGCTGATGGATGACGCTGACGTACCTATGGAGAATCGTGCTCTTATCGTTCCTCCTGCGGCTCGTTCAACGATCATGGGTATCGACCGTTACGTGTCTTCGGACTTCGTAGGTGGTCGTGGTGTTGAGTCAGGACTGATCGGAAACCTCTACGGCGTAGACGTATACGTTTCTTCTAACTGTCCTGTCATTGAAGCTGCTGCTCAAAACAGCGCGTCTTCTCTCGACACTCGTGGTTGCTTGTTCTTCCACAAGGATGCCGTTGTTCACGCAGAGCAAATGGCTGTACGCTCACAGACTCAGTACAAGCAGGAATACCTGTCTACTCTGTACACTGCTGACACCCTCTACGGTGTTGAAGTGTATCGACCAGAAGCAGGTTTTGTTCTGGCTATCGCTGACGAGTAAGCAACATAAGGTTACGGGGTTCCTTTTAAAAACCCCATTCATTTTCTGACTCAAGGAGAACCCTATGTCACGTTTAGCAAGAGACGCAAATTCACAGGCAATTCAGTGCCTACGTCCCTCTACATCACAAACTGTTAACGCATCAGGTACAGCAGCTTCTAGCTCCGCTGTTACGCAGCGTGTTACCCGAATCGTGTCTACAGTAGATGTTCATTACTCAGTAGAAGGTACTGCTACGGTTTCTAGCTGTTTCCTTCCTGCCAACTTTGTTGAGTTCGTCCACACGTACAGTGGAGACACCATTAGCTTTATTACTTCAGGATCAACCGGGACAGTATACGTTACGGAGATGATCTAATGATTGGCGCTGTTAACCGCCTTGGCGTAGAAGTACGTCGGGGCTTATCACAGTTTGCTGTAGGCTCTAAGGAGCCGTCTTTAGGTTTTGACTTTATAGACAACACCTATCTAGCCGACGGCACTAAAAACCTATCCCAAGCCCTCACCCACAGCCGCAGCGGTAACGCCACGATGACGGATGGCTATGGGCCTGAGTTGGTGACGAATGGCACGTTTGATAGTGATGCAACTGGCGCAACACCTGCTACGTGGACAACAAACAATGCAAATGCTTCGCTGATAAAACAGGCTGATGGTACGGCGTTGTTTTCAAGCACCAGCTTTGCCTATGCTCGTCTTGAGAACGCAAGCAGGCCCGTGCTTCCGGTTAGTGTATATGAAGTATCCTTTGATATTAGCGAATGGTCAGGGAGCTTGGTTGG
>Ga0233450_10006151_pt1 | contig 10233 bp, 6 predicted proteins | sample 011ome_30_FD_189956 | JGI IMG/M metagenome (GOLD analysis project Ga0233450, IMG submission 189956) | Coastal salt marsh microbial communities from the Groves Creek Marsh, Skidaway Island, Georgia - 011501CT (spades assembly) | ecosystem: Environmental > Aquatic > Marine > Intertidal zone > Salt... | reverse complement strand
GTGGGGAGGCGAAATGAATTGGGATGACGCTTTTAGAGGAGGAGATAGTCTTTACGGGGAATCTATTTATACAAATAGAGTAGAAGTTATAGGTAATTATGAATTGCCAGTAAAACCTCGAATTATTTTTAGCGGTTCATATAGTTTTCATGATCAGGATTCTTATTACGGAACGATGTCTTACCAAGCAAAACAACATATAGTCTATGGTCAAATGGTATGGCATCAGGATATAAATACCCGCCACACCTTGCTTAGTGGACTTGCTTTGAGGTATAATCATTATGATGATAATACATTTGCTACAGAGATTACTGATTCATCTATTTATTCAAATATACCGGATGAATGTTTTTTACCTGGGGTTTTTATTCAAGATAATTTTCGGTTAAATGAAAAGACGAAGGTTTTAATTGGAGGGCGCTATGATTATCATTTAAAACATGGAAGCATTTTTACTCCACGTTTAAATGTAAAAGTTGATCCAACTCCGAAAAGTGAAATAAGAATAGGTTATGGTAATGGGTTTAGAGTAGTAAATCTATTTACTGAGGACCATGCTGCTCTAACAGGAGCAAGAGAAGTAATTGTCTCAGAGGGCCTTAATCCAGAAAAATCACATAATTTAAATTTAAATTATGTGAAACGTATCAATACAAATAAAATGTACATGACTTTTGATGCTTCAGTTTTTTACACAAACTTTTCAAATAAAATAATTCCTGATTATGAATCGAATGACAAGCAAATAATCTATTCCAATTTGGACGGTTATGCCATTTCACAAGGGGTATCTTTGAATGCAAGAATACTTTTTAATTTTCCATTGCGAATTAATTTGGGTGGAACAATATTGGATGTATACGCGATGAATAAAACAACGGATAATATATTAAAACGAGAGCAACAATTGTTCGCTGAAAAATATACTGGAACTTGGTCGGTTTCATATCAGATTCAAAAATTAAATGTACGTATTGATTATACGGGTAGTTTATATGGTCCTATGAAATTACCACTAGTAGAGAATGATTTTAGAGATGAGTTTTCAAAACCTTTTAGTTTGCAGAATATTAAAGTATCGAAGTCTTTTAAATCTGGAATACGGCTAAATTGTGGAGTTAGGAATCTTTTAAATTTTACGCCACCATCAAATTCGATTTTAAGAGCTCATGATCCTTTCAATAAAGATTCGGATGATGTGACTGAAAATCCATATGGATATGAATTTGATCCTACCTACATTTATTCCTCTTTCCAGGGAATAACTTTCTTTGGAGGAATTAGTTATGAGTTCAATAAGAAAAAGTAGTTGAAATTTAGGATAAGATAGTGAACTAAAAAAGTGATTTGTACGTTTGTATTTCAAAAGATTATTAAATTAGGCAAGTCAATGAAAATTATTTTTTTAATAACATTTTTTTCTGCCTCATTTATTGGATTTACGCAAGGAGTTTCTTGGACTAGGTTTGAGGATTTAAAGGATTCTATTGCCAAAGAAAAAAAACCAATAATTGTAAAAGTTGAAACTCCTTGGTGCGGCTATTGCAAGTTAATGGAAGCAAAGATTTATTCAAAAAAAAGGTTTGTTAAAAGAGTAGGGAAGAATTATTATTTTGTAAAATTAAATGCGAATTCTAAGGAAACTATATATTTTCGAAATAAGGAATATGCCTATATTAGGTTTAGTGGAGGAAAAGGAGTGCATGGTTTAGCAAAAGAACTAGCTGAAGTTGAAGGTGTATTGCGCTATCCAACAACAGTTGTGTTGAATTCTGATTTTACGCAAAACAAAAGGATTGTCGGTTTCTTGAATAACCGAGATTTTAGATATTGGTTGCAGTTCAGTAAGGAATAGAGTAATTGGAATTCCTTCGAGTGTGTATTACTAGTCGACTATTTCATATTTCCAATTGTCAAAAGCAAATTTCCAGCGCGTATTGATTTGATCTTTTACTTCGTTAGGTATCTCTACCAATTGATTCTTTTTGTAACTTTTTACTGTTTCTAGATAAATTTTAAAGAGTGTTTTATTTTTATTAAAGTCAGAGATATTTAATTTAATGTATATTTTTTCCAGTGAGTTTATAGGTTGTTTTTCTAATTCATTAAAACTTATTTCGAACAATGATCCTTTAGGAATAAGGTGCTTATGTTCCAGGTATTTCTGCATGCTTTTTTCATAGCAATAGAGGATTCTTTCTTCTATTTCTTTTTCCGAAAATTCTTGCAAGAATTGTGTCTTTACCGCCTTTTGATATAAGTATTTTGTAGACGAGTATACTTCATATGGGTTTCTGTGAATAAATATAAACTTCGCGTTTGGGAATAGCTCTAGTAATATTTTAATACGGCCTGTATTGTGCGGATTCTTTAATAATAATTGCTTTTTTTTTCCTTGAAATAAAGAAATTTGTTTTAGCATTTTGAGGTATACTTTTTTCCAATCTTTAATTTCTTTTTCAGTTGTTCCTTCAAATACATTGTACTTGTCAAAATAGGATCTGTTCTTTGGGAAAAAAAATATTTGCATTCCACTCTTTTCTGTAAGATTTGTTAATGGATGTTCTTCTTCTTGCGGCGAATGAGCGTCGATTTTCACATTGTCTTGAAGTCGGGTAGATGGCATCAGATATCCAAGTAAAGGGCGCATTATGCCTTTGGATACAAATGCTACTCTAAAAAAGAAGGCCTGAAAAGAATCTAAGTAAACAAATCTTTTGTCTTGTGATAAAAGATAATGTAAATGGGTTGTGCCGCTTCTCCAATGTCCTATTACAAATACGGGTGGGTTGTTTTCAAATGAAATCCTTTTTACTCTTGCTGCAATAAGAATAGTTTGAACCCATCTAAATGGAGCAAATAAAATAACAAATAATGTTATTTTTCTTGCCATCTTCTTTTTAGAAGGAGCAATTTTATTTTCTTTCTTTAATTTTAACCAATGTTTTATGGACGAAATAAAGAGTTGGTGTTCTGTAATTTCATATTCTTTGTGCTTATTGGTCATTTATACTTAAGGTAGTGAATTTTTGTATTTTTAATTGAGTAAGGCCAAAAAAACCACCTAATGCGGATTAGATGGTTTTTAAAGATGTATGAAACGCTTTATTTACCAACAATTTTTAACTCAACTCTTCTATTTTTTGCCTTTCCTTCCGCTGTTTCGTTTGTAGCAATTGGGTTATCTTCTCCAAACCCTTTTGCAAGCATTCTAGACGAACCAATTCCTTTGTTTTGCAGGTAAGTAATAGCAGACTTAGCTCTTCCTTCCGAAAGATCTTGGTTGGCATATTTTGATCCATCACTATCGGTATGCCCTTGCAATTCAATTTTAATAGTTGGGTTTTGATTTAAGAAATCCACTAATTGATCTAAAATTCTGTAAGAACGTGTGTCTAGTTGTTTTTTACCTGTTTTAAAAAGAAGGTCATCCACAATAATACTTTTGCCCACTTCTATAGAAGATAAAAGAACAACTCTTTCAATGTTTTCAACTTTGATTGCATCTACTTTTAGTGTTTGATTAAAATAGCCTTCCTTGGTAACAAGTATCTCAAACTTATTGCCAACCTCCAGTGGCTGGGCTTCAGGAGCAAAACTTTCTAATGCTATTAACGAATTGATATGTTTGTCTTCGTTTGTAACGTTTGCTAACATAATTGTCGATTTGATAGGTTTTTTCGTGCTCTCATCTAATACAATCAGTTTTAGTGAAGTTGCAACTAATTTAGGTTTCGTTTTTCCTAAGTAGATGCTTTTACTTAATGTGCCAAACTTATCATATCGTATTTCTAAAATACCATTATCATAACCCTCTGCATTTGCAGAGATAATATGTTTAATGCCGCTTTGTAACTCCTTAGAAATCTTGTCTGCTTCTCCTAGTTCTGTTTGAATCATTGTAATAGGATCAATATGGGTAATTTTAGCAGCAATAGGTTTGTTTGTTTCTTTATCAAAGATTTCAATTTCTAAATCAAATAGCGTTACGGATGGTTGCATATATACTTTTGTCACAACTTCAATCCCGGTGTTCTGAATAACATGAATTTCTTCATTTTCGTATCCATCTTTGGTTATTGTAATCGTGTAATCTTCTTTTTGATTTAACTCAGTAGTATCACTTGACTTATTTTCAAAAATCATTATTTTACTTCCTGTTGTTTTACTTGGATAGCTTGCCGCAGCAGTTAATGGTTTTTTTGTGTTTTTATCGTATACCTCAATAATGTTATTAAACTGCTTGATTTTTGATTTTTGTTTAATTTTATAGTTTAGAAATACTTCAAATGAACCAGTGTTTTGGTTCAATCCATCTGTTAAACTTGAGGTGTTTATGTCATACGTAATTCCACCTTCGAAAACATCCGACAAATACTTTAATGTAATTATTCCAGCATCTTTCAAACGACTGTATACCCCAAATGCAATTGCAGTATAATTCTTATTGGTGTTTTTAACAAAATACTTGAGATCCGCTCCAATTACAGCTTGGTTTTGATTGGCTTGCATCATAAAAAGTGCATTGGGAGATAAACCCAGTTTGCCAAAAATCACATTCGTACCGCCCGTTATCGCTAATCTCATAGGTTTTCCCATGTCTACTGAATTAGAAGCTGAAGAAGGCTCATTCACATTAAATGCGGTTATTCCAAAATAGTGAAGACTTCTTCGCAAAGAATCGTTTTGGTACCAGGTAATTGAAGGAGATATCTCTAATCCTTGGATTACAGGGTTGATTTCTGTTTCGCCTATTGAAGTATTTGAATTGTAAACGCCGCTATTAAATTGACTACCTGTTGTCAAGCCTTCCAAATCAGTAGAACTATTAAAATAACCCAGTTTCGATCCTATGGCAAGGTAGCTATTACCAAGCGATAAATTATAAGCAAAATTAAAAGCTAGTTGATTGGTTTGAAGGTATCCTCCTTCACCCATTCTGTCATTTACAAATGAAAAGCCAACTACAGCTATTTTTTTGTTTGTATTTGCCTGAAAAATAGGAAAAGACCCTTCAAATTGTGAAGTAGTAAAGGGTTGCACAATATTGGTCCATTGGCTTCTATGAACTAAAGTTAAATTAATATCATTACTGATAGCCATTTGCGTTGGGTTAGTAAGTGCATTTGAATATTGGTAATTCGAAAAGAACGCATCTTGACTAATTCCTAAAGAACTGAACAGAATTGCCATAAATATTGTAGATAAAATTTTCATAATCTAGTTTTTCTGTTGGTTATCGTTTTAGTAAAATAGTTCCTGTATTTTTTCCTTCAAATTGAAGTGGGGTATTGTCATTGTCATCTTGGAATCCTGCCATTACCCATACATAGGTTCCAACAGGTTGTTGCTCTCCATTAGAAAATCCATCCCAACCATTTGTTAGCATTTCGTTTACATCAGTGGTTTGAAAAACAATTTCGCCCCATCTATTATAAATAGTGAAATTGAAATTATCTTCATTTATTCCATTTCCATAAATTAAAAATAGGTCATTCGTTTGATCACCATTTGGTGTAAATAAATTTGGAATAAAAAAGTTAAGTTCTTCATTTATAATAACATTTACATCTGCAACATCATAACATCCATTTGCTTGCAAAGCCGTTACAATGTAAGTGGTGTCTTCTATTGGAGACATGGTTATGTCTTGTGTTGTTAATCCGTTATTCCACAGGTGAGAAACTCCATTTGGACCTTCAAGTATAATAGAGTTGCCCAAGAAAATAGTCGTATCATTATATAAGGAATAATATGTGTATACAGGTGAGAAGTTAATTGTGTCTTGCAATACACATGTGTTTGTATCAACAATGGTAACAGAAACTTCTCCAAAGTCCGTAATAGTGTTTGTTTGATTAGTGGTTCCATCCGACCATGTATAAGATGTAAATCCTGGTTGCGCATCTAGAATCACTGTGTCGCCAATACAAAATTCAATATCATACCCTAAAAAGAGTAAAGAAGGAGGGAAAACACTAACGTTCACCGTGTCGTAGCCAGCACAGCCACTTGCTAAATCCGTCACTTCTGCGATGTATTCTCCTGCAGAGGAAGGGGAAATAATTGAAGCGGTTTCTCCATTGTTCCAACTATAAGAAAACAAACCAGAAAATGCATCCAATGTAGCTGTTGTTCCAGAACAGATAGTTGTGTCATTACCTAAGTCCACTGGTGGACCAGCTGTTAATGTTGAAGACCACGATTCAGTGGCGACACAACCATTTGCATCCGTAACAGTTACATAAATTGGTAAGTCTCCCGAAGTTACATTGAAAATGGTATCTAATCCATTGGAAGTCGTACTAATAGTATTTCCTTGGGTTCCGGTAGCCCAATCATATGTTATACCATTGCTAGCGGTAAATATTAAGTCTCCATTTTCACAAAGATTTGATGAGGTAGCTAGGCCGGGAATAGGGTCCGCCAGCATATTTACATCTACGTTTATAGGAGGGGTTGTAGTTGTTATACATCCAGAAAGATAAGACCAATTTAATTGATACGTATTTCCAACAACTCCATTCATAACAGCATTGGTGTCAAATTGATTTGTAAAAGATCCACCGGTACCTGATACAATACTCCATTCGCCACTTCCTTGCGCACTCAGTTGAGCTAGAGATCCACATCCTGTAATGGGGGTAACAGCATTAAAATCTGCATATTCCCATTTAACTTTTATTGTTACACGAAAATCTCCAGCATTAAAAGAATATGCATTCCATTGGCAATGTGGGTCCAATCTAAAATCAAATGCAGTAAAGGTTTGATTTACATAACAATCATCACCGTTGAGTCCTCCACCGCCATTGTATGAACATCTATCTGCTGATCCAGGGGCATTTGATAAGTCGTCATCTTCCCAAGCTTCCAACTGAACCGTGAGATTAGAGGCTGGAGTATTTGTTTCATTAATAATAACAACGTTGGAGTGACCTGTGTAGTTCATGGGTACATTGTTGTTCCATGCTTCACAAAAACCACCGGCATTTGTAACACTTCCATCATCTGACATATAACATTTCCATGTCACTTCTTCATCAAAACCAAATCCATCTGATGGGCATCCATCCGCTGCATAGTATTCCACAATTTCAACAGTATAATTTATGTTTTGAGAATATAGTGTGCCGAAGGATACTAGTGCTGTAACTAATAGTAATACTCTTTTCATTTATAATTTATTTAGAAAGGATAACTCTTTTTGTAATGATATGGTTATTTATTGAGAGACCGACAATATATACACCATTTGATAACTGTGATAAGTCTAATTTGTTGTCAATTAAATTCATTTGAATCTTTTTGCCTATTGAGTTATAAACTGTTACAGCCGCGATTGGCGATTCGGATTGAATATGTAAAACTCCAGAGGTGGGATTAGGATAAATAGATAAGGTGTTTGTCAATTCGTCAATCCCAACACCACTATATGTGATTGGGTCCGATTGTCCTAAACAACCACTTGAATTCAAAACTTCCACATAATAAGAACCGCCTTGCGTAGGAACATAGTCTATGCTTGTGGCCCCTGGAATAGGAGATCCATTAAAATACCACAAATAAACCGGGTATGTTTGAGTCGACAAGACACCACCATTTTCTGAAATAGTAGGTGTTGGTGATGGGTTTACGGTAAAAGAAATGCTGTCTGTCCCTGAGCAAGTTCCATTATTTGAAGTGACATACACTATGTCATCAGAAATTGAAGGCGTAAGAACAAATTGACCTGAACCATCACTTAGTACTATATTTCCATTTGTGTTTAATGACCAATCGTAAATAGTTCCATTTTGAGCATTGAATGTAACCTCAGTTCCTTCACAAATAGTATTTGAAGAGACAGTCATATTGGGCGCAGGGGTGGATATAAAGTCAACAGTTACTGTATCTGGGGCATAGACATTTAAGCAATTTGGAAAACTACTCCATAACAGCACATAAGACCCAAGGCTACCAGAAAAATTTGTAGAAGGATCATTAATATCAGCAAAACTTCCATTGTTTCCGGAGAGTACAGACCAGCTTCCACTGCCTTGAGAAGCTAATGGGACTGTGGTATTACAATCAATTATATTTGTTCCTCCATCAAACGTCGTATACTCCCAATTGATTCTTACAACTACAGAAAAATTACCACTTGTTAAAACATACTCATTCCATGTGCAATGTGGATCATTTTGAAAATTTATACCTGGAAATGTGTTGTCAATGTAGCAATCATCTCCAGAATTAAAGCTACATCTATCTGAAGAAAAAGGACTGTCGTCTTCCCAAGCTTCTAGCCTAATGTCAATGGTTGTTGCGTTGGTTCCACTTTGAGCTATTAATAATGTGTTTCCTACATTGTGTGTAAACGGTTCATTTGCATCTTGTTCGTAGCAGGTGCCACCTACGAACGCGGTATTTATATCATCTCTGCCCCATGCTTTCCAGGTTGGTTCTTCATCTGATCCAAAACCGTCATCGCATCCACTAATACGAAATTCAACTATCTCAACTTGGTAATTAACTGTTTGAGCAAATAAAATTGTTGTAAGTAAAGAAAAAATAAGCGTAGAAAGTATTTTCATATTTAATATAAATTGAAAGTGCATTATGTTACAACAGTAAATATAAAAAAAAATGAATATAAAATCGATGTGTGCCAAATAATACTTAGTGAGGTTTAAGCAGGTGAAAGTCAATTTATTAAAATTTATGAACTTCTAAATGAACTTTATTTATCTTTACGGGTAACCATTGAAAAACAAAGCAATGAACCGTTTACTAATAATTCTAATTTTCTTTGTGCCAGCTGTTATTGTTGGTCAGACAGTTGATGTTACAAATACGAAGAAAGAAAATGATGCAGCAGCTGCAAAATCGAAATCGTCTGGGTTAATGGGTGCTGAACAATTCCCTGTTCAAAGTGCAGATAACTATAAAAAGAGTTATATCGATTTAAAAAGAAACTCTGTAAATAAATACTCGAAAGAAATTTCTGATGAAGAACAAAAGAACCTTAATTCTATAGTGGCTAATTTGGAGTCTATGCATTCTGAAAGTTACGAATATCATTATGTAGCTTATCTAAATTCTAATCAAGATCCGCAAGCGTTTCATCATCTTGAAAAAGCCTATGAAATATATCCAAATAATGTAGAGTTGTATGATGATTTTATAGCTCATTATGAGTTGACAGATAACAGACAAGGGAAAAACCAGTTTTGCAAAAAACTTGCTGAGAGTAATACCATAGCGCAAGGTGTTATGGATTACAACTATAATGTATTAATGTCATTAGAGCCAAATGCTATTTTATTTACCAATGGTGCTGATGATACTTACCCTCTTTGGATTTGGCAAGAAATACACAATAAGAGAACAGACGTAACGGTATTAAATCTTGACTTAATTCAAAATTTAGAATATCAAAAAGTAAAATTGAAGTCGTTAAATATTTACCCAATAAAAAGTAAGGAGCCAGTTGGGATTGTAAAAGAAGTGGTTAAAAATAATTCCAATAGGCCAATCAATATTGCACTTACAATAAACCCAAAGGCGTTGATTGATTTGAAGTCAAAATTGTATTTAACAGGTTTGGTTTTAAAGTACAGTGAAAATGCGATTGATAACGTTACTATTCTTCAAAACAATTGGGAGTTTTCGTTTAATACAGAATCGTTAAAAAAGACGGTAACAAATTCGAAAACCAAAAAAATGAACAACAACTATATTTTACCCCTATTAGTTTTAAGTGGATATTATTCCGATAACGGAAAAATAAGCGAAGCTAAGAGTTCTGAAACTTTGGCATTAAAACTGGCTAGTGAAGGAGGGAAAGAACTGGAAGTTAAAAAATACATTGAAGCGAAGAAATAAGCTTACATGAAACTCGTAAAGAAATCATATACTGCGGAAACGGACGAAAACCTCATGAGAGAAGTCATTAAGGGTAATAATCTTGCATTTTCGGAAATTTACGACAGATGGAGTAAGCCTATGCTCAATTATTTTTATAAAATGTTGTGGCAGGACAGAGAAAAAGCAGAGGATTTTATGCAAGAGATTTTTACGAAGATTATTCATAAACCACAATTATATAACCCAAGCAGAGCTTTTAAAACTTGGATTTATAGTGTAGCAAATAACATGTGTAAGAACGAGTATAGAAGAGCAGAGGTTAGAAAGGGAACATCAAACAGCTTGCATGATAACATAATTGTTCATGATAGTTCTGCGCCG
>Ga0233450_10006129_pt1 | contig 10258 bp, 7 predicted proteins | sample 011ome_30_FD_189956 | JGI IMG/M metagenome (GOLD analysis project Ga0233450, IMG submission 189956) | Coastal salt marsh microbial communities from the Groves Creek Marsh, Skidaway Island, Georgia - 011501CT (spades assembly) | ecosystem: Environmental > Aquatic > Marine > Intertidal zone > Salt... | reverse complement strand
TGGTAGGCCCATTACTGGCCCTGAGTTATACCGGCACACCAATTCCCATTGCCTATCAGGTGCTAATGGCAATCTCACTCGTTGTCCTGTTGCAGTGTGCCTGCCATTTTATTGCCAGAAAACATTAAGTTGCTAGTCTGCTTGCTGCCTGAGCAACTCGGTAAGAGGCAGCAAGCATTACAAAATACCGGGAAAGTGACCAGACAGTTTCAGGAAAAGCTGCGGCAGCAAAAGCGAGTATTGGATAATTTGCAGGTGATTCAGTATTTTCATTATGGGTAAATTTTGCAAATACTCATCCGACACGGCAACAAACCAGTATAATCTACCACATTTTATGATATCCGGCTTAAACAGGCCTGCTTAGCTATAGAGACGCTTAAAAAATGAATTTTATAAAATGGAGCCTGACCATTGCACTTTGCCTGACTATATTTGGTGGGCTGGCAGCCTATAAAGTTGCTGAGATCAGACGCGGTATAGCTGACGCGGAAGCTTACCCGGAGCAGTCCGAAGTGGTTGAGCAGGCGCTGGTAACAACTAGCGAATATATCCCTGCTATCACTGTGATGGCTGAAGTCATTGCCCCCAAACGCCTGGATATTCGAAATGAACTCGCAGGAGAAATCACCGCGGTTAATTTCCGATCAGGGGAATTCGTGCAACAGGGACAACTCCTCCTGCAAATGGATATTGCCACTGAGCAAGCCAACCTGGAAGCTGCCCGTGCCCGCGCAGAGTTAAGCCGTCTGGTACTAAACAGAAGCAAGGAGCTTTTCAATTCCAATCTGGCCAGTGAAGAAGAGGTCGACACGGCAGTTTCCCAGCTCACCAGCGCGCAAGCAGAAATCGCAGTACTGGAACGCACCATTGAAAAAAAGACTCTGCGTGCCCCGTTTAGTGGACGGGTAGGCATTCACAGTTTTGAAGCCGGCCAGTATCTTTCCGCCAATACCCTTATCACTTCACTTGTCGGCAGCACCGGTGAAATCTGGGTAGATTTCCAGATTCCGCAGTTTTATCCCCAGCTACCCATTGGCTCTGCCGTCACCATAAAAACCATCAATAACCGCAGTAATGAAAATGGCCTGCAAGCAATCATTCTGGCTGAAAACACCATTATCAACGCAGGCAATCGCAGCAGAGGATACCGTGCCAGCCTCAACAGCAATCTTCAAACCTATCCCCCACAAACCATCGTTAATATTTCTGCATCGGTAGCACCAGCGGAGTCAGTATTACAGGTGCCTTCCGTATCAGTGCAGTACGACCCCTTGGGCTCCTATGTATTTCTACTTAGGGAGGATCCAACCGGTAATAGTTATCGCGCTGTCCGGCAACAGGTAAAGATAAAACAGGTGGGTAGTGAATTTACCTTGCTGGAAGCTGGCGCGGGCCTGAAGGCCGGTGACCATATTGCCTCGGCCGGCGCTTTCAAGCTTTATGAGGGAATCAAGGTCTTTACCGCCGAAAGACCAAATCGCAGTACTACAAGCAAATCCGCTAAAAGTGATATGCCCGCTGATACCGTCTCCGCCAGAGAAGTCCCTTGATGGAAATTTTTGTCAAAAGACCGACACTTTCCCTCGTCATTTCCCTGGTCATTTTACTGGCGGGTACTTTTGCCGCTTTTAAAATTCCGGTGCTGCAGTTTCCCCAGATCGAAAGCGCCTCACTCCAGATTTCCACCTCATACTTTGGCGCCTCTGCTGAAGTCGTTCAGGGCTTTATCACCGAACCCATTGAAGAAGTCGCCATGACTATCCCGGGTGTGGATTATGTAGATACCACCACAGCCCCCGGATTAAGCACAGTAACCGTATGGCTTGATCTGAATATTGATACCACCCGAGCCCTTGCCGAATTATCCACGCGTCTTGCTCAAATCAGTTACGAGCTGCCTCAGGGGGCCGAGGATCCGGCTGTTGAAGTAGTCCGGGCTGACCGTTCCAATGCCTTGTTCTACCTGGATATTGAGGGCAAAAGCTGGACCCGTAGTGAGTTGACCGATTATATGGATCGCCAGGTTAGACCCCTGCTGGCAGGTATTGAGGGAATACAACGGGTCGGACTGGAAGGCAGCCGTTCACCGGCTATGCGGGTATGGATAGACCCGGCCCGAATAGCCTCACTGGAGATTGGGGCCGATCAGGTAATGGCAGCAATTCGAGCCAACAACGTCATTGCCGCCATCGGCAAAAGTGAAAATGATGCCCAGCAATTTAATTTGCTGAGTAATGCCACCCTGCAAACCGCCGAGGATTTCAGAGAACTGGTGGTAATCGAGCGCGAAGGAACAATTATTAAACTGGGGGATATTGCCCGAGTGGAAATTGGCGAAACACGCGGTTCATCCAACGCGCGTCTGGACATGGACAATACTATTTACCTCTCCATCTGGCCCATGCCCGGCGCCAATGAAATCGAAATAGGCGATGCTGTCTATCTTATGCTGGACAATATCAACGCATCTCTGCCTGCCGGCCTTAGCATCAATATTGCAGAAGATGGCACCACTTATATGCGTGACTCGCTGCGTGAAATTTTCACCACACTTTTTGAGACTATTCTTCTGGTGAGTATCGTTGTGCTGCTACTAATGGGCTCGTTTCGCACCTCTCTGGTACCCCTGGCCGCAATACCGATTTCCATTCTGGGCAGTATTGGCGTTATCTATATGCTGGGCTTTTCCCTGAATCTGTTAACCATTCTGGCCGTGGTGCTTTCTGTTGGTCTGGTGGTTGATGATGCTATTGTGGTAGTTGAAAACGTCTCCCGGCACATGCAGGAAGGACGTAGTCGTATTGAAGCAGCCTTGATGAGCTCGCGGGAATTGCTCGCCCCCATCATCGCAATGACCTTTACCCTGGCCGCGGTCTACACCCCGATAGGGTTTGTTTCCGGGTTTACCGGCAGCCTGTTCCGCGAGTTTGCCCTGACTCTGGCCATTGCTGTGATTATCTCGGGCATCGTGGCCATCACCCTTTCCCCTATTATGAGTGCATGGGTCTGTGCCGAGCGCGGGAAGGAAGGTTGGCTTACCAAGCAAGTGAATGCCGGTTTTGAATCCCTGCGCGATCGCTATGAGAAAATACTGGAAGCTTCTTTCCAGTGGCATTACCAGGTACTTTTCTTTGCGCTGTTTATCTCGGCATTAATGGTACCGTTTTATATGTTCTCAGCCACTGAACTGGCGCCGGTGGAGGACCAAAGTGGCATTTTCCTCATTGTTGAGGCACCACCTGATGCCTCGCTGGAGTACACCAACGACTACATGGATGATGTCATTGAGCAAATCCAGGAAAACATTCCTGGCCTGGAAATGATCTGGCAGGTGATTTCGCCAACTGGCGGCTTTGGTGGTATTGAACTGGTGAAATTTGATTCGCGAGAACAATCAGTGATGGAGATGCTACCTGAAGTCACTGCCCAGTTAAGCTCCATCACCGGATTGCGAGTATTTCCTTCACTGTCATCAAGTCTTCCCAGTCCCGGCCAATCCGATGTGGAAATGGTGGTGCAATCCACAGACAGTTACGAAAATATGGCAGCCTACGCCCAACAGTTGGTACAGGCGGCACAGCAGAGCGGGCAGTTCCTGTATGCCAATACCAATCTGACGCTGGATCTACCGGAATATCGCATGCTGTTTAACCATGATCGCATTGCCGATCTTGGCCTTGATGTGAATTCAGTCAGCTCCCAACTCGCCACCATGCTGGCGGAAATGGATGCCAACCGCTTCAACTCAAATGGCAAAGCCTACCGCGTGATACCGTTGGTAGAAAATAGCGGACGCGCTACCCCCGATGCCATTCTTGACTTGATGATTCGAACGCCGGCAGCCGGCTTCATTCCCCTGCGCTCAGTAGTGGAGCTTGAACCGCTGACCAGCCCGAATTCGCTGAGTACGTTTAATCAGCAACGTTCGTTTCGTATTACCGGCGCTGCAGGGCCTGGCACCACTAGCGGACAGGCGCTGACTACACTGGAAAACCGCGCAGCGGAAATTCTGCCGGCAGATTACAGTATCGATTATGCCGGTATTTCACGCCAGTTAAGGCAAGAGGGAAACACCATGATCTCGGTACTGATGATTTCAGTCATTGTGGTTTACCTGGCACTGGTTGTGCAGTTCAATTCTTTTCGTCTGCCGCTGGTGGTCTTACTGGGCTCTGTGCCACTGGCTCTTTCTGGCGCCATGCTGTTCAGTTTTCTCAGCCTGACCACCATTAATATTTATGCCCAGATAGGCTTTGTGACGTTGGTGGGACTGGTAGCCAAGAATGCCATTCTGATTACGGAGTTTGCTCACAAGCAGCAACTTTCCGGCATGGCAAAACTCGCTGCCATCAAGTCAGCCTCTCTGCTGCGCCTGCGTCCGGTGTTGATGACAACAGCAGCCACCGTGCTTGGTCACTTCCCTTTGGTTCTTGTTACCGGAGCTGGCGCAGAAGCGCGCAACAGTATTGGCATTATTCTGGTTGCAGGCATGCTCATAGGAACACTGTTCACCCTCTTTATTCTGCCTTCGGTTTATCTGTTACTGGCTGGCGAGACAGAATCCGATCATGCACAGAGAAGCGCTGATATGGACTCTGGTGATAGCAGTGAAACCAATAGTGATACTCTCATCCCCGTTTGAGAATGATAGCGCTCAGGAAGGTTTTCCTGGTACCCGAATATCCAGCACCATATCGACCACATCCTGGGGCGGTGCGGGAGTAAAGCGGCAAACTACCACTGAAATAATAAAATTCAGCAGCATCCCTACAGTACCAATTCCTTCCGGTGAAATTCCAAACCACCAGTTTTCTGCAGTATCTGCGGCAGGATTGATGAACTTGAAATAAATGATGTAGGTCGCAGTAAAGACTATGCCTGCAATCATGCCGGAAACTGCTCCCTCCTTGTTCATGCGTACCGAAAAAATACCCAGCACAATCGCCGGAAAAAAAGATGACGCTGCCAGGCCAAAGGCAAACGCCACCACCTGGGCAACAAAGCCGGGCGGGTTAATGCCGAAATAACCGGCAATACATACGGCAAAGAAAATGGCGATACGGGCAAACTTGAGCTCCTGTTTCTCTGAAATATTCGGCATCAGGTTACGTTTTAACAGGTCATGGGAAATTGAGGTAGAGATCACCAGCAACAAGCCCGCAGCGGTAGATAGCGCAGCGGCAAGTCCTCCCGCCGCGATCAGCGCGATAACCCAATTAGGCAGCTGGGCAATTTCAGGATTGGCCAGAACAATAATATCCCGGTCTACGTTTAGCTCATTAATGTCAGGATCGGCCACATACTGAATTCTGCCGTCACCATTCTTATCATCAAAGGTAATAAGATTGATATTTTCCCATGTACGAAACCAGACGGGCATCTCGGTATACACCGCATTGTTTACTGTATTGATCAGATTGGTGCGAGCGAAAGCCGCAATTGCTGGCGCCGTGGTATAGAGAATGGCGATAAAAAACAGCGCATAGCCCGCTGATTTTCGTGCTGCCCTGACACTGGGGACAGTGAAAAAGCGAATGATCACGTGAGGCAAACCTGCGGTACCCATAATCAGCGCGGCGGTAATAAACAATACATCCAGAGAACTACGCACGCCTGCTGTGTAGGCGGCAAAGCCCAGTTCCTGATGCAGGCCATCAAGCCGATCAAGCAGATACCCTCCGCCCATGGACTCATTCAGTTCCGAACCAAAGCCAATCTGGGGAATCACATTGCCCGTCATCAGAATGGAGATAAATACGGCCGGCACCATGTAAGCGAAAATCAATACGCAGTATTGGGCAACCTGGGTGTAGGTAATGCCCTTCATTCCTCCCAGCACCGCATAAAAGAACACAATGGTCATGCCGATCAATACGCCAAGATTAATGTCCACTTCCAGAAAACGTGAAAACACCACACCGACACCGCGCATCTGTCCTGCCACATAGGTGAAGGACACAAAAATGGCGCACACCACTGCCACCATGCGGGCCAGCTGACTGTAGTAGCGATCGCCAATAAAATCGGGCACCGTAAATTTGCCAAAGTCACGCAGATAAGGCGCTATCATCAGGGCCAGCAGGACATAGCCGCCGGTCCAGCCCATCAAATAAACCGACCCATCGCGTCCCATATACGACACGATCCCTGCCATGGAAATAAACGATGCTGCTGACATCCAGTCTGCCGCCGTCGCCAGGCCATTGGCCAGCGGAGGGACATGGGCTCCGGCAATATAAAACTCCTGGGTAGAGGATGCGCGCGACCAGATGGCAATGCCGATATAGACAATAAAGGTGATGCCTACGAAAATATAGGTTAAGAGTTGTAAACTCATAGGTTCATGCCCTGCTTGTCTTTATTATTTTAATGGGAGAAAAAAATCAGGAAGCCTGATCACTTTTTTCTTCTGCAAGAATGTCCTTTTCTTCATGATGGTATTTATGATTAAGGTTATCCATCATCTTCAAATAGACGAAAATCAATATCACGTAGACATAAATCGAGCCCTGCTGCGCCATCCAGAAGCCAAACTTGAACCCCCCGATACGAATAACATCCAACTGATCAACAAAAATGACAGACATCAGAAAAGAAACAACGAACCAGATCCCCAACAGTATCTTCAGTATGCGAATGTTTTCCTGCCAGTACTTATTGTCGTCTTCCCGCATAGCCCCTCGCTAATCCAATCTGCTTATTTGCTGATAATCGACTTTATTCTATGGTATTGGTTTCTGTCCAGACGAACCCTGCAGACCATGTCGGATGGCGGCTTGTCAGCCTTATCCGACCTACACGCTTATTCGACCTAGGCGCTACACCAGATTACCTTTTAATTTTTCGCTGCATCCTTCATGTCGGATGGCGGGCTATCGCCCTTATCCGACCTACACGCTTATCCGATCTACCTGCACCCGGTCACCTTATCCTTTATCCGGGTTATTCTCCCAGCTTCCAGCCCGAGGTTATCGGATAACGCCGATCCCTGCCAAAGCCCTTTTTACTGATTCTCACCCCTACGGGTGCCTGGCGGCGTTTATATTCATTCAGGTCAACCAGTCTCAATACTCGCATAACCGTATCATGATCAAAACCTTTTTCGATGATTGCATGAGCGCTTTCATCACCTTCAATATAAAGCTCAAGTATCTGGTCAAGAATCTCATAAGGGGGAAGATTATCTTCATCCACCTGATCAAGTGCCAATTCTGCGGATGGCGGCCGCTCAATAATACGGGCTGGTATCATTTCAGCCTGAACATCGGCAGAAACAGTGTTCCTGTAACGTGACAGCGAATACACCAGCATTTTCGGCACATCCTTAAGCACATCAAAGCCACCGGCCATATCGCCATACAGGGTTGAATACCCCACCGCCATCTCGCTTTTGTTACCAGTGGTAAGTACCAGGTATCCCTTTTTGTTGGAAATTGCCATCAGCATCACACCGCGGCATCGTGCCTGCAGATTCTGCTCGGTCAGATCTACGGCGGTACCGGTAAACTCCTGTTCCAGACAGGACATAAAGCCTTCATAGACGTCTTCAATAGGGATAACCCGATAATTTACATTAAAATTTTCTGCCTGCTTGGCCGCGTCTTCAATACTCATGTCAGAGGTATATTTAAACGGCATCATGACAGCATGCACCCTGTCACTGCCGAGAGCATCAACCGCAATAGCCAGGGTCAGAGCAGAATCGATACCGCCGGAAAGCCCAAGCACAATCCCCGAAAATCCATTCTTGATAACATAATCATGCAGGCCTAGTACCAGTACTCTGTATATCAACGCCTCTTTCGCCGCTACAGGGGCTATATCGCCATTTGCGATAGTGACGGCCCCACCATCATGTTTTATATGAACGCTTGTCAGGCTCTCTTCACAGGCTGGAGCAAGCACCCTGACGCTGCCATCACCATCAACAGCCATGGAGCAGCCATCAAACACCAACTCATCCTGACCACCCACCAGGTTTACATAAATAATCGGCAATGCCGCTTCCTGCTGTCTGGCATGTAATGCACCCAGCCTGCTGTGATATTTATCTATGTGAAAGGGGGAGCCGTTTATATTGATCATTAATTCGGCACCGGCAGCTTTAGCCTGCGCCATTGGACCTGGCTCCCAAAGATCTTCGCAAATAGTGAAACCTGTCGGAATATTATTGATGCTCAATACACAGGCCTGTGAACCGGCAGTAAAATAACGCTTCTCGTCGAAAACCTGATAGTTGGGAAGAATCTGTTTTTTATAGGTGGCAAGCGTATTCCCCTGGTAAATAACACAAAGCATATTGTAAAGACGCCCCTCATCCCTGCCGGGGTATCCAATAACCAGATGGCTATCGAACTTACATGCCTTGATTGCGTCCAGAGCCGACTCGATTCTGATGTCCAGACTGGCTCTTAACAACAGATCTTCAGGAGGATAGGCAGTAAGTACCAGCTCCGGGAAGACAATGACATCAGGCCGGCCCTGAGCCAGAATTTTTTCTGCCGTTTTAATGATGAGCTCGGCATTTCCCGGGATGTCACCCACCAGTGGATTCACCTGGGCCATTACTACGTTCAGGGTATTATGATTTGCCATGGGTCGGGATTTTAAAAACCTGTTTTACAGTGAAAGCGTATAATAATTTTGACATCTGTAGGATGCCAGCTAAAACACATTAAAAGGAATATAAAAGGCATGGACACCTGAGCTGCCTCTATGGATATTGTCATACAGGTGCGGTATTGTCTGCCTCTAGGCACTTATTATAAAGAATTTTTATGGGATTAATCAGACTTGCAATTTTTGCTTTGGTGATCTGGATGTTCTGGCGTCTGATCAAGAACTTTCTGGACAAACAGGCAAAAATGAACAAAAAAGAAAGCGGCAAACTGGAACAGGGCAATATCGTGCTTTGCGAGTATTGCTCGGTTCATGTGCCAGAGCAAAAAGCGGTATCCCATGAAAAACTGTGGTTTTGTAGCGAAAAACACAAAGAAAACTATCTTTCCGGTGATGACTGATTGTATCCGTCAATTTGCAGGCGGACCTTCTGCGTCTACCGAAAGCCGGCCTGTTGAGTCTTTCCTGATTCTTTCCCATGCCTCTCACTAAAAACAAAACTGACACTTCTCTGGAAAATCTGACGCAACAGCAAGATCAACGTGTCTTTGATGTTTACAATATCTACCGCTTCGTCCTGTCACTGATTCTGCTGATCAGCTTTGCATTCAGATCATTAACCTCAACGCTTGGCACTATCAACCCTGATCTGTTTGTTAACGTTGTAGTGATTTACATGGCATTTAATGCCATTGTTTTCTTCCGCGTGCTGCTTCCTCAAAGCAAAGGCCTGATGACTTCGCAATTTATCAGCGCCATTCTAATCGACATCGTCTTCATCATACTCATCAGCTATACCTGTGGTGGTGTAAGTAGTGGTATGGCTAACCTGCTAATCGTTCCTGTCGCTGCAGACAGCCTTCTTTTTCACTCACGCCTTAGTACTTTCTTCGCTGCAGTGGGCTCTATTCTCGCGATTTATAGTGAGGTTTATCTTTACCTGATTATTGATGATGGCATCGTCTATTTTGTCCAGGCCGGCCTGCTGGGTTTAAGCTTGTTTGCCGTATCCTGGTCACTGCAGTACCTCGGTGGAAAAATCAGGCAAAACGAACTGCTTGCCCGACAGCAGGAAAAAAACATCAAATCCCTGCAGGAAATGAATAACCAGATTATCGAACGCATGCATGCAGGCATTCTGGTAGTTAGCCCGGAAGGGATTATTCTTACCATTAATGTTGCTGCCAACGGATTTCTGCAACTTTCCGACACAAAAGGTAAAGACCAAGCCAATATTCAAGATAGCGGTACTCGCCTGCCTCAGATTCTTTTTTCACAACTCCAGCACTGGATGAACGATAACAATACAAAAGCCCCCCCTTTCGACTGAATGAAAGCTCTACTGATCTGCAGGCAACGTTTTCCTATCTGAACCCTGGAGCAGATTCCAATACTCTTATTTTTATTGAGGACTTTTCCATATTAACCAGCCGTGCACAGCAATTGAAAATGATGTCTCTTGGTCGTCTTACTGCAAGCATCGCCCATGAAGTTCGAAACCCGCTTGGAGCAATATCCCATGCCAGCCAGCTACTTAACGAATCTGAGGAAATCCAGCAAGGTGATCAGCGTTTACTGGAAATAATCAGTACCCATTCAGAACGGGTAAACAGAATCATTGAAAGTCCCCTCGACT
>Ga0233450_10006115_pt1 | contig 10268 bp, 5 predicted proteins | sample 011ome_30_FD_189956 | JGI IMG/M metagenome (GOLD analysis project Ga0233450, IMG submission 189956) | Coastal salt marsh microbial communities from the Groves Creek Marsh, Skidaway Island, Georgia - 011501CT (spades assembly) | ecosystem: Environmental > Aquatic > Marine > Intertidal zone > Salt... | reverse complement strand
TGTGCTTTTTATGCGCGCGTTGTTGTTGTTGTTGTTGTTGTGTGTTACTGAACGCAAAAGTCTGAAGACTGACGTTGTTTCTTCGACGGGACGAAACACAAAAAAGAGAGGCCCTCGAGAGAGAGTTTCGTCGTCTCAATCGAGCTTTGGTTTTTTTTCTGTTTGACACCTTTTTTTCTTTTTTTTTTCGGTTTTTTTGATTTGTTTGACTTTTTTTTGTATTCTTCATTCTCAACGAGAAGGGGATACTACGTAGTAAACTACACCTACTCCTAAACTGACTCTTAAAAGTATTAAGAAAAGAATATCAAATGGTTGAAGAAGAAGAAGAAGATCCACCACCGTACGCCTCGTTAATCGCGATCAGCGACGACGCGAAGTCGATCCTCCACGTGGACCAATCGACGAAACAGTTTGAGAAATTCGGCATAAAGAAAGTCCCTCTCGATGGTCCGACAATCTCGCTTCGATATTCGAACTCGATTCTCGGTCGCATCTTGATGGCGAAAGATAACGTGACGAGAGCGAAGACGCAAGTCGCGGATTTAGCGTTGGATTTACCCAGTGGTGAGTCGTGGATTTTCTTTTCTCTCTCGTCTCGACTCGCGCGTAGAGTATTTATTATATATATAAATGCGTAAACGAAGAGCGCGATACGATTCATTCCTCCGAGTTGAGAGCATTTTCGTCGTTTCTTTCAAACGTTCGTTTTTTCTGTTTTGAGGCGTAAAGTGCTCACATTTATATAAAGTAGTATAAATAATTACCTTTACTTTTGTTTTGAATTCTGTTATCATCATCGAAAATCATCATCAAACAGTGTCCGCGGAACACGCGAAGATCATCTGCGTGAAAGATTCTTCGTCGCCGCTCGGGTACACGGCGACCATCACCGATTGCAGCCGAAACGGGTTATGGGTGAACGGAGTCAAGTTGGTAAAAGGGGAGCCGAATTTTTTGAAGGACGGAGACTTGATTGACTTTCCGTTTCAGTGCGTGTTTAAGTTTCGAGTGAACGAAGGCGTGGAACCGAATTACGGGACGCCGAAGCACCGATTGAAGAAGGGAGAGAAAAGCGCCGCGGCGTCGAAGAAGAAGAAAGAGGAGGTTGGCACGGCGCCGCCGCCGAAGAAAGCGGCGAAGAAAGAAGAGGAAGCGAAGGAGGTCGTTCTTCCAGTTCCTGCCGCGAAGAAACGAGCGTCGCCGGAAAAAGAGAACGTGGAGCAGAAGGGGGAGGAGGAAGAAAAGAACGAAGAAGGGAAAGACGCGGAGACTGGGCTTCCGTTGCCGCCGTCAAAGAAAGGAAAGAGCGTCTGGGCGAGCAAAACGGTCCCCGATGAGGAGCAACTCCAAGAAGAAGGAAAAAAAGAAGAAGAAAAAGAACAACAACAAGTTTTGGTCGAATCAAACGAAAACCTCGCCAATGTGTCAGCTTTGGAAGAGGAAATCGCGAATTTGAAAAAGTCCAACGAGACTGTATCGCGAGAGCGCGACGAGTTTGCGGCGATGAATAAAAAGTTAAAGACGAAAGTTAAAGAGGCTGAGGAGAAAGACGCCGGAACCACGAAGGCGTTCGAAGCATTTAAAGCGGAATCCAAGGAAGAAATGGAAGACTTGGACAAGGTGATTGAACGATTGACCGAGGGGAATGGCGAGAAGACGAAGGAAATCGAAGAGGCGCGCGCAAAGATCAATTCTATGGAAGAAGAGGTTACGGAAATGAAGGCGGCGATTGCGAAACACACCGAAGAATACGCGAGCATGGAGACGAACCTGAAAGAGTTGACGCAAAGACTCGAAACGTCTGAAAAAGAACTCGACGAAGCAAAATCGTCGCTCGAAGCGAACAAAGATGCGATCGAGCGCGCGGAAAAAGCGGAAGAGAACGAAAAGGCTGCCAGGGAAGAGTGCGTAAAATACCAAGAAATTTCCACCAAAGCTTCCAAAGAGTTAAACGACTGGGCGGATGTCATTGGAAAGTCTGAAACTTTACAAGCGAACCTCGAAGAGGCCGTGAAAGCGAAGGAAGCGAGCGAGAAGGAGTTAGCGACGATGAAGGAAACGCTCGCGGTTTCAAGAGCGGCGTTTGTGGAAGCGCAAAAAGCGCTCGTCCTTGTTGGAGAACGTTTGCACGTTAGTTCGGACGAAGAGGAAGAGGATGACGTGAAAGTCGATGAAACTATGGAAATGGACGAAGACGACAACCAAACGCACACCACGAACGAAGAAGAAACGGAGAATGGTGATTTCCACGCCACTCAAGTTGCTCCGCCGGTGAACGAAGACGAGGAAGACGAAAAAGAAGAAGAAGAAGAAGACGTTAACGGCGGCGAGGAACATAATGAACAACAAGCGGCGGCGTCGGCTTTCGATCCACAAACGCAGGATTGCGTTGATATTGAATTTCCGGCGACAGAAGTTCAAGAACCTGCGAAGGAAGACGAGGAGGAACAAATCCAAACGCCAGCTAAGGACGACGCGAGCGAAGAAAACGAGGAAGAAGGAGATGACATGGAGGCAAAATACGCGAGTATGATGAAAAAAATGACTCCAGCGCCTGAAGGAGCAGCAGTGGTAGCAGCAGCAGCAGCAGCGTGTGCAGCGTGTGATGAAGAAGAACCAAAAGAGGAGCAAGAAGACGAAGAACTCGTGCGAAGTACTCCAATTGCGCAAGCGCTCGTTGAAAACGCCGTCGCGAACATAATCGCCGCGGATGAAATGGTCGAAGATGATGTCAGAAAAGCATCGTTACCGACGCCATTTGAAAATAACAAAGGGTTGGGATTCACGCAAGGCGATGAAGACGAAGAGAAAGCCAACGAAAAGGAGGAAGAAGAAGAAGAAGAAAAAGAAGAAGAGGAGGAGGAGGATTTGACTTTATGCGGCGAGGATTTCGTGGAGAAGACGGAAGAGATTCCAAAGTCTGCTTTGAATAAGGCGAAGCATTTTCGTTTTCCGCAAACGCCGTTGTCACCGAAGCACTTAGTAGTCGAAGGCGAAGAAAACACGCCGGCGAGTAGTGAAGGTAAAACTTTCGAAGAAGGTGGAGAAAAAGAGGCGTCTCAAAAGCGTTCTCCGCTGGCGACCCACAGCCCGATCGTGCTCGATTAATAATAGAAAAAGCAAGTCTTTTCAATTCTATACAATCTGAGTTTTACATCCAAATAAATAATACATTCTATTTTTAGTTAATACATGGGCACGCACGCTCTTTTCTTTGTCACCTTTGCATTCACGGAGAGACGCGGAGAAAAGAATCGTTTTCAACCAAAACGCACGTTTGCTTATCGTCCCCGTCGGAGTTTTTGCGGATGATGCAATCGAATACGTCGCAGTGCGCTCCGCCAGAAACGTTAATATCAGTGCTCCCGTTGTTATCGATGAGGCACTCTTTCAAGACGATTCGGTGCGTTATCGCATAGCGTTGTCTCTGCGCTAACAAGAACGACATGAGCTCGCTTTCATACTCTTCGTCGTCCGTTTCGTTTCCTCCGATTTCATCGAAAGCGCCGCCACCACCGTAAGTAATGTAATAATCATCGCTTCTTTCCTTTACTGCGCCTAAGCAAGAAACGTCCACGCCAGTGTGCGAGTTTTCTCGAATCTCGCACCGAAGAGCTTCTCCGTAAGCACCGCCCCACACGGCAAATCCAACGCCTGTATTCAACGCGATCAGATTTTCAAACATTCTAATCCTAGAGTTTTTACCGACGCAAACTCCACCACCTTGGTTATTTGCAATCAAGCATCCACGTACAGTAGCGTTGGCGCCATCGAGACACGAAATACCGTGGGAAGAGTTCAAGACTATTCGACTATTTCTCACATCCACGGAAGTTTCGTTTCCCCCTTTCGCCGAATCTTCATCACCCTCGGAACCCAAAATGACGATCGACGCGTACACTCCGCTCGCGGACGAAGATTGACTATCGATCGATATCGCATCGTCCTCTTCGCCCTCATCATCCGTAATAATACCAAGCATTTCGAGATCATCAGCCTCATCAGATGATGAATTCGAAGACGCTTCCGAATCGATGTCGATTTTAGATTTTTGATCCTTGGCGATGGCAGAAGTCACCACGCAACCCGAGATGTCGCCGTTTCGCAAGATGATGCCAGATAAGGCGGTCGAAACGTCGCAATTTATAATTTCACAATCGTGCGCGACAACGCCCTCACCCGCCGAAACGATATCGCACGTCTCTAAAGATAATTTTATATTTTTGCTCTCAGAGTGCACGCAGGCGGTGTGTTTTGGATGATGGCCAAAGCATCCGATAGATCCGTCTCGAGCGGCGCGGTGTCTCCATAACGTTACGTTGGAAACCATTACGATGTTATCGTTGCTCTTTCTAGCATTTTCAACGCCCACTATTGCCGGCTCGTCGTCGGCTACAATATGCACCAAATCTTTTTGAGACGATTTGATACCGCGCAAATGTACCCCAGACGGAACACGAATCGATCCGTAATAAGTCCCAGCTTCTAACAAACACACGTCTCCATATCTCAGGTTTTTGATGCCTTCGTTTATATTTTCTACCTTATCTTTCGCCGCGCTAAATCTCAAGACTACTCGTGTATCATCATCACCATCATCGAGAAAAAACTTGGTCTTCAAAACTGCTCTCTTCATCGTGTTTTTCCACCCCTCGGCTGGTGGTTTGATTGCCTTTTTTTGCAAGCCGCTCGAGAACGGTAACGTCGCCGCTAACGCCCACCCTTGTTCCTCGGCGAAAGGTCTCCATCGGTATCTCTTCCCGTACAGATTCTTCCAACAGTGTTCGCTTTGCAAAAGGATCTCTCTGTATTGTTTCGACGTTTGCTCCAAACTCGACACGTCTTTCGCGCTCAGATATTTCGCGCTTATCTCGCACAAGACGTCGTTCGGCAAGCGCGAAAGTGCGTCTGTCGTTTCTTCTTCTTCTAGTTCTTCTTCTTCTTCTTTAGTAGTAGTAGTAGTAGTAGTAGTAGTAGAACTCGTAGGTGGTAACGGGGAGATCTTTATCTCTTCTTCTTCATCTTCTCCTCCTTTTTCTTCTCCTGGAATCAGAGGAAAAGTTTTTTTCAAAAAGAAAGGCTCTTTTGGAGGACTCGCCGGTAACGACGTGAACCCACCAGTACCACCACCGTAAACAGAACGACGATACGTACTGCTCTCGCTCGTTGTTCTCGTCTTCTTTTCAATCGTCGTCTTTTTTTTCGCCTCCTCCTCGCTTTTGTTGTTGTTGTTGTTGTTCTCGCCCCTCCCAGATTGGTGATCTTGTTTTTCATCTTTTCTTAACCGTCGTCCTCGTCCTCGTCTACACGTCGTTTCAAAACGGGCGATGATTTCCTCTTCCATTTCTCTTCGTTGTTCTCTCTCTCTCTCTCTCTCTCTCTGTATATATAAATATAAATATATATATCCCTTCCTCTCTGGCACGAAACTCTATAAATCTACTAACACTCGAGCGCAGCAGCAGTCATGATGATGATACTCTAAGGCGCGCGTAGTAATAAGAGTTTGTAAATATAATCAATGTGTGTCGTTTAAAAAAAAAGTTGAGTTGGGTGCCTTTTGAAGCAAAAAAAGATTCCAGTCGACCTTTTGTCTGTTTTTGTTCTTCTTTTTCGCGACAGAAAGCAAAAAAGATTTCTCTCTTCTTTTTTTGTCTTCTTTTTTTTTTTTACACTTCTGTTTTGTTTTGGACTTCACTTTTTTCTTCAATCTCCTCCCCTCTCGCTCTCTTTCTGTCGTCGTCGCGCTTTGGTGGTGGTGGTGGTGGTCGTTTTTGTCCTTAATAATAATAATAATGTGCGGAATATTCGCGTACTTGAACTGCGGGGTGCCGAAAACGAAGAAGGAAATCGTGGAGAAGTTACTCGTTGGTTTGAAACGATTGGAATATCGAGGGTACGATTCCGCCGGGTTTGCCATGGACGATAACGAGAAATGGTGCGAAGACGATGATGATGATGATGATGAAGAAGAAGGTGGAGATAAAAAAAGACACGACGCGAAGAAAGTCATCGTGTGCAGAGAAGTCGGGAAGATTGCCAACTTGGAAGCGCTGGCGAGGAAGGAACTGTTTGGCGAAGACGATGATGACGAGAATGAAGTTAAGGCGTCTAAAAGTAAGAGCAGCAACGGGAGGAAGAAGTCGTCGTCCTCGATTAAGCCTTTAGATTTTTGCGCGAGCATCGCGCACACGCGGTGGGCGACGCACGGACCGCCGAATAAAATCAACACGCACCCGCACACCTCGGACTCGCGAGAAAATGAATTCGTGGTGGTGCACAACGGAATTATTACGAACCACGCGCCGTTAAGGGCGATGTTAGAAAGAAGAGGGATGAAATTTGAAACCGATACGGATACGGAAGTTATACCGAAACTCTGTAAATTTTTGAGCGATAAGTTTGAGGAGAGCGGCGAGAAAGACGTGACGTTTCGTCAGTTGGCGATGGAAGTAACGCGACAGTTGCAAGGCGCGTATGCGTTAGTATTTAAATCGACAAAGTACCCGGGAGAACTCGTCGCCGCGAAGAGAGGCTCGCCGTTGTTGATGGGCATCTCCGACGACAGCGGCGAGGTTTCCTGCGTCATCGACGGAAACCTTTCCGACGGCGCAGAGGAGGACGTTCTTCTTAAAAAAGCTAGCGGTAATAAGAAGCGGAAATCTATGACAGGAGGAGCAGCAGCTGCTCCAGCAGCAGATGCGGATACGACGACGACGACGAGAATTACTACTACTACTACTACTACCACTACTACAAATAATCCAAAAGTTGAATTTTACTTCGCCTCGGATGCGAGCGCGATGGTTGAGCACACTAAACGCGTATTAGTTCTCGAAGACGACGACGTGTGTCACTGCCACGACGGCACGTATAAGATTTATAAAGTCGAGAAGCAAAAGCATCCGCACCCTGGGTACACCTCTGGACACGATTCACCGGAGTACGGGTTATATAAACCGGTCGTTTTGAGTAAAGAAGTCGAACGCACGATTGAAACGTTAGAAATGGAAGTCGAATCAATCATGAAGGGCGAATTCGATCACTTCATGCAAAAAGAAATTTTCGAACAACCGGAGGCTATTTCGAGCACCATGAGAGGACGATTGGTGTTGGACGTTCTCGGTGCAGCAGAGAGAGTAATGCTAGGGGGCATGTCCCAGTTCGCGGCGACGATTCGGCGCTCTCGTCGCATCATCTTGTGCGGATGCGGTACGTCCTACAACTCCGCGATTGCCATCCGACAGCTGTTCGAAGAGCTCACGGAGCTTCCGGTAACTTTAGAGCTTGCGAGTGATGTTTTAGATAGACGGTGTCCATTTTTTAGAGACGACACGTGCATTTTCATCTCGCAATCGGGTGAAACGGCGGATACGCTGAAGGCTTTAGAATACGCCAAGGCAAAAGGCGCGTTGTGCGTCGGCATCGTCAACACGGTTGGGTCGGCGATATCGCGAGCGACGGATTGTGGCGTCCACATTAACGCGGGTGCCGAAATTGGCGTAGCGAGTACAAAAGCGTACACTTGTCAAATAGTCGCGATGGTTTTGGTGGCTTTATCTTTGAGCGAAGACTCGCGCTCGAAGCACACGAGACGGGATGACATCATGCAAGGTTTGCTCAAACTTCCCGGGTGCGTGAAAGAGTGCTTAAAAATGGACGCGATATTGTTAGAGTTGGCGCAAGAGTTAAAAGAGGAACACAGTTTGCTCATTTTTGGGAGAGGTTTCAATTACGCCACGGCTTTAGAAGGCGCGTTGAAGGTGAAGGAAGTTGCGCTCGTGCATTCGGAAGGTATTCTCGCCGGCGAAATGAAGCACGGTCCGCTCGCTTTGGTAGATAAGCACATGCCGATTATTGTAGTGTGTACGAACGATGGGAGTTACGAGAAGCAACAGTCGGTCGTGCAACAACTCAAAGCGCGAGACGGGCGGTTAATATTAATCGTTTCAGATGACGACACGGAGATGGAGAAAACGGCGCCAGACGCGGTCATTCTGCGAGTCCCGAAAGTCGAAGATTGTTTGCAAGCGGTGGTCAACATAGTTCCTTTACAGTTGTTGAGTTATCACTTGACCGTCTTGAGAGGGCATAACTGCGATCAGCCCCGAAATTTGGCAAAATCCGTCACGGTAGAGTAAAGTAGTAAATAAATTACTAATAAAAAATACTGGTATAACAAACATTAAACATTACAACAACTCAAAACAAAAGTAAACTATCGGCTTTGATGCCGAATATTCTTCATACAGACGTATGCGACTATGATCCAGAACCAATACAGACCAAAGACGGCGATTAAATTCGAGGTAATAGTACCGCTCGCTCCGTAAAACTCAATAATCCCTTCCATTTTACCTTCTTTCGTTTGAAAAACCTTCGGTTCTTTGTTGTCGAAGTAATTAATCATCTGCGCCTGCCATCCGTATCGCACGAAGAGCGTATGCGAGTACCACTCCCAGCCGCTCGGCATGTCAGCTCTACGTATCAACATCCCAGAAAATAGAAGCTGAATGACGTTATAAACTGGCAAAAGCGTATTGGCGGCGTCCATGTTCGGAGCGACTGAAGCGCATACGTACGCGAGCGCTATGCCGCAACTCAACACCATATAGTTACATATCCAAAAGATGGCGAACGAGCCTTGCAACGCGCACCCCAAATACAACGCCGTTTGCGCGACTAGCGTCACTGGTATCGCTAAAACACCCTCTTCGATGAACTTATACGCAACGTACGAAAAGAGCGGGTACGAGCCGTCGTCGACTTCGCGATAAAACACCGCTCTCTCGAGTACGATGGATGGCATGTACCCACTCGCGCCAAACGAAGGTAAAATATTCAACATGTACAGTAAACTCGCGACGTTGAGTTGATTCGCTTGGTCCATAGCCTCGCCTTCTGCCTTGCCAATTTCCAGGAACAAGGTGAATTGTACGATGGCGAACAAAATTTGTCCAGCCGCGCGACTCATGACGAAATCAACAGATTTGTAATTTCGGATCGTGCGGTATTTCAAAAGCGTTTTAATCTTTGCAAACGCGCCTCTCTCCGCTTTCGCTAGTTTTGGTTTCGCCGGTAAAAGCATTTCTTTCTCCAAAATCGATTTTGTCTTTGTCAGCGCGGCTTTCCCGCATTCTGAATTTCGAAACGCGTCTTCAAAATCCAAATCCTCCGAAGCGCACGTCGTGGTCAAGAAATCCGCCAAGTTTGATTTCGTGTCCCATTTGAACCCAATTGATGCGAAATAGGAAATCGCCGAATATTTACCTCCGGCGGTTTCGTCAAATATAGGCCCAGTAAACGTCATCTTTCCGTTCTTCAACATGCACAGCGTATCGAAATATCGAAACGCGTCCGGCGTCGGCGAGTGAATCGTCGCCACGACCGTCACGCCCGTATTCGCCAAGTTTCTCAAAATCTCCACAACCTCCACGGACGATTGCGAATCCAAGCCGCTCGTAGGCTCGTCCAAAAACAACACGTCCGGGTCCGTGACTAAAGCCAAAGCGATGTTCGTCCTCTTCGCTTGTCCGCCGGATATCCCTCGGTTCAGCGCGTCGCCGACGACGACGTCTTTACAACTCGTTAAATTCAAGTGTTGCAATATCTCCCTCACTCGTTCTTTCTTCAACTCCGCGTCCGCGTGCGTTCTCGCTTGCATTTCGCTCCAGTAATACAGCGTCTCTTCCACCGTCAACATCGGCAACAAGGTATCGAACTGTTCCACGTACGCCGCGCACTCCTTGAACGTTTTCTTCGTCGCGTTTTGCGACCCAAACATCACGGTCCCGGAAATCACCCCTCTCGTTTTCCTGCACGAGAGAATGTCCAACAAGGTTGTCTTCCCGGCGCCACTGGGCCCCATTATCGCCGACATCGACCCGTTCTCGAACACCGTCGAGACGTTATCCAACAACCGAATGTTTTCAGACGAATTTGGTGACGACGACGACTTCGTCCCATTTGGGATATCATAGCACACCGAATCGACAATAACCGGCGTCGAGTGCCTCGTTTTCGTCTTCGAGAAGAATTCCGACGCCGAGGAGGACTTTATCATCTTTATGTAATTCTGTCTCTCTGTCTCTCTGTTCTTTGTAATTTTGAGGAAAATCAATCAATCCCCTATACGAGAAATGTCGAAAAGTGTCGAAAATTTTTAATTGTCGAAGAAAAAAAAATCAGAAGAGACTTTTGATGAACGAGACGGGAGAAAAAAGAGTCCTCGTGCAAAAAAAAAAGAATTGCACTTATCAACACAG
>Ga0233450_10006104_pt1 | contig 10278 bp, 10 predicted proteins | sample 011ome_30_FD_189956 | JGI IMG/M metagenome (GOLD analysis project Ga0233450, IMG submission 189956) | Coastal salt marsh microbial communities from the Groves Creek Marsh, Skidaway Island, Georgia - 011501CT (spades assembly) | ecosystem: Environmental > Aquatic > Marine > Intertidal zone >... | reverse complement strand
CCTCTTCGCGCTCAGGTGAATCGAGATTCCTTGGCCATCGAGATGCACACGCTCAGCTGTCATTCGTGAACACGCCGCTGGCAACTCGATGGATCGGCGGACCCCTTGCAAGTCAATGATGAGGACATTGCCCAAAACACCAACGTCAAGAGGCATTCTTTTCGCGCGCTTCATGATCAAGGAATACACGTAGTTTCCGTCACCAGCGTCTGTAACGTCTCCTGGGACAAGACATTTGCCACGACGCGTCCTCTTGTCAATTTTCTTGGAGTATTTGCCAAGCTCGGGTGCATGGATGACCGCGATTGAGCCCGCGCCTGCTCTTCTGAGTTTCTTAATCCACGCCTCTTGCTTACGGGAGTTCACCAACGAATCTGATACCAAGATAACTTGGTCAACGCGTAATCCCAACAAACCTGCCTGTTGAATGTTGAGCCGTTCCCGATCGACACAAAAGTGCGAAGCCCCAATGACTGAGATCACACTTGTGGACTCGGATCGGAGCGCAGTAAGTGTTTTGTTCACCTCGGCTTGTAACTCCAACAACGCAGTCCGAGCCTCAGACTGGTGAGTGCCGCACCACATGGCAAAGGATGGTGAATCAATTTGATTTAAGAATTGCTGAAGTGCATCAAGATCTGAAATTGCACCGACTAACCCCGAGAGTGATTGCCATTCAACGAGTTCTGAGGATTGATCCCCTGGAAACCTCTGAAGATTTGAGAGCAAGGATAGGTTGTCGACGACATCAAGACTAGGCTGCGCAAAATCATTTTTCGCATGTAAAGCAGAAAAAAAATGCTTCAAGGCTCTAGGAATTTGCGAACGTTCCGCTGAAGTTGAACTCAACCCTAATTCGTGGGCCGCTGCGCCGCAGAGAAATCGTATACCCATGATGAATGCTTAAGCTGAAGCTCCGGATTCGACGCGCTGCTTTAGTCCCTTAAGTGCAGTATCGACAATTACTTTTTCCGCTTTGCGCTTGAGCATGCCAATCATGGGGATTTTGACGTCAACCGAAAGTCGATAATGAACTGTGGTCGTTCCATCACCGTTATCCGAGAGTTCATATTCACCATCCATTGCCGTCAACATTTCAGCTTTGGTGAGCGTCCATGTGACCTTGCTGTTGCCAGTCCAGTCGTATTCCAATTCGTAGGTGTCCTTTATCGGGCCCGATGCCAAAGTGAAGCGCGCATCAGCGGGACGATCATCGTCTTCGAATTTACTCAAAATAGTGACCGACGTAATTCCATCGCTCCATTGGGGGTACGCCTCAAGGTCGGCAATAACCTGCATGATGCGTTCAGGCGTGGCGTCTATCGAAATACTTGATTGGGTTTGTTCAGCCATGAGCCAACCGTACTCCTAATCAATCTTTGCCATTAGAGATCTATCACGAATGGTGTTTGGCGACCGTGAAAATGCCCCACATTGATGCATTCAGTTTTCCCCATTCGGACTCTGGAACGCAATGGTTGGTGCACGTGACCAAAAAAGTGATACTTAGGCTGGTATTCAACGATGTATTCCGTCAGTGCTGAACTTCCCACCTCAAATCGCCGGGCCACGGTGTCGTAATTGAGGAGCTCATGTCTCGGAGGAATATGCGTGAATAGAACATCCACCTGCCCCATCGCTTGCAACTTGGTTGCATACTCCTCAGGAGTCAATTCATATGGTGTGCGCATGGGACTCACCAACCCTCCGCCCAGAAAGCCCCAACGCTTGCCATCGATTTCGATGACCTCTCCGTCAAGGACTTGGTGTTCGGTTTTGATGAATTCCGGCCAGAGCGCCGGCACATCCACATTGCCATAGGTAAGAATCGCAGGGGCAGGCATCGCCTCAAACATGATCTCGTACTGCTCACGCACCTTTTGCTGGAGCACGCCCCACCGCTGATCTTGACTAGATACCCCAATGCCTTGCCATGCATTCGCACTGAACTCTCGGGCCTCATCAAATTTATTCGCGGTGCGTAATTCAATATAAGTACGGGCGTAATCCTCGCCAAAAAGATCCGCATATATTCCATGACCCGGATCGTCGTAATCGAGAAACAATATTAAGTCTCCGAGACACACGAAGACGTCACTGCCTTGCGCAGCCGCACTTATCGCCTTGGTCGCACCGTGTACGTCACTCGCAATATGGACGCGCACACTCACGCAACTCCGGGACGCGAATGATTGGCGCCCAATTCGAGGTCATCTTTAATTTGCCAAATGATTTTTTTCCACGAAGTCACTTGCCTGTGGCGAATTTTCGAAACATACCTTTGAGCGCGAGGAGAACCCGTGAACTCACGGCGTTGAGTGGTGCTGCCCTCCACCGTTGGGTCAACGCGTAGGTAGTAGTGCACGATCACACCAGCATGGGCTTGCTCCAGCCAAACTTCAGACGAGCCAATGAATTCACCCGTTACCGTCCAGCGAAGGCCTTTTTCACCTCTATCGTTGTAGACGGTCAAGAGTCGATCAGGCCACCACGTTCGCCAACGCGCTTCATCACGAAAAACTGCAGAAACCCGCGAAATATTGGCAACAATGTAGGTGTCATCGGCGATGTCAATGGCCACCTGGGTCATACCGCTCATGGAAGAACGATAACCCTTGTGATCGCGGTGAAATTCCTCAGTAAAGATCCCTAGCCAATTACTAGGAATTCGCGTACCGTAGGCCAATAAGTAGCCCCCATACAAACAGATCTCGTAAGTGGACTTGTCCCCATGACTTGCGTCCCCGATTTCGCTAGCGAAAGGTATCGTCGCCATGCTCAAGGAGTTCAGTATCCCGGCAATCGTGCCCGCCCCCACCTCAGGCAACCTGACGGACCACGTCTTGGAAAATGCCGCGACAAATCCCGGCCAAATTGTGTTCTCGATTCCCCGCGGGGATGCTTGGGTCGGGGTCTCCACGGAAGAGTTCCTGTCACAGGTCAAAGCCGTGGCCAAGGGAATCATCGCCAGTGGAATTCAAGCCGGCGATCGCATTGCCGTCATGTCGCGCACTCGATACGAATGGACCTTGGTCGATTACGCCATTTGGTGGGCTGGCTGCATCAGCGTCCCCGTTTATGAAACCTCATCGGCTGAGCAGGTTCAATGGATTTTGTCCGATTCGAATGCCGTAGCACTGTTCTGTGAGCGACATTCAAATAAAGAAGTTTTCGATGAAGTAGCTGTCGATCTACCTGACGTCACACACGTTTGGGTTTTTGATGAGGGCGCAATTGACACGCTCTCGAGTGCGGGAGTCGATGTCTCCGACTCCGAGCTGGAGGCACGTCGCATCTCGCTACAACCGGAGACTATTGCCACCATCATTTACACCTCGGGCACAACTGGGCGCCCCAAAGGCTGCATGCTCACGCACAAGAACTTCATGTTTGAAGTGGACAATATTGTTCAAGGTCTCTCCGACGTATTCTTGAGTCCCAATTCATCCACTCTGTTGTTCCTGCCCATCGCTCACGTATTCGGTCGCACAATTCAACTGGGTTGTGTCCGTGCTCGCGTCCGCATGGGCCATGCCCCAGACGTCAAGGAACTCCTCCCTCTTCTCGGGAGTTTCCAGCCAACATTTGTACTTTCCGTGCCTCGCGTTTTTGAAAAGATTTTTAACTCATCTCAACAGAAGGCCATAGCGGGCGGCAAAGGCAACATCTTTGAGAGTGCAACCAAGGTGGCAATCGAATACAGCGAAGCACTCGATGAGGGTGGCGCAGGAATCGGCTTGAAAATCAAACACGCCATCTTTGACAAGTTGGTCTACAGCAAAATCCGTGCTGCCATGGGCGGCAAGATCGAATGGGCCGTCTCAGGTGGCGCTCCACTGGGGTCTCGCCTCGGTCACTTCTTCCGCGGCATCGGTGTAACAATCCTTGAGGGATACGGGTTGACTGAGACCGCTGCATCAACAACGGTCAACCGACCCAATGCATTGACGATTGGTTCCGTTGGCCAACCATTCCCTGGTGCGAGTGTCAAGGTCGCCGAAGACGGCGAACTCCTCCTCGCGGGTGATCAAATATTCGCTGGCTACTGGAATAACCCAGCAGCCTCAGCAGAGGTTCTTGAAGCCGATGGCTGGTTCCATTCGGGCGACATCGGTGAAATTGACGATCGTGGATTTGTCCGGATTACCGGTCGCAAAAAGGAACTTCTCGTGACTTCCGGCGGTAAGAACGTCGCTCCCGCTGTCCTAGAAGATCGACTGAGGTCCAACTATCTCGTTAGCCAGTGCATGGTCGTGGGAGATGCCCAACCGTTTATCGCCGCTCTTGTCACCCTTGACCCGGAGGCCATCCCTGCATGGCTCAAGCAACAGGGTCGTGCCGAGGACACCCCGATCGCAGACTTGGTAAGTGACGAGGTTCTCCTGGCTGAAATTCAAGGGGCAGTTGATGGAGCCAATAAAGCGGTTTCCAATGCAGAGGCGATTAAAAAGTTCACGGTTCTGCCCATTGATTGGACTGAGGAGGACGGCCAAATGACCCCTTCAATGAAACTCAAGCGCAATGTGGTCATGAAAGACCATGAGGCTGAGATCTTCGCTCTTTACAACTAGCAGACCTCAAGAATACGAACTGGGCAAACCCTCAGGGTTTGCCCAGTTTCTTTTGCTCAAAACGAATTTTTATTAACCCACACGACCAATGCCGCTAAAGCGTGTGTTGTACCAGGGCCCCAAGATGTTGGAGACAATCACACCGCTACTGGGGTTGGCCGCGTGGACCATTTTTCCGCCACCGATGTAGAGACCAACATGGTGGGCCCCGCTACCGAAGTAGAAAACTAGGTCACCGGGTTGTGCCTGGCTCAATGGAATTCGTCGGGTGCTGCTGTACTGAGAACGACTGTAATGTGGAAGCGAAACGCCCGCTTGGCGCCAGGCGGCCATGGTCAAACCTGAACAATCAAAGGAACTTGGCCCGCTGGCAGCGGCCACATAGCGGTCTCCCACCTGCGACAGCGCGTATTGGAGTACTCGAGCAACTCGCCCGCCACCGGTGAAACCACCGCCTGTCGATGAACTCCCTGAACTGATCGCCTGAGAAGCAGCTCGAGCTGCGGCCAAGGCCGCGGCTCGCTCATCTGCCGCCATTTGGGCAATACGCCGACGCTCAGCCGCTTCAAGTCCGGCAAGGACCGCTTGAGCCTCACGAAGGCGGTTATTTGCCTCCGATTTGGCATCTCCCATCTCACTGCGGATTTTCTTTGCAGTAGTTTCCTTGTCAAGAAGTGCTGCTTCAGTTTGGGCCAGCCTCAATCGCGTGGTCTGCGTTGAGCGAATGGCAGCAGCTTGGCCTTTTTGCACCTGATCGAGTGCTGCTGCTTGGGACAGGAATTCATTGGGGTCCTCGGCTAAGAGGATCTGAAGTGAAGAATCAATACCACCCGATGTGTAGGTGGCGCGGGCGAGATCATCGACCGAACCCATGATTTGGTTGAGTTCCTTGCGCTCCCGCTTAACTTTGGCCTTGAGAGTGTCTAACTCCTTTTGAATGCTGCCAAGGCGGTTTCTAGCATCGTTATAGCGTTCCGTGGCCGCTTCAGCCTTACCCTGGAGATCCATGACCTGCATGCGCACTTGCTGAAGATTTGCGGCACCTGCACTCGGAGCTACGACAAAACCTGAAACGAGGAGTCCAGCAACACCTGTTGCGATCCCAATGCTGGAGATGGCGCGACGGAGGTGACGGTTGCGCATACACGTCCTCCTGTCGATTTGCTCGGTCAAGCGGCCTTCGCTGGAGAGTTAAATCTCAACTCAAATGGGGAGAGATGCACCTCTGACGTGGTCTGAGGGGGCATCGTTCCCAAATATCCCAAAAAGGTAACAGATTGATGTCGATCTGCATCCCAGAGACCCCATATTGGGGGTTTTAACCCGTCTTTTGTGAGGGAATCAGCCTCAAGGGGGGCACAAGTCCCGAGTCAGCCAAAACCGATAACGCCCCCACATGCTCGTCAGAGACCTCAGCCTTCAGGGGCATTTCAGGTACCCCTAAGAGCACGGACACAACACAGTCCTGACAGGCCAACCCTGCGACCTCACACGTACCGCAATCAATAACCATGGCAATACGCTAAGTCAGACCCCTGACATTCACCGCCTTGTGCGGTAGCGCCCGTGCACAAATCTGGGCCTAGACCCCGCCGTCTCCCGCAGCTTCCATGTCAGGTCCGCCAAACTCAGGCCGGAGGACAATCTCGATTCGATCCGAGGCTCCGCACCACCGGCAGGAAACGGAAGATACGTCTTCACCTTTGACAGTGGTCTCCTCGATGTGAACATTGCCCGCCATATCAACATGCCAAAACTCATTGGTGGTTGCAGTTCGGGTGACATCAAAGCGGGTCAAGTTCCCACAGTGAGCACAGCGGAAGCGAGACTTTGCGTCGGGCAGTTCATTCATGTCCCAACGCTATCGCGTCCAACTCCAATAACTTCCCACTGACTCGGGCACGTGTCAGGGATAGGGCTTACCGTTGGTCCGTGTCCATGCCCATGTCCAGTCAGGCCACGCAATTGTCGTGGACTGATTTGGGCTCAGCCCTCTCGGACCTGACATTTGTAGTTGTTGACTTGGAAACAACTGGCGGCGCCGCGGTAGATGCGGGCATCACTGAAATTGGCGCGGTCAAAGTTCGTGGCGGCGAAATCATCGGTGAATTCACAACCCTGGTCAATCCCGGAATCCCCATCCCGCCTTTCATCGCATCCCTTACTGGCATTAATGACTCCATGGTGGCTGCCTCGCCCAATGTCCACATTGCGGTCAGCATGTTTTTGGAATTCTCAGGTGAGTGTGTTTTCGTCGCGCACAACGCTCCCTACGACATTGGATTTCTTAAAGGAGCCTGCGCAAAATTCGATCTACCATGGCCCAACAATCGAGTCATTGACACGGCGCGCATCGCGCGATTAGCGCTCCACCGCGATGAGGTGCGCAATTGCAAACTCGGAACCCTGGCCAAGTTCTTTAACACGGAAATACAACCAACACATCGCGCTTTCGATGACGCTCGCGCAACAACTGACGTATTACATCGACTTTTTGAACGTCTTGGTGACTACGGTGTTCACACACTTGAAGACCTCAACGCATTCACCAGTCGTGTTAGTGACGTACAGCGAACCAAACGGCATTTAGCCGATGGTCTGCCAGCAAAGCCGGGTGTGTACATTTTTCAAGATCCCCAAGGGAAATCACTTTACATCGGCACCTCAAAGAATATTCGGAATCGAGTCCGCACTTATTTCACCGCGAGTGAAAACCGCCGGCGCATGTCCGAGATGATCAATATCGCTGTGCGAGTTACCCCAATAGTTTGTGCCACAATTCTTGAGGCCAAGATCCGTGAACTGCGGCTCATTGTTAGCGAGCAGCCCCGCTACAACCGAAGGTCACGCGCGGCGGAGACTGTGAGTTGGCTCAAACTCACCGTGGAACCTGCACCTCGAATTATCATCACTAACACAATCAAGGCTGATGTAGCACAAGGTGCCCGGTATATAGGCCCATTCACGTCGAGAGCCGCCGCCCAACAGGCCATGAGTGCCATCAATGAGACCGTGAACCTTCGAACCTGCACACTTAAAATTGCCACCAGCCCGAAATCGAATATCCCCGGTTGTGTTCGTGCAGAAATCGGAAAGTGCGCGGCCCCGTGCACCAGCGACCACGACCGCGATGTCTACTCATTGGTTGTTAATTCGGCCGCCATGTGCATGTCCGGTGATGTACGCCCAGTGGTCCAATACATCACCGAACGCATGAACAAACTCTCACAAGAGGAACGATTCGAAGAAGCCGCCGCATGGCGTGAAGCGCTTGGTCATTATGTGAACGCGTCTTTTCGCACATATCGATTGCGTTGGTTGTCGACACAAAGTGAAGTAGTTGCGGCTCAGCCAACCATCGATGGAGGTTGGGAAATTCACGTTATTCGCTTTGGCCGGCTCGCCGCAGCTGGCACCGTTGAGCCCGGGTTCGACCCCATGCCTCACATTGACGCGCTTATTGCCACCGCCGAGTTCATTGTTCCTGGGTTAGACCCAGCCCCTGCAGGAGTCACCGAGGAAACATTTGACCTGCTTCGGTGGTTAGAAACTGACGGAGTGCGTTTAGTCTCGGTCAGTACCCCAGCTCATATGCCCATCCATTGTGGCGGCAAAGAAACTGTTCAACTTTCTGACATTCGCCGAGTTGTCAACGAACGACTTTCGGCAGTGTCCGACCCAGGTGGCTACTCACGCCCTGAAGGCAAACGCTCAGCAATGACTCGCATGGTGAATTTCTAGGTTGTCAATAATTCACACCTCGCGCGATGTAGTGACCCACTTTTGGAGTAAAGCCCAAGCCGCCCCGCTATTAATTGCATCCATGCATTGCGGGATAAACAAGTTGATGCGCTCAGCCAACGTTCCTTGAGTGGTCTGCCCTGCGGCCGAGCTCGCAGCCACAAGAGCGGCAGCGGCGTTCACCGCAACACTCATGCGAATAGCCACGATTTTCGTTGCATCATCACCGCTTGGCTGACCGCCTAAAACTTTAATGAGTAACTCTGCATTTCGATCTCGCTCGCCTCCGCGCAAATCCTCGCTAGAAAAGTTCATAACACCAAAATCTGATGGTTGAAGGAGTTCTTCTCTCACCGTGCCGCCTGTGGCATCCCAGACCTGGGTGGGATTGGAAAGTGAGATTTCATCGAGGCCATCGGTTCCGCGAACCACGAGGGCACTGACTCCTCGTTCCTGCAGAACCCTGGCCATGATGGGCGCGAGGTCAAGATTGGCGCAGCCAATAAGTCCCGCATTAGCGCCGGCAGGGTTGGTGAGTGGGCCGAGAATGTTAAAAACAGTTGGAATTCCCAGCAACTTTCGTGCGGGAACGGCAAATCGTGTGGCTGGATGATGAAGTGGCGCAAAACAAAATGCGATGCCAGCATCGCGCGCGACACGGGACACCTGCTCGGGATCAAGCTCGATAACAACGCCTAATTCCTCGAGGACATCGGCAGCGCCGGTTGCGCTGGATACCGCACGGTTTCCGTGCTTGATCACAGGAAAGCCGCATGCCGCGGCAACTATGGCCGACATGGTGCTGATGTTCACCGAATGGGAGCCATCCCCGCCGGTTCCCACAATGTCCAAGATGACCGAGTGACCGTGATTTTGAGGTACTAGTTGCGCATGATCGAGCATGACGCTGGCCAGAGCGGTGACATGCTCTGGAGTTTCCCCTCGGAGCTTGAGCCCGAGAATAAAGGCGGTCACATGGGCATCTGTTGCCCGCTCGCCCAAGATTTCTTCCATGGCCCAGGACACAGTTTCAGGCTTCAGGGGTTGAGAGGTGTCGGCCAACTCGCCAAAAACCAGCGGCCAGGTCAACTCAGTGGTCATCACTCTGATTATGAACTTAGAGCGATGCGCGTGCTTAGCAATTTGGTAACCGCTTTGGCCGTGGCTACAGGCTCAATGGGAAGGGCTACGACAGCGTCGGCTCGGGACCACGTGGCCAACCATGCATCCTGAGGGCGGGCTATCAGGACAAGAATGGGTGGACAATTAAAAATTTCATCTTTCAACTGGCGGGCAATGCCCATGCCGCCGGCAGGAGCTGCTTCACCGTCAAGAATGATCAGGTCATACTTGTCGTGATCAACCAGAGTGATGAGGGCAGGTTCGGTGGCAGCCTCCGTGTATTTCACAGGGGGAAGGTCGGTCGAGGGTCGCGCACCCAAGGCATTTATCACGTCGCTGCGTACATTCTTATTGCTGCTGTAGACGAGCACTGATAGGTCAGAATCCACATTCCAACTCTAATGAGATTGCTCCTCAACAGGCACATCGGGTGAGCCCAACGTTGCCCCACCCGAATGAGGGGGAAATCACGCTGAAAAACGAGGGGGTCAAGGAGAAAAAATAAGGGTGATCTGACAGACTCTGCATGTGGCTAATGCAACGGTGATCCCTCAGGCTTATGAGCACGCTCCCGCGAACCGTCCGAATATGGTTTCGATCGGGACAATCGTGTGGCTGTCCAGTGAATTGATGTTCTTCGCCGCCCTCTTTGCAATGTATTTCACCTTGCGGGCAGTCAACCCCGAGTTGTGGGCCGAGGAAACCACAATCCTCAACATTCCCTTTGCGAGTTTAAACACGACCATTCTCGTTCTGAGCTCGGTTACCTGCCAACTTGGTGTATTCGCAGCTGAGCGCGGCGATGTCAAGAGACTACGCCGCTGGTTCATCATCACCTTTCTCA